>Ga0114976_10002251_pt1 | contig 12148 bp, 8 predicted proteins | sample S_130805_EF_Meta_FD_87319 | JGI IMG/M metagenome (GOLD analysis project Ga0114976, IMG submission 87319) | Freshwater microbial communities from Lake Simoncouche, Canada to study carbon cycling - S_130805_EF_MetaG | ecosystem: Environmental > Aquatic > Freshwater > Lake | place: Lake...
ATCATCATTTTAATGAGTGTATTGATACCAACCCTATTATTTGCCAACTTAGATAAGGTCTATATCCGATTGATGATATTATGTACTGTTTGGCTTGGGCTCATTGGATTTTTAGATGATTACTTTAAAATCCGTGCAAGAAAAGACGCGCAAGAAAAAGGGGAGTCCTATAAAAAGAAGAATAGTGATGGATTGGCAGGTATTTCTAAAGTCATTGGTCAAGTTGGATTGAGTATTATTATTGGTGTGACTTTGTATTTTAGCAATGCAGTTACAGTGGAGCGTGAAATTATTTCGACCAATGTTTCAGCAAGTTTAGCAAAAGGTGAAAAAATTGCAAAAGGTGCCGATGTGGTGATTAGAACCATTAACGGAGAAGAACGCCGTTTTGTAAAAGTAAAAACTCCTATCACAACTATTCCATTTGTCAAGAATCATGAATTTAATTATAGTAAACTAATTAGCTGGATGGGTCCTGGTGCAGAAAAATATACTTGGATCGTCTATATCTTAGTTGTCACATTTATCATCACGGCAGTATCCAATGGAGCGAATATAACAGATGGTCTAGATGGGTTAGCTGCAGGCGTGAGCGCCATTATAGGAGCGGCTTTGGGTGTTTTTGTTTACGTAAGTGGTAACTATGTTTTTGCAGATTATCTAAACGTAATGTACATACCTAATTTGGGAGAGTTGTCCATTTTTGTGGGCGCATTTGTGGGAGCCTGTATTGGATTTTTATGGTACAATGCTTATCCCGCGCAAGTTTTTATGGGTGATACAGGAAGCTTGGCTTTAGGAGGTATCATTGCTTCATTGGCGATCATTGTTCGTAAGGAATTATTGATACCAATTTTTTGTGGCGTGTTTTTAATAGAAAACTTAAGTGTCATCATTCAAGTAGGCTACTTTAAATACACAAAGAAAAAATACGGAGAAGGACGCCGTGTGTTTTTGATGAGTCCATTACATCATCATTATCAAAAGAAAGGTTTTCACGAAAGTAAAATTGCTGTTCGTTTTTGGATCATTACCATTTTATTAGTTATCACTTCTATCCTAACCTTAAAAACAAGATAAATTGGCTACAAAGATTGTCATATTGGGTGCAGGAGAAAGCGGTGTAGGTGCTGCATTGCTAGCAAAGCAAAAAGGATACAATGTATTTGTGTCTGATGCAAGTGCAATCAAGCCAATATTTCAATCAGAACTAGAAGCGAATGCGATTCCGTTTGAATCAGGCAGGCATGATATGGAAAGAATATTAGAAGCAGATGAAGTCATGAAAAGCCCAGGGATACCAGAGAAGAATGAATTGGTAAAACAAATACGTGCAAAAGGAATCCCTGTAATTAGTGAAATTGAATTTGGCTATAGATATAAAGGAGATAGTAAAATTGTGGCAATCACAGGAAGTAATGGTAAAACCACAACAACCTCTTTGTTATACCATATCTGTAAAACGGCAGATCAAGATGTAGCGATTGTGGGCAATATTGGATTCTCTTTTGCAAGACAAATTGCGGTAGATCCAAAAAAATTATACGTGATTGAAGTAAGCTCATTTCAATTAGATGACATAAAGACCTTTAGACCAGATATTGCGATTCTATTAAATATTACGGAAGATCATTTAGACAGGTACAATTATCAATTTGAATATTATATCAAAAGCAAGTTTAGAATTATTGAGAACCAAACAGAAAAAGACTGCTTTATTTATTGCATAGACGACGAAGTCGTTGTAAAACATCTAGAACTACTAACTACAAATACTAACCTACTACCATTTTCTATGAAACAAGAATTAAAAAAAGGAGGCTACATCAAAAATGAGCAAATGATGTTAAAAATCCAAGAAGAAAGAGTGACTATGAGTATTTATGATTTTGCTTTAAAAGGCAAGCATAATGCTTACAACACTATGGCTGCAAGTATTGCTGCATCCACCTTAGGTATTCGAAAGGAAAAAATCCGCGAAGCAGTAAGCAATTTCCATAATCTGGAACACAGAATGGAATTTGTTGCAACTGTAAAAGGCGTTGATTTTATCAATGACAGTAAAGCCACCAATGTCAATAGTACCTGGTATGCTTTAGAGAGCATGCAAAAGCCTACTATTTTAATTTTAGGCGGTGTAGATAAAGGCAACGATTATGCATTAGTGGCAGATCTTGTGAAAGATAAAGTTAAAGCCATAGTTTGTATGGGAACAGACAATTCAAAATTAATTGAATTCTTTAAGGACAAGGTTACGCAAATTATTGAAGTGGATTCTGCTAAAAAAGCAGTCAATGCTTCTTTTAAATTAGCCGAAAAAGGGGATGTGGTATTATTAAGTCCCGCTTGCGCAAGTTTTGATTTATTTAAAAACTATGAAGATAGAGGGCAACAATTTAAAGAAAGCGTAAAAGAATTATAATCATGTTCAAAGAAACTACAGATAAGTTATTTTCTCAAATGCCTTCTATTGGGGGGATGAGAGAACATCTAGACCAAAGAACTAGAGGGGATAAATATATCTGGGGTTTAGTCATCTTATTATCACTGATCTCTATATTGGTAGTATATAGTGCAACTGGTTCGTTGGCATATAAAATGTATCGTGGTAATACAAGTTTCTATTTATTTAAGCAAATCATATTTACTTTAATTGGTTTGTTAGTGGTTTTTGGATTACATAGGGTCAATTATACTGTTTTTTCACGTGTAGCCACTATTTTATTTATTTTATCTGTGCCTTTATTGATCTATACTTTATTTTTCGGCGCTAAAATTAATGAAGGTAGCAGGTGGATTAAATTACCCATTATTAATTTAACGATACAAAGTAGTGATGTAGCAAAATTGGCTTTATTCATGTACTTATCAAAGGTGCTAAGTAAAAAGCAGGAAGTGATTAAGGATTTTAAAAAAGGATTTTTACCTGTAATTATTCCAGTATTCATTATATGTGGCTTAATCATGCCTGCAAATTTATCAAACGCATTGTTGACAGGTGCCACTTCATTGCTTTTATTATTTATTGGCAGAGTGAGTTTTAAACATATTTTATTAACGATTGGAGTAGCGATGATTCCAATTGTGATTATTATTAGTGTAGCGATTGCAACACATAACGCCAATCAGGGTTTAATTGATTCAGAAAAACCAGTTATTGCTGAGTCATTAAAGAGTTGGGGACGTTTTGGAACTTGGGTGAATCGAGTGCAGGATTTCATGTACGCAAAAGACAATGAAGTGCCCTATCAAGTGCAACAAGCAAAAATTGCGATTGCGAATGGTGGCATATTTGTTGGACTTGGTCCAGGGAATAGTCAGCAAAGAAATTTTTTACCACAGGCCTATAATGATTTTATTTATGCAGTGATTATTGAAGAGTATGGATTATTAGGTGGAGCATTCATCATCTTTATTTACCTCGTATTTTTATTTAGATGTATAAGAATATTTAGAAAGTGTCCTTATGCATTTGGTGCTTTTTTAGCACTTGGATTAAGCTTTACATTAATCATTCAAGCTGTCGCCAATATGGCGGTCAATGTGGCGATTGTCCCTGTGACTGGAGTCACTTTGCCATTGTTAAGTATGGGCGGAAGCTCTTTTATATTTACTTGTTGCTCTATAGGCTTGATATTAAGTGTTGCAAGAAATGTGGAGCAAATGGAGGGTAAGGCACCAGTTGAAACTGAGATTGAAATTCCTAACGAAAATATTGAGCCTGTAAATGTCTAATCCAATACATACTCCTTTGCGTATCATCATTGCTGGCGGTGGAACAGGTGGACATATCTTTCCTGCCATTGCTGTAGCGCAGGCTATACAGAAGTTACAGCCTGATGCGAGCATTTTATTTGTAGGTGCTCAAGGGAAAATGGAAATGGAGAAAGTACCTCAAGCAGGATATCAAATTGTAGGATTGACTATTGCAGGATTCAATAGACAACATATTTTTAAAAATTTGACATTGCCATTTAAGTTGATAAAAAGTTTTATTCAAGTTAAAACCATCTTCAATCAATTTAAACCAAATGCGGTATTTGGCGTAGGGGGCTATTCAAGTTTCCCCGTTTTAAAATATGCGCAAACAAGGGGGATACCAACTTTCATACATGAGGCCAACGCATTTGCCGGAAAAGCCAATCAATGGTTGGGTGCGCGTGCAACAAAAATATTTACTGGTACAAAAGGGATGGAAGCATTTTTCCCATTCAAAAAAATTCAGATTACAGGCAATCCTGTGCGACAAAATATTGCCGAAGGGGTTATAGATAAAGAAAGAGCATTATTGCAATTTGGGTTACTTCCTAATCATACAACTTTATTGATCATTGGAGGAAGCCTAGGTGCTGCATCTATCAATCAAGCCATTCAGCAAAATTTGGCTGCATTTGAAAAAATGGGACTGCAATTAATTTGGCAGACAGGCAAGCCAAATGCGTCAATTTATAAAGCTGCTGCGAGTGAATTTAGGAATGTATATGTGGATAGTTTTATCAATGATATGAGTGCGGCTTATACTGCATCAGATTTGGTAGTGAGTCGTTCAGGTGCCATGGCTGTTGCTGAAATTTCAATGACGGGCAAAGCTTGCATTTTTGTACCCTATCCACATGCGGCAGAAGATCATCAAACATACAACGCCGAAGTATTGGTTAAAGAAAAGGCGGCACAAATGATTGCAGATAAAAATGTCATAACTGAATTGCTTCCAATGATTGAAAAATTAATGGCTAACAAAAATATATTGAGTGAGATGGAAGTAAAAATTAAATCATTTGCATGGAAAAATGCAGATCAGGTAATAGCGGCAGAAATTATAAATGAAATTGACCCTAAATAGCGAATAAGATATGAATCCTCTAACGAACTTGAAACGTATTTATTTTATTGGCATTGGTGGTATTGGCATGAGTGCCTTGGCTAGGTATTTTAATACGCAAAGCGTAATCGTTTCTGGTTATGATAAAACACCAACTGCATTAACAGATAGTTTAATTGCAGAGGGTATCTCAATTCATTTCGAAGATGATTTAAATCAAATAGATAAAGGGGCTACAGTCATTGTGTACACACCAGCTATCCCTGCAGAACATAGTGAGTTAAACTACTTTAGAGACAATGGATATTTAGTAGTGAAGCGAAGTGATGTATTGCAATGGGTGACAGAAAATGCCTTTACAATTGGGATTGCAGGTACGCATGGCAAAACGACTACGACCTCTATGACGGCTCATATTTTGAGACATACAGGTTATGGTTGTAATGCATTTTTAGGAGGGATTGCTTCTAATTATGATACTAATTTTTGGAGTCATGAAAAAAATGTAGTGGTTGTTGAAGCAGATGAATACGATAGAAGCTTTTTAAAATTATCTCCTAATATTGCTGTTATCACAGCTGTTGATCCAGACCATTTAGACATCTATGGTACTGCAGAAGAAGTGTTAAAAGCATTTGGACAATATGCAGATAAGATTAAACCTGGAGGGATCTTGATTCAGAAATTAGGAACCACAGTTGATACTAGTGCAAGTAATAAAACAATTGCAACTTATGGGTACAATCAAGAAAAAGCATCTTATCATACAAGTGCATTAAAAGTAGTAGATGGTACCTATATTTTTGATTTAGTGCATCCAAATGGAGTGCTTAAAAATGTGGTATTGAATATGGGTGGTTTGCACAATGTAGAGAATGCAACAGCTGCAATTGCGATTGCATTGAGTCTTGGGATTGAGGATGAAAAAATCATCGCTGCTGTGGCAGATTTTAAAGGAGTGAAACGTCGATTTGAATATAAAGTGAAAACAGCCAATAAGGTATTGATAGATGACTACGCGCATCATCCGGAGGAATTAAGCGCTTTAATTAGTGGTGTTAAAAGTATTTTCCCAAATCAAAAAATGGTCTTAGTCTTTCAACCACATTTATACAGTAGAACACAAGATCAAGCCGCTGGTTTTTCGGCCACATTGGATCAAGCAGATGAGGTTATTTTATTACCTATTTATCCAGCAAGAGAATTGCCTATACCTGGTGTGACAAGTGAGATGTTATTAGCTGCAATGACCATAGCGCAAAAGCAAGTGATGACAAAAGAGCAACTCATGGATTGGGCCGCTTCTTCAGAAGATAAGTTAATCGTGATGGCTGGAGCAGGTGATATAGATGTATGCATCAATCAAATTCAAGAAATCCTTACAAAATAGCAGATGAAACAATGGCAAAAAATAGCAATTAGGATTATTTGGAGCATCGCTGCTGCAGGGCTTATTGTGCTTTTTGTGGTTTCATGGAAGGCCAAGAGTGCAAAGCAATTGAATGATATACAAATTGAATTAGTTGGAGAAAGTGCTCAGGCTTTATTTATGGATGAAATTTCAATTCGAGTTATTTTAAATGAGCAAGGTGTGCAGGAAGGTATGCCAATTGAAAAAATCAATTTAACGCAGTTAGAACAATTTATTGAAAAAACTGAATGGGTCAAAAATGCAGAATTTTTTATCAATAATAAATTGGTCTTAGAAGTTAAAATTGAACAAAGAATTCCAATTGCTCGGATATTTACAGCCAGTGGAACTTCATTTTATATTGACAATGAAGGTTGGAGACTGCCTTTAAAACAATTGACGGTGCTGAATCTTCCAGTATTTACAGGCTTCCCAACAGATCAGCCAAAATTATCAAAGCCAGATAGTGCCTTGTTAAAAGAGGTTTTATTTTTTGCAAAGACCATTCAAAAAGATAGTTTTTTCATGGCTCAAGTAGCACAAGTGAATATAGAACCCAATGGTACTTTTCAAATGGTGCCAACGCTTGGGGATCATCTAGTTTTATTGGGATCGGTAGATCAGCTAGAAGACAAATTAAATCGGTTGTTTACTTTTTATAAAAAAGTGTGGGTAGGTTCTGGAGTCAATGCCTATCAATTCATTGATTGCAGATTCGATCATCAAGTGGTTGCTTTGAAAAAAGGCCTACAGCCAATTCAATACACTGGCGATTTTAAATTTCTTGAAGGGGATTCAACTTTACTGATGCAAGCTCCAGTTATAAATACAGATAGCATATTGAAAGCCTCAAGCGTCTTGATGGACTCAGCCAGCCCCGCAGTAGTTCCTTCATCATTGAAAGTGAATAAAGCTGTTCCGGCTAAATTAGCTAAGCCCAGATCAGCGAAGGCCAATCCAAAAAATGCTTTATCAAAGCCTAAAACAAACAATAAAGCTAAAAATAATTCGTTAATTAAAAAGAACAAGACAGCCAAGGCCTTAATGCCTAAGAAGTCGAAGTCTCCAACTAAGAAAAACTAACAACTAAAACCTATAAAAATGAGTCAGAACGATTCTCCCATCATTGTGGGTCTTGACATTGGTACAACAAAAATTGCAGCGATTGCCGGAAGAAAGAATGAATTTGGGAAATTAGAAATCCTTGGATTTGGACGTGCAAATAGTAATGGGGTACAACATGGTCAAGTATTAAATATTGATCAAACCATTAAAGCCATTCAACAAGCTTTACAAAATTGCCATTTAAGTAATCCAGATTTAGAAATCCACGAAGTGTATGTGGGTATTGCTGGTCATCATATTAAGAGCTTACAAACAAGAGGAGATCAAGTAAGACAGGATGCTGAAAATGAAATTCAGGCTTGGGAAATTGAGCAATTGATCAATAACCAAAGAAAAACATTTATTCCTGCAGGCGATCAAATCATTGATGTGATTCCTCAAGAGTTTCATGTAGATAATAACCAAAATATCAAGGATCCAGTTGGGGTGAATGGTGTTAAAGTGGGCGCCAATTTCCACATCATTACAGGAGACAGAAATGCAATTAGAAATATCAATCGTTCTGTAGAGCGAAGTGGATTGATTACAAAAGATTTAGTACTTCAGCCATTGGCATCTGCTAGTGCTGTGATGAGCGATATTGATATGGAAGCGGGTGTTGCTATTTTAGATATCGGTGGTGGTACAAGTGACCTTGCGGTATTCTACGAAGGTATTTTAAAACATACTGCGGTGATTCCATTTGGCGGCGAAAACATTACCAATGATATTAGAATGGGATTGGGTGTATTAAAAAGCCAAGCCGAGGCGATGAAAGTGCAGTTTGGAAGTGCATTATCGGATGAAGCAAAAGCAAATGCTTATGTAACCATCCCTGGTTTAAAAGGGATGCCTGCAAAAGAAATTAGCGTAAAGAATTTAGATGCAATTATTCAAGCGAGAATGAGTGAAATTCTTGATTTTGTGACTTACCATTTAAAACAAGTTGGATTGGATAGCCGTATGTTGAATGGCGGTGTCATCTTGACTGGTGGAGGATCACAATTAAAACATTTGATTCAATTAACTGAATATATTACTGGCTTGAATGCGAGAATTGGATTGCCAAATGAACATTTAGCACCTAATCATATTGATGAATTAAAGAAACCAATGTATTCAACATGTATTGGATTGATCTTAAAGGGATATAATGATTATGAGCAAAATTATAAAGTGTTTACAGAAACCCATAAAAAGGTGGAAGTGCCTAAGGCATTAACAGTCAATAATGGAGTTTCTAATCATCCAAATACTGCTAACAGAAATCATCCACAACAAGTTGTAACAACAGTTTCGGAGGAGCAAATTGAAAAAAGAAAAAGTAAGTTCTGGGATCGTTTCAAGAACAACTTAATCGAAATTTTTAACGAAGAAGAAGATAAACCTTTAGCATAAAAATTACCCACATATCGTTTATAACTTATAGAATATAATCGATTGAAATTGAGTAATTTAGATCTAATTACGACTAACTAACCTAACAAAAAAAACAATTTCGAATGATACAATTTGACTTACCTAAACAAAAATCATCCATCATCAAAGTACTTGGTGTTGGCGGAGGAGGAAGCAATGCCGTTAACTTCATGTTTCAACAAGATATTGAAGGGGTAGATTTTATCATATGCAATACGGATTCTAAGGCGATTGAACAAAGCCAAGTACCTAATAAAATTCAATTAGGACCACATTTGACCCAAGGTTTGGGTGCTGGTGCGGATCCTTCTGTTGGCAAAATGGCGACCGAAGAATCTTTAGAAGAGATCAAAAAAATATTAGAAGTGAATACCAAAATGGCATTCATCACAGTGGGAATGGGGGGTGGAACTGGAACAGGTGGTGCGCCAATCATTGCAAAAATTTGTAAAGATTTAGGCATTTTAACCGTAGGTATCGTGACGACTCCATTTGGTTTTGAAGGACCACGTCGTCAAAAGCAAGCCGAAGAAGGAATCAATGAATTGAAACCTTATGTAGATACTTTATTGGTGATTTCAAATGACAAATTGCGTGTACAGTATGGTAATTTGAAAATGAAAGAAGCATTCACTAAAGCAGACAATGTATTGGCTACTGCAGCAAAATGTATTACAGACGTGATCAACAGCCGCGGTCATATCATTGTTGATTTTGCGGATGTTTGTACAGTTATGAAGAACGGAGGTGTTGCAATTTTAGGTAAGGCAGAAGTTGCTGGAGAAAATAGAGCAGAAAGAGCTATCGAAGAAGCTTTGAATTCACCATTGTTGAATGACAATGATATCAAAGGTGCAAAATGGATTTTATTGAATATCAATAGTGCCGAAGGGGAATATGAATGTAGTATGGATGAATTAGAAAGTATCAATACTATTTTACGTGCGCGTACAGGTGAACATAGTGATGTGATCATGGGTATGGGCTATGACGAAACCTTAGGTGAAAAATTAGGTATTACTTTAATTGCAACTGGATTTGAACATAAAGATCCATTTAAGAAAGAAGCAGTGAAGGAAGTAGAAGCACCAATGGAAGAAAAAATAATGATGACTTTACAATCAGAGCAATCAGAACAAACGGCTCCAATTGAACCAACTGCAACAGCACCTACAGAAGCTGCAGCAATATTGGATGAGGTCGAAATTACATTAGATGAAGTTGAAATTCCAATGCAAGATGACGAGATTACATTGGATGATTTAGCACCTACAATGCAAGAGTTTGTTGTAACCGAAATGAGTAATGTATATGTTTCAACTCCAGATTTTGACGAAGAAGAGGAAACAATTTTTGAAGAAGAAGTAATTGTACAAGCTATAGAATTAGAAGCATCTGTTGAAGAAGAAGTTGTTGTTGAGGAGATGATCATTCAAGAAGTGGTAATTGAAGCCAATGAAGAAGTATTAGAAGCATCTGCTGAAGTATTTGAATTGAATATGGAAGAGGAGGAAGCACCAATTTTCAACACCGCATTTGTATTGAATAAGCCAATGAATATTTATGCCGAAGCTGAACCAGAAGTTGAAGCAGCATCCGAGCCAATTATTCCAGCCATCGTTGAAGCAACAATTAACACTGTCGTTTTTGAAGCAATTGAACCTGCTGAAATAGCTGAAACAGAAAATCTAGAGACCTCATTTAGAAATGTAGAAATGAATACCGAAGAAGCGCCTACTATGCAATTGGTCATGCGTGAAGAATCAGCAGGAGCGCAACAAAACAGACCACAGCATTTAAGTTTTGATATCTCATTAGATAATTCAGAAGAGCAAAGACGTAAAGTGGCTGAGCGTATCCAAAAATTAAGAAATTTATCCTTCAATATTAACAATGGTTCAGATCCTGGTGTAGAGTTTGATGCAGTACCTGCCTATGTTAGAAGAAACTTGGATTTGTTTGGCAACACCATGGCTTCGGTAGAAAACTATTATAGTAAGTATACAGTGGAGCAAGATGAAAATAACCAAACACAGATTTCTACCATCAATTCATTCTTGGATGGTAAAAAGCCTGATTAAATTTTTTTTTATAGAACAGTTGATTTAGTTGGAACCCTGCCTGTAAAGGCGGGGTTTTTTTATTTACCTTTAGGTATGCAAACAATACTCATTACAGGTGGAACAGGGATGGTTGGACAATCTTTAACCAACTTTTTATTAGCTAAAGGGTATTATGTCATTGTGTTGACTAGGCAACAAAAGCAATCCAGTCGTGCACATTTTTCTTTTGCACAATGGGATCTCAATAAAGGTTGGATCGATCCTTCTGCCATTGCTGCCGCTGATTATATTATTCATTTAGCAGGGGAGGGTGTGGCAGATAAAAGATGGACTACTGCAAGAAAAAAAGCCATTTTAGATAGCCGTGTAAATTCAAGTGCATTGCTTGTAAAAACATTAAAAGAAAACCCAAATAAAGTGAAAGCGATTGTTGCTGCATCTGCGATTGGTTGGTATGGTCCTGATAATGAAAAAAGTAAACAATCAGGTTTTGTAGAAACAGATCCAGTAGATTCAAGTTTTTTAGGAGACACCTGTCAACAATGGGAGGAAAGTATGCATCCTATTAAAGCAATGGGGATTCGACTAGTCACCGTTCGAATAGGTATTGTATTCAATAAAATGGGTGGTGCATTGGCTGAATTCATGAAGCCAGCAAAGCTTAGCGCAGCTGCTATATTAGGGGATGGTCAACAAATGGTAAGTTGGATTCATCAGCAAGACTTGAATCGTTTAATGCTATTTGCATTGGAAACTGAACAAGTGGAGGGTGTTTACAATGCAGTCGCCCCTGATCCAGTCAATAATGCAATTTTGACAAAAGCGATTGCGAAGCGTTTTCATACATGGGCCATTCCTTTCCATGTACCTAGCTTTATTTTAAAAATAATGCTAGGAGAAATGAGTGTAGAAGTTTTGAAAAGCGCCAAAGTGAGTACATCAAAAATTCTTGCAGCCGGATTTAGCTTTGACTATGCAAGTATGGATGAAGCACTCGACGACTTATTAATTTCTAATTGGTCTTCCAGAAGTCATCACTGATTGAATACGCTCTAAAGTTTTCTTTTCGCCACAAAGACTTAAGAAAGCTTCACGTTCCAAATTCAATAAATATTGTTCGTTGACAACTGTTGCTTCACTAAGATCACCACCACACATTACATAAGCCAATTTACGTGCAACGAGTGCATCATGGTCTGTTGCATAGCCACCGCGCCACATGCCATTGATACCCGCGTAGAGTGCTCCTAGAGCAGCTTTGCCCATCACTTTAATATCATTGCGTTGAATGGGTAGCGTATAACCAGCGTTAAAAAGTTCAGGCGCTTG
>Ga0114976_10002252_pt1 | contig 12146 bp, 13 predicted proteins | sample S_130805_EF_Meta_FD_87319 | JGI IMG/M metagenome (GOLD analysis project Ga0114976, IMG submission 87319) | Freshwater microbial communities from Lake Simoncouche, Canada to study carbon cycling - S_130805_EF_MetaG | ecosystem: Environmental > Aquatic > Freshwater > Lake | place: Lake...
GGTGCCAGAAAGACCAGGTCGATGATCCAGGCGACGGCCGAGACCAGCAAAAGGACAAACAGGATCAGGGCGAAATTCATCTGACCTCGAGTGCGGTTGGGAAAAAAACGAAGCGCATGTTCAGCGATCGTCGACCTGCAGCACCGCAAGGAACGCTTCCTGCGGTATTTCGACCGTTCCGACCTGCTTCATGCGCTTCTTGCCGGCTTTTTGCTTCTCGAGCAGCTTCTTCTTGCGGGTGATGTCACCCCCGTAGCATTTGGCCAGCACGTTCTTTCGCAGGGCCTTGACGTTCTCACGTGCCACGACATTGCCGCCAATGGCCGCCTGAATGGCAACGTCATACATCTGGCGCGGGATGAGCTCGCGCATTTTGGCCGCCACGTCACGTCCCCGATAGGGCGCGTTGGCCCTGTGGACGATCAGGGACAAGGCATCGACCTTGTCGCCATTGACCAGCAGGTCGAGCTTGACGACATCGGCTGCCCGGTATTCCTTGAACTCATAGTCCATCGAGGCATAACCGCGTGAGACCGATTTCAGCTTGTCGAAGAAGTCGAGCACGATCTCATTCATCGGCAGGTCGTAGGTCAGGTGAACCTGCTTGCCGTGATAGGACAGATTGGTCTGTACACCACGCTTGTTGGTGCACAGCGTAATGACCGCGCCGACATACTCCTGCGGCACAAACACGGTGACCGACACAACCGGCTCGCGGATTTCCTCGACCTTGCCCAGATCGGGCAGCTTGGCCGGATTCTCGATCTGCAGCACCGTGCCGTCCCGCATCAGGACTTCATAGACCACGGTCGGCGCCGTGGTGATGAGGTCCATGTCGTATTCACGCTCCAGGCGCTCCTGCACGATGTCCATGTGCAGCAGGCCCAGAAAGCCGCATCGAAAGCCGAAGCCAAGTGCCTGCGACACCTCGGGCTCGAATTGCAGGGACGCGTCGTTGAGCTGCAACTTCTCGAGGGCATCGCGAAGCGACTCGTACTGGTTGGCTTCGACCGGATACAAACCGGCAAAGACCGAGGGCTTGACCTCCTTGAAACCGGCCAGCGGCGCCAGCGCCGGCGCCCGATCCAGGGTGAGGGTATCGCCCACCTTGGCGGCCTTGAGCTCCTTGATCCCTGAAATGACAAAACCGACCTCGCCAGCCGACAGTGAATCACGCTGGGTCGACTTCGGGGTGAACACACCGACCTGCTCACACAGCACCGAGGCGCCGCTGGCCATCAGGCGGATCTTGTCTTTGGGCTTCAAGGTGCCGTTGACAACCCGAACGAGCATCACGACGCCCACGTAGTTGTCGAACCAGGAATCGATCAGCAATGCCTGCAGGGGCGCTAGCGGGTCGCCCTGCGGGGGTGGGATGCGGGCGACGATGGCCTCGAGGATGTCGTCGATGCCCATGCCGGTCTTGGCGCTGGCGGGAATCGCATCGGTGGCATCGATGCCGATGACTTCCTCGATTTCCTCGCGGGCACCATCGGGATTGGCCTGAGGCAGATCCATCTTGTTCAGAACCGGCACCACCTCAACACCCAGCTCGATTGCGGTGTAGCAGTTGGCGACCGTCTGCGCCTCCACGCCCTGCGACGCATCCACGACCAGCAGCGCGCCTTCGCAGGCAGACAGCGATCGACTCACCTCATAGGAAAAGTCGACATGGCCGGGGGTATCGATCAGGTTGAGCCGATAGATCTCGCCGCTTCGGGCCACATAGCGCAGTGCTGCAGTCTGGGCTTTGATGGTGATGCCGCGCTCGCGCTCGAGGTCCATCGAATCAAGGACCTGCTCGGCCATCTCCCGATCGGACAGACCACCGCAGCGCTGGATCAGGCGATCGGCGAGGGTCGACTTGCCATGGTCGATATGCGCGATGATCGAGAAATTTCGGATGTTGAGCACAGTTCGGGGGTACGGCGGATGTGCCGGTGAGCCATCCGCAAGGGATGGCCATCAAGAGGGCGGCGCAGGCGCAAGGGCACAGGCGCAGGACAGCCTGTCATCATAGCTGATCGCGGGCCGCCGCTGGGGCAGCGCGCAATCAGCAGCCAGGCTGGGGCCGGGTCGGCTACTGACCCGAGGCCATCGGGCGAATCGGAATGAACTGGGCGCTGTCGCCCCTGCGAACCAGCATCACATGCGTCTTGCTGCGGTCGAGCTTGGCAACCGCTTCGTTGAATTGCCGGGCCCCGGTCACGTCCTGGTTGTTGATCGACAGGATCACATCGCCCTGGCGGATGCCGGCGCGCCCGGCCTGACCTTCGACAGAATCGACCAGCACCCCATTGCGGATGCGAAGCTGGGACTTGCGCTCTTCAGACAGGTCCGAGACCACAAAACCCATGACATTGGCCGCAGCCGCAGAACCCTGATTCGGGGCTGACTGCGGTCGAGCCCCCTGCCCTGCGGCAGCGGTTTCAGCCTGCATTTCGACCACCGTGATGGACAGTTCACGGTTGGCGCCCTTGCGCCAGACGGTCACCGGCACCTTGTTTCCCGGCCGGGTGTTACCGACCAGTCTGGGCAGGTCACTGGAGCGCTCGATCGGCTTGCCGTCAAAGCGCAGGATGATGTCGCCCACCTCGATGCCTGCCTTGTCAGCTGGCCCGCCGGTTTCAACATTGCGCACCAGTGCGCCTGACGCCCGAGGCAGACCCAGCGGCTCGGCGACATCTTTCGTGACCTCGGCAATGCCCACTCCGATGCGGCCGCGGGTCACGCGACCGCTTGCACGAAGCTGATCGCCCACCCGCATGGCTTCATCAATCGGGATGGCAAAGGAGATCCCCATGAAGCCGCCCGTGCGGCTGTAGATCTGGGAGTTGATGCCGACCACCTCCCCGCGCAAGTTGATCAGCGGACCACCTGAATTGCCTGGATTGACTGCGACATCGGTCTGAATGAACGGAAGGTAATCACCAGTGTCACGGCCCTTGGCCGAGACGATCCCTGCGGTCACGGTGTTGTCCAGCCCGAAGGGCGAGCCAATGGCCACCACCCACTCCCCGACCCGCAGGCGAGCCGGATCGCCGATCCGAAGCGATGGCAGGCCATTGCTGTCGATCTTGACCAATGCGACGTCAGTGCGACGGTCTGATCCGATCAACTTGCCCTTGAATTCACGCTTGTCAGTGAGGGTCACGTAAATCTCGTCGGCGCCCTCGACCACATGATGATTGGTGAGCAGAAAGCCATCGGCGCTGATGATGAAGCCTGAGCCAACACCCCTGGGCACCTCTGAACCACCGCCGCCTTCACCTCGCCCACGCGGGGCCGGCCCCTGGCGGGGCGGCATGAAGCGCCGAAAGAAATCGTAGAGTTCGCTGTCATCCATGCCCTCAGGCACTTGAGGGCCCGCCCCCGGCGCGTTGCCGCGTGCTTTGGAGGTGGTCCGGATATTGACGACCGCCGGCCCGGTGCGTTCGACCAGGTCAGCGAAATCGGGCAATTCACGGGATGCCTGCGCATGAGCAGCCGGTGCAGACACACCCAGCCCGAAAGCCAGTGTCAGGGCGGTCAAGCAGGCGAGATACAGTCGTTTCATGTTGGCCATACAGGTGAAGTTCGATGTCGGGTGCTGACTGAAAGGGTCAGCCTCGTTGAATCCAGAGCAGCCAGCGATTCAATCCGCGCCAGGTTTCGGGCGCCAGATCCCGATTGGACACCACCAGCGCGCGTGCGGCCGCGCGCGGTCGGTGCAGACCCGGTGACGCATCTTGGGCCATTACCAGAACAATCAAGCCCGGCAGGTGCGCAATACTGCGAACAGCCACCGGCAGCGCCAAGGATGCGCCACGCTTCTGCCAAAAGGCCGCACCGGATGCGTCGACCTGCAGCACACCGTTGTGACCCGGCGACCGTCCACCGAGGCCAAACGCTGCGAAAGCCGCAAGCGACGCCGCCCAGATGCAGCCCAGCGCCGGTAGCAGGGCCAAACCCAGGCGAGGCGACTGTGGGTCAGGCACAAGCAGAGACGGACCGCTGCCAATTTGCCATGCCACCAGAGCCAGTGCGGCACTGGCCAGCGACCAGGTCGCTGCTGCGATGCGACGCGACCCGGTTGAAGCGGATAAATCGATCCGGACTGCAAGGCTCATCAGTCCCCCGGGAAACGACGAGAACTCAGGCCAGGCGCTTGACGACCAGGGTGCCGTTGGTGCCGCCGAATCCGAATGAATTCGACATGGCCACATCGATGTGCATGGGCCGCGCCTCGTTGGCGCAGTAGTCCAGGTCACATTCCGGGTCCTGATTGAAGATGTTGATGGTCGGAGGCGAGACCTGGTGATGCACCGCCAGCACCGTGAAGACCGACTCAATGCCGCCAGCAGCCCCCAGCAGGTGGCCCGTCATGGACTTCGTGGAATTGACGACCAGCTTCGAGGCATGGTCACCGAATGCCAGCTTGATCGCCTCGGTCTCGTTCTTGTCGCCCAGCGGCGTGGAGGTTCCGTGGGCATTCACGTACTGGATCTGGTCCGCATTCAGACCGGCATTCCGAAGTGCAGCCATCATGCCGCGGCGCGGGCCGTCCCGATCGGGGGCCGTGATGTGATGCGCATCGGCGCTCATCCCGTAACCGGCGAGCTCCCCATAGATGCGGGCGCCGCGGCGCCGTGCGTGCTCGTATTCCTCGAGGACCAGCACACCAGCCCCCTCCCCCAGTACAAAACCGTCGCGATCACGGTCCCAGGGGCGGCTGGCGGTGGTCGGGTCGTCGTTGCGGGTCGACATTGCCCGAGCCGAGCAAAAGCCAGCAATGCCCAGCGGCGAGACAGTGGCTTCTGCGCCGCCCGCGACCATGACATCGGCGTCGCCATATTCAATCAGGCGTCCGGCATCGCCAATCGAGTGCAAGCCGGTGGTGCAGGCCGACACCACAGCGTAATTCGGGCCTTTGAAGCCGTGCATGATCGAGACCTGACCCGAGATCATGTTGACGATCGAGCCCGGCACGAAGAACGGCGAGACCCTGCGAGGGCCCCGGTTAACGAGCTCAGTGTGGTTGTCTTCGATCATCGGCAGGCCGCCGATACCCGAACCGACAATCACACCGACCCGCTCCGGATCGACTGAATCAGCGGCCAATCCTGCGTCCAGAACGGCCTGCGAGGCGGCTGCAATCCCGTAGTGAATGAAGGTGTCGAAGTGCCTGGCCTCTTTGGCAGGCAACCAGTCTTCGATGTTGAAGCCCCGAACCTCACCGGCAATCCGGGATGTGAAGGCACTGGCATCGAACTTCGTGATGGGACCGATGCCACTGCGACCGGCAATCAGGTTGTCCCATCCTGTGGCGACGTCATTACCAACCGGGCATACGAGACCCAGACCGGTCACGACCACTCTTCTTCGACTCATCCCGCTGCAACTCCCTGTCTCGAATCAGGCGGATCAGGCCGACTTCGGGTGGGCCTTGACGTAGTCGATGGCCTGCTGAACGGTGGTGATCTTCTCGGCTTCTTCGTCGGGAATCTCGGTCTCGAACTCGTCTTCCAACGCCATCACCAGCTCGACGGTGTCGAGCGAGTCAGCGCCGAGGTCATCGACGAACGATGACTCGATCTTGATCTCGGCTTCGTTCACACCGAGTTGCTCGGCGACGATTTTCTTGACGCGTTGTTCGATGTCGCTCATGTCTTGTCCTTTATTTGATTGGGTCCCGCAACGCACAAGCGCTGCGGTCATAAAACTGGCGGGCGATTCTATCACCCCGCATCACACTGTCCGGCTTTTGAATAGGCCGCCAGACTTAAGCCAGATGTCCAGGCCTGCGCTTCAGCTCATGTAGAGGCCGCCATTCACATGCAAGGTGCTGCCCGTGATGTAGGCCGCCTGAGGCGAACACAGAAATCCGACCGCTGCAGCCACCTCGGAGACATCGCCGAAACGGCCCAGCGGAATGCGCGCAAGCATGGCTGATGTGTGCTCCGACGCCAGTGCGCGAGTCATGTCGGTGTCGATGAATCCGGGTGCCACGCAATTGACCGTGATACCACGGCTGCCGATCTCCTGAGCCAGGGCGCGCGTCATACCGGCGACACCCGCCTTGGCGGCCGCGTAGTTGGCCTGGCCCGGATTGCCTGAGGATCCGACCACCGAAGTGACGTTGACGATGCGCCCGAAGCGAGCCTTGGTCATGCCACGCAAAACGCCCTGGGACAACCTGAAAACCGCTGAGAGATTGGTGTCGATGACCGATTCCCACTCCTGCGGCTTCATGCGCAGGGCGAGGTTGTCGCGGGTGATGCCCGCGTTGTTGACCAGGATCAGCGGCGCGCCCTCAGCCTTGCCGATGGCATCGATCAGCGCATCGATTGCCTGCGCATCGCCGACCTCAAGCACCGCCCCTCGACCCGAACAGCCGGCATGCGCCAGCGCAGCGCTGATGCCTTCCGCGCCAGACTCCGTGGTGGCCGTGCCGATGACGGTCGCACCCAGACGCCCCAGTTCGAGGGCGATGGCATGGCCGATACCGCGCGATGCGCCGGTGACCAGGGCCACCCGCATGCTCAGCGGAAGAGTTAAATCGCTCATGCCAGCTCCTTGAGGGTGGCTTCCAGGCTGGCCGCATCAAAGACAGTGTGCACTCCCAGCGAAGGCGCGATGCGCTTGACCAACCCGCCCAGCACCTTGCCCGGGCCGAATTCGATCACATGGGTCACGCCCATCGCCTCGATGGCCTGGACCAGTTCGACCCAGCGAACCGGGCCGAATGATTGACGCACCAGCGCATCGATGATTGCCGGTGGATCGTTCGGCATGCCGACATCGACGTTGTTGATCACCGGAATTCGAGGCGCACGCGGCGGGTTTGCCGCCAACGCGACCGCCAGCCGATCGCCGGCCGGGCGCAGCAAAGAAGAATGAAACGGCGCGGACACGGGCAGGGGCAAGGCCCGCTTGGCACCGAGCGCTTTGGCCGCCTCACAGGCGCGCTCGACGGCACGCTTGCTGCCGGCAATCACCACTTGCGAAGGTGCGTTGAAGTTGGCGGGCTCGACGACTTCGGCAACATCCGCATGCGATGAAGGCTGCGCTGCAAGTGATTCAGTTGCCTCGCGACAGGCCTGGCGGACCTGATCGTCGCTCAGACCCAGAATGGCGGCCATGCCGCCAGCCCCCACCGGAACCGCATCCTGCATCGCCTGGGCTCTCAATCGAACCAGTCGGATCGCATCGGCTGGATCGAAGGCTTGCGCTGCGGTCAGAGCGGTGTACTCACCGAGGCTGTGCCCGGCCATGACCACCGCCTGCGCGCCACCCGCCTGGCACCAGGCCAGATGCGCCGCGAGGCCTGCAAGCAACATCGCCGGCTGGGTGTTGACCGTCAGACTCAGCGACTCGGCCGGGCCCTGGGCAATCAGTTGCGACAAGGGTTCACCGAGCGCTTCATCGGCTGTACGAATCAGATCAGCCACCGCGGGGATTGCCGCCAGCGAGTCGAGCATGCCAACAGCCTGTGAGCCCTGGCCTGGGAAAAGAAATGCAAGCTTCATGTTTGACTTGATTGAATCAGGACCGATCAGAACTGAACCAGCACCGCGCCCCAGGCGAAGCCACCGCCCACGCCTTGCAGCATCACGCGATGTCCGGGCTGGATGCGACCATCACGAACCGCCACATCGAGCGCCAGCGGCACGGATGCAGCCGAGGTGTTGGCATGTTGATCAACCGTCACCACCACGCGATCAGGCGAAATGCCCAGCTTGCGCCCGGTGGCTTGCAGGATGCGGACATTGGCCTGATGCGGGATAAGCCAGTCGATGTCGCTCACCGCGAGGCCTGCCGCTGCAACGGTTTCGCGCGCGACCTCGTCCAGCACGCTCACCGCCAGCTTGAAGACCGCCTGTCCGTCCATGGTCAGAAAGGGATGACCGATGACCTGGCCATGCGAGACGCTGCCTGCAGTACGAAGAATCGGCTCATGGCGACCGTCGGCGTGCAGCCTGGAGGCCAGGATGCCGGGTTTATCACTGGCCGACAGCACCACTGCGCCCGCCCCGTCACCAAAGAGCACGCAGGTGCCGCGATCCTGCCAATCGAGGATTCGGGAGAAGGTCTCAGCACCGATCACCAGCGCGTGCCGGGCAGCGCCGGTGCGGATCATGGAGTCTGCGACCGCAAGCCCATAGACGAAACCCGAGCAGACCGCCTGAACATCGAAGGCGGCACCACCGGCGATCCCGAGTTCACGCTGAATCAGGCAGGCTGTGCTTGGGAAGATGAAATCGGGCGTGGAGGTCGCCACGATGATCAGGTCGATCTGGGCCGCGTCCACTCCGCTGGCTGCAAGCGCAGCGCGGGCGGCTCGTGCACCGAGCACCGAGCTGCTGACATCCGGCGCGGCGAGATAGCGCTGGCGAATCCCGGTGCGGGCAACGATCCAGTCGTCAGACGTCTCGACGCCCTGCAGGGCGAGCTCGGCAGACAGCGTGGCATTGTCGACGCAGCGCTCGGGCAAGGCACTGCCGGTACCGACGATTCGGGAATAGACGGGGACTTGGGCGATCACGGGCGGTGACTCGGTCAGAAAAACGTCGGTTTTCAGGAAGGGCTCAGGCTGCACAAGCCTGAATTCCGCTGCGCCTGAACGCTGTCATGCAGTGACACTCACTCGAGGCATGGCATCGGAGATTCGCTTGAGCAGCCCGTTGCGGGACGCATCATACCCGCGACGGATGGCCTGCTCGAAACCGAAGGCATCCGATGAGCCGTGACTTTTGATCACGATGCCACGCAGACCAATCAGGCTGGCGCCATTGTAACGACGGTGATCCACCCGCTGTTTGAAGCGCTTGAGCACCGGAAATGCAAGCAGCGCAATCGCCTTGGACAGCGGCCCACGGGTGAACTCTTCGCGGATGAAACCGGACAGCATCTGGGCCAGACCTTCGGTGGTCTTCAGGGCCACATTGCCGACAAAGCCGTCGCAGACCACGACATCCGCCGTCCCGGAGAAGAGGTCATTGCCTTCGACATTGCCAATAAAATTCAGGCCGCTGGCGCGCAAGAGCTCAGCGGCCTGCTTGACCACTTCATTACCCTTGATCACCTCTTCGCCGATATTGAGCAGACCCACGCGGGGACGCTCGGTGCCATCGAGAGCCGAGACCAGCGCAGATCCCATCAACGCGAATTGGCGAAGGTGTTCGGCCTCGCAATCCACATTCGCGCCAAGGTCGAGCATCATGGTCTGACCGCCTTGCCGATTCGGCAGAGGCGCAGCGATCGCAGGACGCTCGATCCCGTCGATCATCTTCAACACGAAACGCGAGATCGCCATCAATGCGCCGGTGTTGCCGGCGCTGATGCAGGCATCCGCCTTGCCGTCTCGAACCAGTTCGATGGCCACGCGCATGGACGAATCGCGCTTGCCCCGAAGGGCTTGCGCGACCGGTTCGTCCATCTCAACGACTTCGCTGGCGTGATGAATCGCCAGACGAGCGCCGTTCGACGCGCCCGCTTCGGCCTTGGCAAAAGCGGTGTCAGCGCGCTGGCCTGGGGCGATCCTTGCAAGATGGGCGCGGATCTCATCTTGCCGACCGACCAGAATCAGCTCGGCGTCCGGGCAGGCAGACAAGAACGACAAAGACGCGGCGACCGTTACCGGTATACCGTGGTCACCGCCCATGCAATCGATGGCAATTCGCACGCTCATGGGTCAACCCGGGATTGGACTCATCGGGCGACTTTGCAGGCGTCCGTAGGGACGTACATGAGGGCGTCCATGTAGGCGTCCATGTGGGCGCCTGAATGGGCGTCTGTATGGGCAAATCATGCGTATCGGACCCTGCCCGCCGCCTTCAGTGCCCGTTGCCCTGCTTACTCGTCGGCCTTGACCTTGACGACCTTGCGGCCACGATAAAAGCCGTTCGGGCTGACGTGGTGACGCAGGTGCACTTCACCGGTCGTCGACTCAACAGCGATCGGCGGCTTGGAAAGGAAGTCATGTGAGCGGTGCATACCGCGCTTTGACGGCGATTTTTTGTTCTGCTGGACGGCCATCGCGTGGTCTCCGTTGCAAAAAGTTAATCGACGACTATAGCAGAAAGCGCAGCGCGAGGAAAATCACTCAGGCTTTCGCCGCATTGCTGCCAGCGCGGCAAAAGGATTGGCTCCACCATCTGGCTTCGATTCCGTCTCGGGCACCCCCAAATCAGACGCTTGCGATGACTCCGCCAGCGCGATCGGCGCCGTGCAATTGTCATGCCTGGGCGCGGCCGGCAAGGCCATGATCGCCTCGTCTTCAATCAGTGACCCGAGGTCGAAGTGACGCGAGCCGACCAGCAGATCATGCTCATCATCCTCGGCATCTTCACGCAGCGCTTGCGCTTCGTCGGCAACCAGACGGTAGGAGCGCACCTCATCCAGCGCCACCGAGAGCGCCTCCAGGCAGCGCACACAGCGCATCGTCACCCGGGCATGCATCTTCAGCTCGAGATACCCCATCCGGCTGCCATCAGCACGCAGATCACTTCGACCGGCGAGCTGCCAGTCAAGCGCCCCCGCGTGATCCATCAGCAGCGAACCCAATCGGGGCAGGTCAGTCAGCGGACGCGTTCCGCTCGTGACCTGGCCACGCCGGGTGAATTCATGGGTATCCAGTTCGGGCAGAGTGTTCATGCCCCGTATCATAGAGGCCCGCCGCCGGTACAGCCCACTGAGCCTGACCGGCAGATTCCCAAGTGACTCCCTCTTCGCCCGATGCGCCTCATCCTCGCTTCCACCTCGATCTATCGCCGCGAACTGCTCGCCCGCCTGCGTATTCCCTTCGAGGCCATCCCTCCCGGTGTGGACGAAGCTGCGATCGCGGGCGAAAGCCCGCAGCAGCAGGCCACCCGACTGGCTCGTCTGAAGGCTCGAGCCGTGGCTGAGCAGCATCCCGACGCCCTGGTGATCGGATCAGATCAGACAGCCACCCTGGATGGGATTACCACGGTCGGCAAGCCCGGGGATCATGCGCGCGCCACCGCGCAACTCAAGGCGGCCTCGGGTCGGAGCATGGTCTTTCACACCGGACTGTGCCTGTGGCGCCCGGACTCGACCGCTTTGCTCGATTGCGTCGACACCCGGGTGCAATTTCGAACGCTGGATGACGATGCGATCGAGCGCTACCTGCGCGCCGAGACGCCCTATGACTGCGCCGGATCGGCCAAATCCGAGGGGCTCGGGGTGAGCCTGCTGCAGTCGCAAGAGGGCAGCGATCCGACCGCGCTGATCGGCCTGCCCCTCATCCGCCTGTGCGACATGCTGCGCGAGGCGGGTGTTCAACTGCCCTGAGCCGGCATTGCAAACACCTAGACCCCTTCAATGAACGCCCCACCCGAGCCGCCCTCACGGCAAGCGCGGCTGCTGTGTGTGCCGACCCCGATCGCTGAAGGGCGAAGCGCCCGATCGGACCTGCCTCAGGATGCAATCAGCCAGCTGCTCGACATCGACTATGTGGTTGCGGAACATGCAAAGACCGCACGGGCGTTCCTCAAGCAATTGCCGCTGCAAAGGCCGATCCAGGCGATCGAGGTCGTCGAACTCAACGAACACACCCGTGACGCCGAGATCGAACCGATGCTCGACCCGATCCGGGCAGGCCGCGATGCCATGCTGGTGTCCGAGGCCGGCTGCCCGGCGGTTGCCGACCCGGGCGCCAGACTGGTCATGGCAGCGCATCGATCAGGAATTCCGGTCGAGCCCCTGATCGGCCCAAGCGCCCTGCTGCTGGCTCTGATGGGCTCGGGGCTTGAGGGACAGCGATTCGCGTTTGCCGGATACCTGCCAACCGACGCCAAGGAGCGGCAGGCCCGAATCCGCGAACTCGAACAACGCTCAAGACGCGAACGAGAGACCGAGCTGTTCATCGAGACCCCGTATCGCAATCAGGCGATGTTCGATGCGCTGATCGCAAGCCTCGCAGCCAGCACTCGACTGTGCGTGGCCTGCGACCTGACCGGCGCCCGGCAGCGCCTGCGAACCGAACGCATCGAACAGTGGCGAAGACAGCCCATGCGCCTGGACAAGCTGCCGACGGTCTTTCTGCTGCTGGCCGACTGAGCCGCTCGAACCCGCCCGACTCAACGCAGCCGGGCGCCCTCGGTGCTCGCACCCAGACGCCGGGCAATCACCTCGCCCGCCGAGAC
>Ga0114976_10002253_pt1 | contig 12141 bp, 7 predicted proteins | sample S_130805_EF_Meta_FD_87319 | JGI IMG/M metagenome (GOLD analysis project Ga0114976, IMG submission 87319) | Freshwater microbial communities from Lake Simoncouche, Canada to study carbon cycling - S_130805_EF_MetaG | ecosystem: Environmental > Aquatic > Freshwater > Lake | place: Lake...
ATGGAGCGTCCTTCTTATCCTTTAGTAGAAGAACTTGGACAAGCTGAATTTAAAATTGCTGGTCTTCGTTTAAATCCAAATAATTTTTCACCGACCCGTCAGAATTATATCAAAGGGATGACCGTTAAAGTAATTGCTACGAATAAAGTTTTAGCAATCAAAGGCATGCCTGCAACCATTGCTGCATTGAGTCCAACATGGAATCCTTCAGAAAATAAAATTGCATTTTATAATGTCTCTGCAAATGCGGTAGACGTATATATGATTGACTTAACCACTTTGACTTGTCAAAAAATAAATAAGACTGCTGCTAATTTAATTTTAGGCGCAAGCTTAGTTTGGTTAGATGATGCAACTGTGATGTATAAAGTGAATGTGCATGCTGCAAGTGCATTAGCTAAAAGACCTATCACACCAAAAGGACCAACCATTCAAGAGAACTTAGGTAAAGCTGCACCTAGTGTCACTTATCAAGATTTAATCAAATCTCCTTTTGACGAATATGTGTTTGAATTTTTAGCCAAGAGTCAATTGGTTAAAAATAAAAATGGCGTAGAAACTAAAATTGGTGCACCTGCATTGACCAACAGCTTTAGTATCTCTCCGGATAAAAATTATATTCTTACGCGTACACTAAATAAACCTTTCTCTTATTTAGTAACGGCATATGGATTTGCATCTTCTATGCAAGTATTAGATAAGGCTGGTGCTTTGGTAAAAACAATTGCGCAATTACCTTCTTCTGAGGGAACTGCAAGTGGTTATGACAACGTACAAAATGCGCCTCGTGGTTTTGAGTGGAAGGATGACGAAGCCGCTACCATTGTGTATGCAATGCCCCTAGATAGTGGCATGATTAAAAAAGCTGTGCCTTTTCATGATGCTGTGATGGCGATGAGTGCCCCTTTTAACGAAGCACCTAAAGAACTATTTAAAACTGCCGCACGTTTTTCTAATATCAGCTGGGGTGATGAAACACTCGCTTTAGTGACTGAAGTATTAAGAACCAAGCAACGCTATAAAGTGAGTGTGTACAATCATAAAGCCAATAGCTTAACTTCTTTATATGAAAGAAGCTTAACAGATGCTTATAGTAATTTGGGTAATCCAGTAACTATTAAAAATAAATTCGGTAAAGATGTGATTGCCACAGTAAATAATGGCCGTTCAGTCTTAATGAACAATACCACTGGCGCTTCTGATAAAGGAGATCTTCCTTATTTATCGATCTATAATTTAGATACTAAAACAAATGAAATCATTTGGCGCAGTAAAGAAGATTGTTTTGAATATGTAGTGGATGTATTAGATCCTGCAACATTAAAAATTATCACGCGTAGAGAAACAGAAAAAGATGTACCTAATTATTATTTAAAAGCCTTACAAGCTAATACTTCTGTTGCAATCACTAGTTTCAGCAATCCTTATGCAAGTATGGAAGGCGTGACCAAAGAAAAAATTAAATACAAAAGAGCAGATGGCGTAGACTTAACTGGTGACTTATATTTACCTAAGGGTTACAACAAAGAAAAAGATGGCCCTTTGCCTACATTACTTTGGGCTTATCCTAGAGAATTTACAAGTGCTGCCGATGCAAGTCAGATTAGAGGCAACCAACATAAGTTTACTATGTTAAGTTGGGGTTCTCCTGTATTTTATGTGACACAAGGTTATGCGATCTTAGACAATGCAGAAATGCCAATTGTAGCCACTTCTCCTGATAAAAAACCAAACGATGATTTTGTGAATCAATTAATTTTAAATGCAAATGCAGCGATTGATAAATTAGTGAGCATGGGGGTGAGCGATCGTAATAAATTTGCGATTGGTGGACATAGTTATGGTGCATTCATGACAGCGAATGTATTAGCACATAGTAATTTATTCAAAGCTGGTATTGCACGCAGTGGTGCTTATAACAGAACCTTGACGCCTTTTGGATTTCAAAACGAAGACAGAACTTTCTGGCAAGCACCTCAATTGTATTTAGACATGAGTCCGTTTGCACATGCTAATAAAATCAAGACCCCTATTTTATTAACGCACGGTGAGATGGATGACAACACAGGTACTTTCCCAATCAATAGTGAGCGTTTATATGCAGCCATCAAAGGTCACGGAGGTACAGTACGTTTTGTATACTTGCCTTATGAAGCACATGGATACAGAGGTAAAGAAAATGTATTGCACTTATTGTATGAGCAAGGTCGCTGGTTGGATAAATACTTGAAGGGGAAATAGTTTTACTACACCCTTGCCGCTCTAATGATATCCGCAAAGACGCCTGACGCCGTAACGTCTGCGCCTGCGCCTGCACCTTTGATGACTAGTGGCAGTTCAGGATAGCGTTGAGTATAGAACAAGACTAAATTGTCCTTACCATATAAGTGGTAGAAATCTGAGCTAGGTTGGATATGTTGTAATCCTACTTTTGCTGTAGCCTTCCCGTTCGCATCCTTGTCAAACTTGGCAATAAATTTAAGTTTGCATCCTTCTGCTTCAGCGCTATCGTATAATTGTTTAAAATGCGGCTCTTGTTTTTCTAGCTCAATATAAAAATCTGCAACTGATCCATTAAAACATGGGGCTGGCAAGAATGATTCGTTCACGATGGCCTCCATTTCTAATGGATGTCCCGCTTCTCTTGCTAAGATTAAAATTTTACGCATCACATCTGTTCCGCCTAAATCCAATCTTGGATCTGGTTCTGTATAACCTTCTTCCTGCGCTTGCTTCACTACTTGTGCAAATGTTTTTCCGTCAGTACCTCCTGCATAATGATTGAATACAAAATTCAATGTGCCAGATAATACTGCTTCTATTGTATGGATTGCATCTCCGCTATGTATTAAATCATTCAAGGTACTTACAATAGGTAAGCCTGCACCCACATTGGTTTCAAATAAAAATGCTGCATGATGACTTTGAGCTAGTGATTTTAGTTTTGCATAATGCGCATAAGCCGATGAACATGCAATTTTATTACAAGCAACTAAAGATACTGAATGACTTAAAAGTTGCGCATATGTATCAGCTACGCTAGCGTTTGCTGTAATATCTACAAATATGGAGTTACGTAAATTATGATTCACAATCGCATTTACAAAATTTTGAATAGTACCAGAGGGTGCCGCGGCCAATTGATCTGTCCAATGATTTAAATCAATGCCTGCTGTATTAATCAAATGCTTTTTACTATTGGCAATCCCCACAATATTAATTTGTAATCTTAAGGTAGATTGCAAATTGGCCGATTGTTGTTTGATTTGTTCAATTAATTTACTTCCTACATTTCCCACACCTGCGATGTATACATTGACTTGCTTATAAGTGGACTCAAAAAATGCCACATGCAATAAGTTCATTGCTTTGTGCACATCCTGTGCTTCAATCACTGCAGTAATGTTTTTTTCCGAGGACCCTTGTGCAATCGCTCTTATATTGATTCCATTGGCTCCCAAGACAGTAAACATTTTTCCACTCACGCCTGGATGATTTCTCATTTGTTCTCCCACTATGGCAATGATAGATAATTCTTTTTCTATAATCAATGGTTCAAGTAACTGTATATTAATCTCTTCCTCAAACTCTGCATCTACTGCAATTTTTGCTAAATGCGTGTCCTGTATGCTTACGCCCACAGATATTGAATGTTCAGATGAACTCTGTGTAATTAAAATAATACTGATTTGTTTTTTTGCCAATGCATCAAACAATCTTTTTGTAAACCCTGGTATTGCGACCATGCCCGCACCTTCTAAACTCAATAAACAAATATCTTTGATGCTAGAAATGCCGCGAATAAAATGATTGTCTTTTGGAGATGCGTTTTCAATCAAGGTGCCAGGATGCTCCGGTTCAAAAGTATTCTTGATCCATATTGGAATATGTGCTTGCATCACTGGCAAAATCGTTGGCGGATAAATAATTTTTGCACCAAAATGTGATAACTCCATTGCCTCATGATAAGATATCTTTGGAATGGCTTTGGCATGAGGTACGATTCTTGGATCTGCCGTCATCATCCCACTTACATCAGTCCATATTTCTAAGATGGATGCATTTAAAGCTGCAGCATAAATCGCCGCTGTGTAATCCGATCCGCCTCTACCTAATGTAGTGGTATGGCCTGCTACATTGGATGCGATAAAGCCAGGCGCGATATACAATGCATGTTGATTAGAAGACTTTGCAAAATATTGCTGAATGGTTTGATTCGTTAATACTCTTTCTACCACTGCACTTGAATAAGTACTATTGGTTTTAATCATCGCCCTAGAATCCAACCATTCTTGATCTACACCTTCCGACTCAAATGCTGCTGCAATAATTTTTGAAGACAAAATTTCTCCATAACTCATTAATTGATCCTGCATGTACAAACTGAATACACTTTGATGAAATAATTCAGCACAATGAGTTTCAATTTCTTGGATCAACTCCTTGACTATGCTTAAAGTTTTAAGCTGTTGCGATGCTGGTAATAAATTACGCACCGCGTCTTCATGTTTTTCTGATAGGCTTTGAATAATTGTTTTGTACCCTTCATTGCCTTGTGCTGCAGTTTGTACTAATAAAACCAATTGATCGGTTACGCCACTCATGGCAGATACCACTATAATTGTTGGAGTATTTTGTACACGCGGTTTTACAATAGCAATCACTTTCGAAATTGCGTCTGTTGTACCTACCGAACTTCCTCCAAACTTTAAAACCTGCATATCAATTTTTTTCCTTTCTACTTATAAGATGACCGCAAAGTTAAGTCATCTATTAGTTTTTTCAAGCCCTCAGTAATGAGCGCTCAAGCATCTATTTTCCTGGCTGATTCTCTGGACGTAAACTTCTTACAGTTTTTCCTGCTTGCCACATTTCACTATTGTGTAATTCTGCTAATTCCACTTCTAATTTGGCACGGTAGTCGTCCTTGCTATTCGAATCAATTGAACGTGCAGACTCTTTTCCTGTTGCTACGCTATCATATAATTCTGTGAATACTGGCAATGTGGCGTCACGAAATTTTTTCCACCAATCCAATGCACCTCTTTGTGCTGTAGTTGAACAGTTGGCATACATCCAATCCATTCCATTTTCTGCAACGAGTGGCATAAGTGATTGTGTTAATTCTTCTACTGTTTCATTGAATGATTCAGAAGGACTATGTCCATTCTTACGCAATACTTCGTATTGTGCTGCAAAGATGCCTTGAATCGCGCCCATCAATGTGCCACGCTCTCCCGTTAAATCGGAATACACTTCTTTTTTGAAATTGGTTTCAAATAAATAACCAGAACCAACTGCAATACCCAATGCAATGACTCTGTCATGTGCTTTTCCAGTGGCGTCTTGGAAGATCGCGTAACTTGAATTCAAACCACGACCTTGTAAAAACATTCTTCTTAATGAAGTACCTGATCCTTTTGGTGCCACTAAAATAACATCTACATCCGCTGGTGGTACAATACCTGTTTGTTCTTTATAAGTAATACCAAAGCCATGAGAGAAATACAATGCCTTACCTGGGGTTAAGTGTTTTTTTACTGTTGGCCACATAGCGATTTGCGCAGCGTCACTTAATAAATAACAAATAATGGTGCCTTTCTCTAATGCTTCTTCTATTTCAAATAAGGTTTGACCTGGAACAAATCCATCCGCAACTGCTTTATCCCATGATTTTGAATTTTTTCTTTGACCAACAATTACATTTACCCCATTTTCTTTTTGGTTCATTGCTTGACCTGGTCCTTGTACACCATATCCAATCACAGCGACTACTTCGTTTTTTAATACTTCTTGTGCTTTTGCTAACGGAAACTCTTCGCGTGTGACCACATTTTCTTCGGTTCCTCCGAAATTTAATTTTGCCATGATTTGTTTAATTTATGAATTGAGATATTTATTTGAATTTTGATTTGATTTTTGAATAACTATTTAATGATGTATTTATTTTGATTGAATTATAAAATTAATGAGTTTGCTTTTTTAAAGAATTACATAGTAAACACTGTTGCGTTTTTTCCTAAGTATTCGTTTTCTGCTAATTCGTCTCCGGGTTCTCTTTTTTTAAAGTCTTTTAGTTTTTCATGGAAGCCTGCACTTTCTTTAATAATAGCCACTCTTGCACTTCTTACAAATTCTACCAAACCAAATGGCGCCAAGGCTTCCATTAATTTATTGGTTTCCTCTCTATGCCCTGTGGTTTCAAAAACAATAAAGTCTTTTCTAATGGCCACCGCTCTTGCGCCAAACTCTCTCAACAATCTTTCTACTTTTACTTTCTCTGTAATCTCGTCGGACAATACTTTATACAAAGCCAATTCCTGCCATACAATTTCATCGTTGGTATTATAGTAGGCTTTTAAAACTTCAACCTGCTTTTCGATTTGTCGCACTATTTTAAGCACTGTATCCCTTGACTCTACTACGACGATGGTAAATCGATGTATGCCTTGCACTTCGGAGGGAGATGTATTTAAACTCTCCACATTAATTTTTCTTCTCGAAAAAATAATGGCAATACGATTTAACAAACCAACTTGGTTTTCGGTATACACCGTGATTGTAAATTCTTGTTTTTCGTTTTCCATAATTTTATTTTAAACGGATTTCTGATACACTACACCCTTGAGGTACCATTGGGAATACATTATTCTCCTTACCCACCATCACTTCTAATACATAAGACCCTGGATGTGCTAGCATCTTTGTGACTGCTCCTACTAGGTCTTCGCGCTTGCTTACTTTTGCTGCAGCGATCTTGTAAGAGTTAGCGAGCATCACATAATCAGGGCTTTCTATATCCACAAAACTGTAACGCTTGTCCATAAACAATTGCTGCCACTGACGCACCATGCCCAAAAATTGATTGTTTAAAATCATCACTTTTACATTGATGCCTGTTTGCATGATGGTACCAAATTCTTGTAAGGTCATTTGTATACCCCCATCACCAATCACTGCAATCACTGTTCTTTCTGGTGCGCCAAACTTGGCACCAATGGCTGCGGGTAAGCCAAAGCCCATAGTACCCAATCCACCCGATGTCACATTGCTTCTTGTTTGATTGAACTTGGCATACCTGCAAGTGACCATTTGATGTTGTCCCACATCTGTCACCATCACGGCATCTCCTTTCGTAATTTCATTCACGGCATGAATCACTTCCGCCATCGTCATTTCTTCACTGCTAGGATACATCTCATCTTTGATGCATTGTTCATATTCTTCTTTTGCATATCCTGCAAAAACTTGCAACCACTCGCTTCTATCTTTTTGTTCGATACCCATCGTTAATAAGGGTAGGGTTTCTTTACAGTCGCCCCATACACCCACATGGGCCAATAAATTTTTATCAATCTCGGATGGATCAATATCTAGATGAATAATTTTTGCTTGCTTCGCGTACTTATCCAATCTACCTGTTACACGATCGTCAAAACGCATCCCCACTGCAATCAATACATCACACTCATTGGTCAATACATTAGGTCCATAGTTGCCGTGCATCCCAAGCATACCGACGTTTTGCGGATGATCTGTTGATAATGCACTCAATCCTAAAATAGTCCATGCCGCTGGCATACCCGACTTCTCTATAAATGCCTTGAATTCGTTTTCTGCTTTTCCTAAAATCACACCCTGACCAAAAATTACCAAAGGTTTTTTTGCTTCATTGATAAGTTGCACTGCTTCATCAATATATTCTTTTCGGACAATCGGTTTTGGTCGGTAAGATCTTACATGATTGCACACAGTATACCCTTGATAATCGAAAGATTGAAATTGTGCATTTTTTGTAATATCAATTAAGACTGGTCCTGGTCTTCCACTTTTTGCTAAATAAAAAGCTTTGGCTAATATATGTGGAATCTCTGTGGCGTCTGTAATTTGATAATTCCACTTGGTCACAGGCATCGTGATATTGATGATATCTGTTTCCTGAAAAGCATCTGTTCCTAATAAATGCGCAAAGACTTGTCCAGTGATACAAACCAATGGTGTGCTGTCAATCATCGCATCTGCTAGTCCAGTGACTAAATTGGTTGCACCTGGTCCACTTGTTGCAAACACCACACCTACTTTACCGGATGTTCTTGCATAACCTTGTCCAGCGTGGATCCCACCTTGCTCATGTCTAACTAGCACATGCTTTAATTTTTCCGCATAATCATACAATGCATCATAGATAGGCATGATCGCTCCACCCGGATAACCAAAAATAGTATCTACGCCTTCTGCAATACATGCTTCTAGTAATGCTTGTGATCCTGTAAGTTGTTTTGTTTCCATCATAAAATTTTTAATCCTGGTCAGTTACACATCCTTCACTTGCGTCCTTCACCGATCTTGCGTATTTAAATAAAACGCCTTTAGTTGCTTTTAATGCAGGTTGTTGATAAGCCGCTCTTCTTTGTTCAATAATTGCTTCATCTACTTTTAATGTCATGGTATGTTTTTGCACACTCAATTCAATGATGTCATTGTCTTGCACCAATGCAATCAATCCTCCTTTATATGCTTCTGGTGTAATATGTCCTACCACAAAGCCATGTGTGCCTCCACTAAATCTTCCGTCTGTGATAAGTGCCACTGATTTTCCTAAGCCCGCACCAATGATGGCCGATGTTGGTTTTAACATCTCTGGCATACCTGGTGCACCAACAGGTCCTACATTTTTAATCACTACCACATCGCCTTCTTTAATTTTTCCTGTATTAATGCCTTCAATCAAAGATTGCTCTCCATCAAATACGCGTGCTGGTCCTTCAAATAAATCGCCTTCCTTTCCAGAAATTTTTGCGACACTTCCTCCGGTTGCTAAATTGCCATACATGATTTGTAGATGGCCCGTTGCTTTGATTGGATTTTCTTTTGGAAGAATAATTTTCTGTTGATCAAAATCTAAATCTGGTGCAGCAGCTAAATTTTCTGCAATGGTTTTGCCAGTGACAGTTAAACAATCTCCATGCAACCATCCTTGCGCTAACATGTATTTCATAACTGCTGGTACACCTCCATATTGATGCAAGTCCTGCATTAAATATTTTCCGGATGGTTTAAAATCTGCTAAGACCGGCGTTTTATCACTAATCGTTTGGAAATCGTCTTGCGTAATACTTACATCTACACTTTTTGCCATTGCAATCATATGCAATACCGCATTGGTACTACCTCCTAATACCATGATCAGTGCAATCGCATTCTCAAATGCTTTGCGCGTCATGATATCTTTTGGCTTAATGTCTTTTTCTAATAAATATCGAATGGCTTTTCCTGCATCCTTACATTCTTGTTGCTTGGCTTCGCTCAATGCTGGATTAGAAGATGAGTAAGGTAAACTCATGCCTAATGCCTCAATCGCTGCAGCCATGGTATTGGCCGTATACATGCCACCACATGCACCTGCGCCCGGACATGCATGCTTGATGATGCCTTGAAAATCTGCTTCATCTAATTGTCCTGCTAATTTTTGTCCTAAGGCTTCAAATGCAGAAACAATATTTAAGTCCTGTCCTTTATAATGTCCTGGTGCAATGGTGCCACCATAAATCATAATCGATGGGCGGTTCAATCTGCCCATGGCAATAATTGATCCTGGCATATTTTTATCACAGCCCGGTACTGCAATCAATCCATCATAATATTGTGCGCCACAAACAGTTTCAATACTATCTGCAATCACATCTCTACTCACCAGCGAATAACGCATACCCGGTGTGCCATTGCTCATACCGTCACTCACACCAATGGTGTGAAAGGTCAATCCCACTAAATTATTTTCCCAAATACTTTTTTTAATATCTGCTGCCAAATCGTTTAGATGCATATTACAAGTATTGCCATCATAGCCCATACTTACAATACCTACTTGTGCTTTATGTAAATCTTCATCCGTTAGTCCAATACCATAAAACATGGCCTGTGCTGCAGGTTGCGTTGGATCTAAAGTGATGGTCTTTGAATATTTATTGAGTTCCATAAAATTAAATGATAGTTGATTTATGCAAGCGTTCGTGAATAGGATGCTTTTCGCCCTTTGCATGTCGTTCAATAAATTCTGACACCATATCGCCAATGGCTGTCGTGGTATAACTATTACTACTGTCTATATCTTTTGTCACAAATCCATTATTCAAACACCAGTCCACTGCAGTGCGCACACTAGCAGCTTCTTCGGTTAATCCAAAATGATCCAATAACATAGCAGTTGATAAAATAGAGCCCATTGGATTGGCAATGTCTTTGCCTTTTGCTTGCGGATAAGAACCATGGATTGGTTCAAACAAAGCAGCACTCGTACCAACTGATGCTGATGGCAACAAGCCCAATGAACCCGCCAACACCGATGCTTCGTCGCTTAAAATATCTCCAAATAAATTTTCAGTTAACACCACATCAAACTGCGCAGGATTTAAAATAATTTGCATGGCTGCATTGTCTACAAATAAATAATCTACTTGTACATCGCTGTATTCTTTTGCAATGGCTTGCACGACTTTACGCCATAGTCTAGATGTTTCTAATACATTGGCTTTATCAATCAATGTTAAATGTTGTTTTCTTTTTTGTGCATACTGAAATGCCAAATGTGCTACACGCTCTATCTCCATCACACTATAAGAACAATCGTCTTTGGCCACTGTGCCATCCTCACTGAGTGATTTTGCACCAAAATAAATTCCACCTGTTAACTCTCTAAAAATAACAAAGTCTACCTCTTCTAAATACTTGGCTTTTAATGGAGACAAGTGCTGTAAAGAAGGATTGGTTTTTACCGGACGGATATTCGCAAACAATTGTAACTCCTTGCGCAACTTTAATAAGCCTTGCTCTGGTCTTACTTTGGCTGTTGGGTCATTGTCATATTTTGGATCACCAATGGCGCCAAATAAAATGGCATCACTGTTTTTGCAAATAGCAATAGTTTCGTCTGGCAATGGATTGCCCGTTTCGTCGATGGCCACAGCACCCATCAAACCATATTCATAACTAAACTGATGACCATATTGTTTTGCAATCATGTTCAACACTTTAATTGATTGATTAGTAACTTCTGGACCAATGCCATCTCCTAATATCACCGCAATTTTCTTTTCCATACTATTGAATCTTTATAGTTTTTATTTTTTTGCTTCGAAGGCTGCAATCTCTGCTCTCATGCTTAATAGATAATCAATATCATCATAGCCATTCAACAAACAAGTTTTTTTATAGGCATTGATTTCAAATGTTTCCACTGCGCCTGTTGCATCAATGGTGATGGTTTGTGCTGCTAAATCAATGGACAAAGTTTCATTCGAACCCTGTGCAAAAATTTCTTGTAAAAAAGTATCACTCACCGTCACTGGCAATACGCCATTGTTCATGGCATTGTTTTTAAAGATGTCTGCAAAAAAACTAGATACCACCACTTTAAAACCGTAATCTAAAATAGACCATGCTGCATGCTCTCTTGATGAACCACATCCAAAATTCTTTGCTGCCACCAAGATAGCACCACTAAATTGTGCTTGATTCAAAACAAAATCTGCTTTTGGTTTAGTCTCGTCATCATTTTCATATCTCCAGTCTCTAAATAAATTTTTACCAAAGCCATCTTTCGTAGTGGCTTTTAAAAAACGCGCAGGAATAATCTGATCCGTATCGACATTCTCGATACGCAGTGGAATAAATTTGCTCGTGATGGTTTGTAATGATTGCATATGCCAATGATTCTATAGTTCGTCTTTCACTTTTAATTTAATAAGGTTCTGATGTCTGTAATCTTGCCCGTTAACAATGCCGCTGCTGCTGTAAGCGGGCTCACTAGCATCGTTCTTGCACCTGCACCCTGACGTCCTTCAAAATTTCTATTACTGGTACTCACGCAATATTCACCTGCTGGTATTTTATCTTCGTTCATACCCAAACAAGCGCTACAGCCTGCTTGTCTTATTTCAACACCTGCTGCTTCAAATATTTTATCCAATCCTTCCTGCTTGATTTGCTTTGCCACTTCCTGCGAGCCTGGCACAATCAATGTTTTCACTGCCGGATCTTTTTGTTTGCCTTTAATAATATTTGCCACCAATCTAAAATCTTCGATCCTTGAATTGGTACAAGACCCAATGAATACATTTTGCACTGGCATACCCAATAAAC
>Ga0114976_10002254_pt1 | contig 12140 bp, 10 predicted proteins | sample S_130805_EF_Meta_FD_87319 | JGI IMG/M metagenome (GOLD analysis project Ga0114976, IMG submission 87319) | Freshwater microbial communities from Lake Simoncouche, Canada to study carbon cycling - S_130805_EF_MetaG | ecosystem: Environmental > Aquatic > Freshwater > Lake | place: Lake...
TATCAAGACTCTCTAAAATTTATAGAAGAGTATTATACCTATTATTAAGTTTAGTTAAGGCCATAAAAAAGGTGCGATAAATTTATAGCACTTTTTTTATGGTGATTTTTGCAATTAATGCAAAAAGATTATGCAAATGCTTTTGCAATAATTTCAGCTTGTTCTGCGTCGTGAACTTTTTTGAAGCCAGTTGCAGGACTTGCGCTGCTTCTACGTCCAATGTAAGTTAATTTTACTGGGAAGTCGTAACGGTGCAAGTGTAACCAAGTACCTTGGTTTTTAGATTCTTCTTGTACCCAACAGAATTCTGCACCTTCGTATTTTGCAAATATTTCTGATAATTTCCACTCTGGTAGTGGGTATAATTGTTCAATTCTAACTATAGCAATATCGGTAGCATTTTTGGCTTCTTTTTCGGCCAACAATTCATAATAGATTTTTCCTGTACAGAAAAGTACTTTTCTTACCTTTTTTGCAACGTTGTTATCGTCGATTAATTCTTGGAAATTCCCAGTGGCCAATTCATCCATAGAACTTATACATTTGGGATGACGTAAAAGACTCTTTGGTGTCATCACAATTAAAGGCATCGTGAAATCACGCTTTAATTGACGGCGCAATGCATGGAAATAGTTTCCAGGAGTTGAACAATTCACCACTTGCATGTTTGTGCCTGCGCATAACTGCAAGTAACGCTCAGGACGAGCAGAACTGTGTTCTGGACCTTGTCCTTCGTTGCCATGAGGCAACAGCATGGTAATTCCACTAAACTTGTTCCATTTTGCTTCAGCTGATGCAATAAACTGGTCAATGATAATTTGAGCTCCATTTGAGAAATCACCAAATTGTGCTTCCCATAATGTTAATCCATTGGGAGTAGTCGTGCTGTAGCCGTATTCAAATCCCAACGCAGCGTACTCGCTTAATAAAGAGTTGTATACACTAAATTTCGCTTGTTTGTCGGAAATATTGTTTAAAGGAGTGTATTCAGCTTCACCAACTTCTTGTTTGATTACCGCATGACGGTGACTAAATGTTCCACGCTCAACATCTTGTCCTACAAGACGCACAGGATGTCCCTCATTCAATAAAGTTGCATAAGCCAATAATTCTCCCATAGCCCAATCGATTGTGCCATTATCAATCATTTTTTTACGATCTGCAAAAAGATTTTGCACCTTTTTAATTGGCTGATTGGTTTCAGGGATGGTAGAAATTTTGTTTCCAACTTCTTTCAAGGTTTTCAAATCAACCTTTGTGTTGGCAACCAATTGAATGTCCTTTTTGTCTGAGTGTTTGAATCCTTCCCAAGTATTTTTTATTGTGATAGGTGTTGGTTTGAAATCACCTTTTGCTTCTTCAAATTTTTCTTGAAGGAGCTCTTGGAATTTCTTTTCCATTTCAATAGCCAACGCGGCATCAATCTCACCTCGCTCGAGAAGTTGTTGTTTGTAAATTTCTCTTGGATTCGGGTGTTTGTCAATTAACTTATACATTTCAGGCTGAGTGAAACGCGGTTCATCGCCTTCATTATGTCCATATTTTCTATAACCCAAAAGGTCTATGAAAATATCTGATTTGAATTCTAAACGGTAAGCCATTGCCAATTTAACAGCATGAACTACCGCTTCCAAATCGTCGGCATTTACATGTAAAACTGGAGAAAGGGTAATTTTCGCAACATCGGTGCAATAGGTTGATGTTCTTGCATCGAGGTAGTTTGTAGTAAATCCAATTTGGTTATTGGTTGCAATATGAATGGTTCCTCCTACATAATAGGCTTCAAGTCCGCTCATTTGAACTACTTCCAATCCAATGCCTTGTCCTGCAAGTGCAGCATCGCCGTGAATTAAAATAGGACATATTTTTTCAACGTCGCCATTGTATTTGTGGTCAAGTTTCGCTTTTACCAATCCTTTAACCACTGGGTTAACCGCTTCGAGGTGACTTGGATTGTCGGCCAAACGCAAATGCACTTTTTTACCAGCGGCAGTATCAATGTCAACACTATAGCCTAAATGGTATTTTACATCTCCTTCAAAATCATCAAAATCTCCACCTTGGAAAACTTTTCCTTCAAATTCAGAGAATATTTGACTGTATGTTTTATTGAAAATATTTGCAAGTACATTTAAACGACCACGGTGAGCCATGCCCAAAACAAATTCCTCTAAACCAAGACCTGCACCATATTGGATTACGGCATCCAAAGCAGGTATTAACGCTTCAAGTCCTTCAAGAGAAAATCGTTTTTGACCAATAAATTTCTTGTGAAGGAAATTTTCAAATACTGTAGCTTGGTTTACTTTGTCAAGGAAATGACGTTTTTCATCAATTGTTAAATCTGGAATATTTTGGGTTCCTTCGAAACGGTCTTGTAGCCATTTACGTCGTTTTGTATCGCGGATGTATGCAAATTCACAACCAATGCTGTGGCAATAGGTTTTGTCGAGTTTTGCAATAATGTCTTTCAATTTTGCTGCACCCAATCCTACTTCAGCACCTGCGTTGAAAGTTTTCTCAAGATCGCCTTTTTCTAAACCATAATTTTCAATTTCTAAGTTTGGAGAATATTGACGGCGTTGACGAAGAGGGTTGGTTTTACTAAACAGGTGGCCCATGCTTCTGTAACCATGAATAAGATTCAAAACGTGAATTTCTTTCATGGCATCGTCGCTAATAGCTCCGCCGGTAGGTTGTTTTTGAGCTCCTAAATCAAATCCTTCAAAAAATTTTCTCCAACCAAAATCAACGCTTTCTTTGTCGTTTTGATATTGGCTATACAAATTGTCGATAGCCGTAGGATCGGCGTTCATAAGGTAAGATGTATCAGGTGCGCTCATAATGTATTATGAACGCAAATTTACCTAAAAAAAAGTGTTTGGCACAATGAATTTTAAGGAATTCTAGAAACGATGGTAAACACCACCGCAGCGAATAAAAAAGCATCGAATCGGTCTAACATTCCCCCATGTCCTGGAAGTACATTTCCACTGTCTTTTACCCCTGCTTTTCTTTTGAGGGAACTTTCGAAAAGATCTCCCATAGTTCCCACAATAGAGATTGCAATTCCTAAAATTGTACCTTTCAATAATGTGAAATTATGGGCGCCATCTGTTCCAATAAAACCTCCACCGGGTTCTAAAAGATATTTCACAAAAAAGTAACCTGTAATACCCGTTAATATTGTTCCGCCAATCAATCCTTCCCAAGTTTTCCCAGGTGAAATACTCGGTGCAAGTTTGTGTTTTCCAAAAAGTTTACCAGAAACATAAGCCCAAGAATCAGACGACCAAACCAAAACCATCAGCATGATAGGCAACATTGCGTTATAATGGTTGTAAATATTTTTTGTGTAAGGAGTTAATGTAAATAATAACAAGGGAATAGATATATAAATGTGGTTGATAATTAAATCAATATTGAAAATTTTATTTTCTCTTTTGGTATAATTTGCTCCCAAAACTACAGACATTAAAATAGCAATGCTTTGCCATAAATTTTGAAAGTCTGAATCATTGATTTGTTTGAAAAACAAGATAAAGAAAAAATACAGGAAACTAATTGCCAAATTTGAATTAGATAATTTGTCCTTTAATTTTAGCCACTCATAATGGCTACCTAAACCTATAATGATTGCCATAATATTTATGCCAATTTGTCCTTGATTGATGAGTAAAATAACTACGGATATCATAAAAATACCGCTAATTACTCTTGTCCAAAAATTATTCATTTTCTTTTATAGTTAATTGATAAAAAGTGAATCCAAAAATAAGTGAAGCCGGAATGGCAACAAAGAAATTGTTTAAAAATGTTTCTGAATTTCCCATAACACCTGTTTGTTCAAAATTGGTAAGTAAAGCGAAATGTAAAATTACAGTAACCGCATTAAATGTGAAGTGGGTAATTCCATTATACCATAAACTATTGTTCCGGTATGAGATAATTCCCAATACACTTCCCATCATGAAAATACCTAAAAATTCGTAGAGGGATAAATGTAAAATTGTGAAAATGAATGCTTGGAAAAATAATGCTCTCTTTGCTTTTGAAAATTGATTCAATCCAATTTTTAAAATGAGTCCTCTAAATACATATTCTTCGAGTAACGCAGGTAATAACGCGAGAATAAAAATACAAATCAATAATTCGTTAAATGAATGCATGTCGAGCATATTCTCAAAAATACTGCTTCTTGTAAATTCTAGTTTTTGTGCAAAATAACGAAAGCCAGATGGCCAGGGAAATTGTTGGGTAAGCGTTGTAATTACATTTACTACAGGGACGGCAGTAATACCTGTTATGATAGATAATGTTATTTTTTTTCCATTGGGTTTATTTTTAAACTGAGTAAAGTCGCCAATTTTTGATCCATTGATAAAAGTAAAAATCAAGGCAGGAATACCCATGTAAAAAGCAAATTGGATAAAATTAGACCATCTCCCAATGTTTATGGCCAATGCAGAACCATCGGGGTTATTCATGAGTGATTTTACATCACTCACAGAAATTTGGTAGAAAAATTTTAAGAAATAAATTGAAATAAAGTAGCCAACAAGCTGAAAAATAAGAATAAGGATGAGCAATAATGCCAAGCCCCATAGGTTTAGAAAAATGTTTTTAGAGAATAAATCCGTTCTGCTTGTCATAAGATATTAAATTTGCACAAAATTGGTAAAAATTGGTGACATAGCGCTAGGAGATTTTCCATTATTGTTGGCACCCATGGAAGACGTGAGTGATCCTCCGTTTCGTTTTGTATGCAAAGAAAACGGCGCAGACCTTATGTATACTGAGTTTATCAGCAGTGAGGGACTCATCAGAGATGCTGCAAAAAGTGTCCAAAAATTGGATATTTTTGAATATGAACGTCCAATTGGCATTCAAATTTTTGGTTCAGAAATCGATTCAATGGTTGAAGCTGCTAAAATTGCAACGAAGGCAAATCCCGATTTAATAGACATTAATTATGGTTGTCCGGTTAAAAAAGTAGCCTGCAAAGGAGCTGGTGCTGGTATTTTAACCAATCCTCCCAAAATGATGGCAATGACAAAAGCAATAGTTGAATGCACTCATCTGCCTGTAACGGTAAAAACCAGATTGGGTTGGGATGATAGCACTAAAAATATTGTAGATGTTGCGGAAAGGCTCCAAGATGTGGGCATTAAAGCTTTAACCATTCATGGTAGAACCCGTGTACAATTGTACAAAGGTGAAGCGGATTGGGCATTAATTGCCGAGGTAAAGAATAATCCAAGAATGCACATTCCAATTTTTGGCAATGGCGATATTGATTCCCCCGAAAAAGCCCTTGAATATAAAAATAGGTATGGTGTGGATGGAATTATGATTGGAAGGGCAAGTATTGGCCACCCTTGGATTTTTAGAGAAATCAAACATTACCTGAATACGGGTGAACTTTTGGATGGACCAACAATGCAAGAACGGGTAAATGCTTGTACAACACACTTTGAAAAATCGATTCAATGGAAAGGTGAACGCGTTGGAATTGTTGAAATGAGGAGGCATTATGCCAATTATTTTAGGGGTTTGTCGCACTTCAAAGAATTTCGAATGAAATTGGTTCAAAGTGAAGATGTATTGGAAATCCAATCTATTTTAAACAAAATAGTAGACGAATACGTCATTAATGATTTAATCACATTCTAATAATTTTTTTTAAATAAATGTAAAATTTTCTTACATTTGTGTTTTAACAAAAGACAACTATGAGAAAATTATTACTATTGGTGGGATTGTTTTGTGCGGGGCAAGTTGCTAACGCTCAATACTATAATATCCCTTTTTTGAACGCTGGACAAAATCCAGGTGGTTTAAACAAAGATGGTGAAGGCCCTTATCCTTCAAATGCAAATGTAGGTTGGACAAATATTTGGAATGGCGATGCAACCGCTACACCTGAGTATGGCTCTGAAAGAAGCATTCCATTTACTTTTAAATTTAATGGTGCTACTGTAACCAAATATACTCCAAGTAACTTTGGAACTATTTCTTTTGATGCAGGAACTCCAAGTGTTATTCCAACAGCATTTTCTAACTTAACTTTGCCATCTACACAAATTCCTGATAATTCAGTTTGTGTATTGGGAATTCAACCTCAAAGCGTTGTAAGTGGAACTACAACATACCAAAGTGCTGTTATGTCAAAAACATACGGTACAGCCGGTAAACGTCAACACTGGATTATGTTCAACTTTTATGGTGAAGCAAATATCAATTCTGGTTGGACATATTGGGCAATTGTATTAGAAGAAACTACGAACAACATCTATATCATAGATATGAAAACCTTATGTGTAGATGCTGGTAATCTTTGTACCAACAACGTAAAAATGTCATTGGGTATTCAAATAAATAGCTCTACTGCTTATACAGTTGCAGGTTCTCCAAATGTAGGTGCACAACAAATTACAACGAATGATTTCACACCAGGTGACAACAGTTATTACCAATTTCTACCTGGTAACCAACCAGCAAAAGATTTGTCTGGTGTAAAAGTAATAATGAACCCATATTTGGTTTTGAATCAAGCTCCTTACGTATGTAAAGCAACCTTCTTTAACAATGGTACTGAAAAAATCACTGCTGCTGATGTGAATTACTCAGTAAACGGTGGTGCTGCTGAAACAGGTGCGGCTTCAAGTGTAGCCATTTCTACTTTCGGTACTCAAGAAATAAGTTCTCCAATTAATTGGACTCCAACTTCGGTTGGTACGTATACTTTGAAAATTTGGGCTTCAAATTTGAACGGTGCAGCTGACGAAAATGCAAAAAATGATACTGCTACAATAACAGTGAATGTAGTTGACAAAATTGCTACTCGCAAAATTTTGAATGAAATTTTTACTTCTTCAACTTGCCCTCCATGTGCACCGGGTAATGCAAACTATTTAAAAGTAACGGAAGGTCTTACACAACACTCTACAATTAAATATCAAGTATTTTGGCCAGGTACCGGTGATCCATACTGCACGCAAGAGGTTAGAGATAGAGCTAGTTATTACATGCCTACAAGTCTTTCTGCTCCTCAGATAGAAGTTGATGGCGGTTGGGGTGGTAATGCAAATTCATTCACCACTGCGTTGTATGATCAATATGCTTCAAAACCAGCTTTCTTAGAAATTACTGGTTCGGTTAACTTAACATGGAAAAATAAAATTACTGCCGATATTTCGTTAAATCCTTTGGTTAACTTTTCTTCAAATAATTTGAAACTGTTTGCCGTAATTACTGAAGGAACTACTTTCAAGAACATGAAAACAAATGGTGAAACACAGTTTGAAAATGTCATGAAAAAAATGATGCCTTCTAGTTCTGGTATGACATTATCTCCAATGACAAAAAACACATCTGTTTCTAAATCTTTGAGCTTTACGTTTAATGGAAATTATCGTTTGCCTCTAGACGGTCAAGCCGCTAATCACATTAATAACGCTACTGAAAACAGTATTGAATCTTGGGATGATTTGGCTGTAGTTGTTTTCGTACAAGATGCTGTTACTAAAGAAGTATTGCAATCTGAAACTTTCCCAATAGCTTTAACTGGTGTTGAAGCAATTGAGCAAGGTATCAACCTGTATCCTAACCCTGCAAATGACATGTTCAAAATCAACGTAGGTACTTTGGCTTCAGAAAAAGCAAAAGTAACTGTTACAAATGCTCAAGGTCAAATTGTTTACAATGGTTCTTTGGTTAACGGTAATGCACAAATTAGTGTTGCTAATCTTAGCGAAGGAATGTACATGGTATCAGTTCAATCTGGTTCTAAAAACTTGAACACCAAAATGGTTGTTCGTCACTAATTTTAAACAACTAAACTAAATTAAATATCAGAAGAGGAGTCCTTTACAGGACTCCTTTTTTGTTGAATTATTTTTGCGTTTTTTCTTATCTTTGTGGAGTGAAATTTAAACTCAAACGTCCCCACCATGTTATTGCGAAACATTGTTAGTAGGGAGGAGTTAAAACGTAAAATGGATGCAGACGAGCGTCCGTATACTACCGTCTCCTTCTATTGTTATCATTCAATTGAAAATCCTATTGATTTCAGGAATCAACTCTTTTTAAGTTTACAGCCATTTGAAGTGGTTGGTCGGATCTATGTGGCAAACGAAGGAATAAATGCTCAGGTTGCCCTTCCCTCCATTTATTTTGAGGGATTTAAAGAGAGCTTATATACTTACGATTTTTTAAATAAAATTCGATTAAATGTTGCCATTGAAGAACGTCAAAAGTCCTTCATTAAATTGGATGTTAAAGTAAGGTCCAAAATAGTTGCAGATGGAATTGACGACCCTACATTTGACCCAAGTAATACAGGTAGATATTTAGAGGCCAAAGGTTGGAATGAAAAGCTAAATGACCCAAATGCGGTAGTGATTGATATGCGCAATCATTATGAAAGTGAAGTGGGTAGGTTTGACGGCGCAACGTGTCCCGATGCAGATACTTTTAGGGAGGAACTGAAAATAGTTATTGATGAATACAATGACAACAAAGACAAAACAATATTGATGTATTGTACTGGGGGAATACGTTGTGAAAAGGCCAGTGCTTGGATGAAGCATAATGGATTTAATGAAGTATATCATTTGAAAGGTGGTATTATTAATTATGTAAATCAAGTGCGTTCAGAGGAATTAGACAATAAATTCAAAGGTGTAAATTTTGTATTTGATCAACGATTGCATGAACGTGTTAGCGATGATGTGATTTCAAAGTGCCATCAGTGTGGCGAGCCAGCAGATATCCATATAAACTGTGCCAATGTAGGTTGTCATCTGTTATTTATTCAATGCCATCTATGTGCTGTAAAATATGATTTATGTTGCAGCGAAAAATGCCGCGAAACAATACAATTGCCGGAGGAAATTCAAAAGGAAATGAGAAAGGGAAAGCCTGCAGGTAGAATATTTAGTAAGGGAAGATTTAAAGGTCCGTTACAATAAAAACAATATTTCTGCGTTTTAAGATGTCAAACGCATTATATTCAGGACAGAAAGCAAGCAATTTGCAAAAGATTTATGCAAATAATGTAGTTGGGAATTATATTCGCACTTTTTAAAATAAAATAAACATAAAATTGGACAATTTAATAGATAAAGCGAAGAAAGGCTTGAGACAGTATTTCAGGGTTTTTGTATTAGGATTATCATTGGTAATTGGAGGTGATCTAAGTGCGCAATGGGATATGGGTGGTTCGGTAGATACTGCTAAGATTGACAGTTCATCGCTAAAAAAGATTCCGTACGTACGTTTTGTTCCTCCATACGACACCATGCGTGAAATCATTTTTTACGAGGGCGTAATTGAAAATGAGGATTGCCAATTGTGTACAGCAGATTCACTGTATTGGAGAGCTAAAAAGTATTTATCAAAAAAATATGGTAAAGCTGTTTTGAAGAAAATGATATTAGATGAGAAACTAGGGCATCATATTATTGTAAAAATAACTTTGCCCATGGTTTTGATCAATGGGAAATATAGTAAGGCGGCAAAAGGAATGATGGAATACAAATTATGTTTAAGATTTCAAGACAGTCGGTGGAAATATCAATTTGGAAACTTTGTACATTTACAAACTGGAGAAGGGTTGGTAGGCAACCCAACCAAAACTTACCATGAGTATTATATGCGGGTAAAGCGTGGATATGAGGCTACTGATAAGTTCCTTTTAGCTTCAGATAGAGAGGTAAAAGACATGGTTACGGCAATTACTTATGCATTGCGTGAACCATACCGCCCTGAAGAAGATGAGTGGTAGTCAATTTGTTGTTAGCTAAAAAGTGGTTAAAAAAATCATTTTTTAGTGTCTAATTTAATATCTCATAAAAAAAGTTTGTGGATATCTTGTAATACAAGAAAAAAATTACTATTTTTGCAACCCCAAATAAGAATTAAGCGTTACGTAAAGTGAACCCACTGAGTACATATAAAACAATTTCAGCAAACAAAGCAACAGCCACTAAGTGCTGGTATGTTGTAGATGCTGACGGTCAAACTTTGGGACGTATGTCGTCTCAGATTGCAATGATCATTCGTGGCAAAAACAAGCCAAGTTTTACCCCTCACGTAGATTGTGGTGACAATGTTATTGTTATCAATGCGGAGAAGGTAGTATTAACCGGACAAAAAATGGATAACAAGGAATACTTGCGCCATACTGGATATCCAGGCGGACAACGCAGCACCCTTGCAAAAAACGTTAGACCGGAAAAATTAATCGAAATGGCGATTAAAGGCATGTTGCCGAAAAATCGTTTAGGAAGAAAGTTATTTCATAACTTATTTGTTTATGAAGGAACTACTCATCCGCACGAAGCACAACAACCAAAAGATTTAAAATTCGATAACTGAGAATTATGATAAACAACTCAGGCAGAAGAAAAGCCGCAGTGGCGAGAGTCTACCTCAAGGAGGGAAGCGGGCAAATTACTGTTAATAATAAAGCTTTGGATATTTATTTTCCATTGGCATGGCATCAAACATCTGTACAAGCGCCATTTGCACTTACCTCAAACGACAATAAATATGACGTTATGGTAAATGTTCGTGGAGGAGGTATTAGCGGACAAGCGGAAGCGATTCGTTTAGGTATTTCAAAAGCCTTGGTAGATATTGATGCTGAATTTAAACCTGTATTGCGACATGCGGGCTTCATGACACGTGACTCTCGTGTTGTAGAACGTAAGAAAAGCGGTCAGAAGAAAGCGCGTAAGCGTTTCCAATTCTCTAAACGTTAATTATCAAAATGGCTTATACTCAACAAGATTTGCTCGATGCTGGTGTACATTTCGGTCACCTTACCCGCAAATGGAATCCTAGAATGGCTCCGTATATTTTTATGGAACAGAATGGTATTCACATCATCGATCTTAAAAAAACAGAGGCAAGATTAGAAGAATCTAAAGCAGCGATTAAAAACATTGCTAAGTCTGGTCGTCGCATTTTATTTGTGGCAACTAAGAAACAAGCAAAAGAAATCGTGATGCAAGAGGCTCAACGTGCTGGAATGCCTTACGTGACTGAACGTTGGTTAGGTGGTATGCTTACTAACTTCCAAACTGTTCGTAAAAGCATTAAAAGAATGCAAATAATCGACAGAATGGCAAACGATGGTACTTTCGAACGTATCAATAAAAAAGAACGCTTGATGCTTGACCGTGAAAAAATTAAATTGGCTAGAATGCTAGGTGGTATCGAAGATATGACTAAACTTCCTGGTGCGATTTTCTTGGTTGATGTAAAAAGAGAACATCTTGCAGTTTCTGAAGCAGTTCGTTTGAACATTCCTACATTCGGGTTGGTTGATACAAACTCAGATCCTACTAAAGTAGATTACGCAATTCCAGGTAATGATGATGCTTCTAAGAGTATTCAATTAATTGCTTCTGAATTGGCAAATGCTATCCTAGAAGGGACTGCTGAACGCAAGCGTGAGAAATCTGAAGAAGAAAACAAAGTAGAAGCTCCTTTAGAGGTTGTTGCGGAAGCATAATTTAATTTAATATTTATAACAGAATATGACAACGATAACTGCTTCAGACGTTAACAAATTGCGCCAAGTTACTGGTGCTGGTCTGATGGATTGTAAAGCTGCTTTAACTGAAACAGGTGGCGATTTTGAAGGTGCAATTGACTTTTTACGTAAAAAAGGCGCGAAAATTGCAGCAAAACGTGCCGATAGAGACGCAACAGAAGGTGCAGTAATTGCCCTTACTTCTGCTGATTCAACTACCGGTGTAATCATTGTATTGAGTTGCGAAACTGATTTCGTTGGTAAAAACGAAAACTTCGTTGCTTTTGCAAAAGAAGTTGCTGAAATTGCCTTGAACAACAAACCTGCTACATTAGAAGCTTTAAAAGCCCTTCCAATGGGTAATGCAACTATTGAAGCGCGTTTGCTTGATGAAGTTGCTAAAATCGGTGAAAAAATCGATGTAGTGAAATATGAAATCATTGAAGGTTCAAATGTTGTAGCATACATTCATGGTGCAAATCGTATGGGTGTATTGGTTGAAATGAACAACGCTCCTTCAGATGCGAATTCGGTTGCTGGTAAAGATGCTGCAATGCAAATTGCTGCGATGAATCCAGTTGCTGTTGATCGTGACGGA
>Ga0114976_10002255_pt1 | contig 12139 bp, 10 predicted proteins | sample S_130805_EF_Meta_FD_87319 | JGI IMG/M metagenome (GOLD analysis project Ga0114976, IMG submission 87319) | Freshwater microbial communities from Lake Simoncouche, Canada to study carbon cycling - S_130805_EF_MetaG | ecosystem: Environmental > Aquatic > Freshwater > Lake | place: Lake...
CACGATAAACGTGACTGCTGCGAATGGAACCCACTGCTCAAGCATGATGCTCTCCTGCACTACCCAGCCCGGCGGGCTGTTGTATTAGTACAATAGCACGGGTGTTGTAGGAATACAACACCCCACAGTGGGGAGCTGGTTTGCTTACCCCTTGCGCTCGCGCGCCGTCTCGGTTTTCGGCGTTACCGGCTTCATCCCGACGGCACCGCCGAGCCCAAAGTCGGCAGGCATGTCGGCATAGAACGACTCCACCTCTCCGGGTCGAACAATGTACGTCTCGTGATAGATGCCCACGGCACCGGTGCCACGAGTCGCACGCTTGTAGAAGGCTGTCCATGCCGGGCGATGCTTTCGGTCGCTCATTGACGCATAGGCCTCCAGCGCCTCGAATGACTTCCAGTACTGGATCACCGTGATGGTGCGACCCGCCATTTCGGTGCGAGCGCGCAGGAAACCGAGCTCGGGATTCTTGTAGAGCTCCACGATCATTGGCCCCATCGCCAAGAACGATGGGAGCCACTCCCACACGCGCCAGAGCGTATTGATGCGCATGCCGATCAGGAAGAGCACGAGCGGCTCCTTGACGTCGGCCATGGTTCGGGTTGGAAGGTGCTTTGCCATGTTTTCTCCTCCTAGGGCCCCGCCGAATGGGGGTGCATGCCGCACCATAGAGCAGATCCGCAGGGGTGGCTCGCTCCGCTACAATCCCCCTCCGGCGCCGATGTAGCTCAGTGGTAGAGCAGCTGTTTCGTAAACAGCAGGTCGTGAGTTCAATCCTCACCATCGGCTCCAGCAGCTCTTACGGGGTCGGGGCACCCGACTCACGCAGTAGGCGCAAAATCCCTTCCCAGGCCGCAGCTGAGTAGGTAGCGGAAACGTGCTGAGCATCTCGGTTACGCACAATCCCGTTCGGATCGACGAGGGGGCATGTGCTCCCGGTGCAGAAGAGTATCCGTGGGTCAACGACATAAGCCGCTAGGCCGTTGAGAGCCATTCGATCCCTCTCTGCGAATGGGAAGGTATCTGGGTCATCAGGATCGGCAACGCAGGCGCGTGGGTCATCGCGATGTGTATCGAGGCAGTCAGTCGGGTCAAGTGGCTGCACAGGAACGGGAGAGATGTAAACAACTGGTGCCACCGAGAGGAGCCAGCGTACGCTTGACCGCATCGCATCAGCCTCATGCATGAGGTTTCGCTCTGGATCACTCGCGAGTGAAAAATCTCCGTAGGAAGTGACGATCAGGTTAGGTGCGAATGCTTCGAGGCGATCCCTCACCCGCTCGCTATATGGGGCGCAGGTTCGGTATGGCGCCATCGTTGAGGTGAACCTAGTAGGCACGAAAAGTTGCGGACATCCTGTCTTCGCAAGTACTAGCAGTGTGACACCTGACTCTTCTGCGATGCGCTTGAACGCTGGGAACCACTGTGCCGCATATGAATCACCGACGAGTGCGATGCGAAATTCGCCGCTCGGATTTCCAAAAACACAGCCGTCAAGGGGTGGCGTGCTCTCATCCCGCAGTGAATAGCAGCTGCCAAGAGCCTTGTATGGCGTATCTGCCGCAAGGTTTTCAATGCTCGGCTGCATCTCAATTCTCTCTCCCCCTTGGTCGTTTGGCTGGATGAAGATTGCGCCAGCTAGCTCTGGGCGCAGCGCTGCGGCAAGCCCCGCGCCAGAAAGCAGGACTACGGCGCCCACCGCCAGAATCCGTCGGGCGGGAGCAACGGAGAGGCGACCTGTGCGGAAAGGCGCTTCAACAAACCGTTCACTCGCCGAAGCTGCGAGAAGCGCGGCCCCAATGGCCAGTGGTACACCGATCATTGGCGCGAGAAGCACAATCGCGGGCCAATGCCAGAGGTAGAGCGAGTAGCTGATCTTTCCAAAAAACCGCATAGGCCTACTAGCAAGAAACTGCCCTCCCCGTGTTCGGCCCTGGCCACCAGCGATGATAAAAGCGACGGCTACGCATGTGAGGACTGAGGCTCCCGGCACTAAATCAGCATTTACTACGGGGGCGAGAAAAGCCCCCGCAAGCAGGAGTAGCGCTGTGGTTTGGGAAAGATTCAAGCGAGTTCCACGAATCGCGATGTAGGCGCCCAGACCTAGCTCCCAGGCGCGCGTGGGTAACGAATAGTACGTTGCCTCCGCCCCGAGAGCGCCGCTCAAAAAGAGCAGCAGCGATATGAGACTGATGACACCAACGACCAGTGCCACAAGTTGTCTGTTCCGGCGCGCCAGGGTGAATGCGACTACCAGTAGTGCAGGCCAGACGAGATAGAACTGCTCCTCCACGCTGAGGCTCCACATCTGGAGGAACGGTGATGGCTGAACTGCAGGGGCGAAATAATCAGTAGAGACCGCGATGAAGCGAATGTTGGCGACCGACAACAGCGAGGCAATGCCGTCGGCCCAAGCTTCTTGGCGGGATACAACGCTTGGTATGAGGAGTGCCAGTCCTACAAACGTCGCGAGAACCACGACGACCACCGCCGGGAGTAGCCGTCGAATTCGCCGTGCGTAGAAGCGCGCGAAGGAGAATTGGTTTTTCTCGAATACCTCGCGAGTGATCAGCGAGGTGATGAGGAAGCCCGAGAGGACGAAGAATGCATCAACCCCGAGAAACCCACCGGAGAATGCAGATAAGCCGCTATGGAAGAGCACTACGGCCACGACCGCAATGCCGCGCAGCCCTTCAAGATCTGGGCGAAAAGCGCTGGCCTTCACGCTATGCAGGGTCAAGGTCTCCGTAGAGTGGCAGCGATCTATAGAGCTCGGTGAGGCGCGCCGCCTGCACCTCCCAGTTCCAACGTGCTGCGGCGGCACGAATGCAACGGGTACGAAGTGCGGTGCGGTCGCTCGGGCTCATGCTGAGGATTGAGTGAATTGCGGTAGCAACCTCTTGTGGGCTCGTTGGATCACAGACCGCACCGAGCGGACCGTCAGGGTCTCCGAGCACGATATCGCGCATGGTGGTGAAGTCGCTGGCGATGACGGGAACACCCGCGCCAATAGACTCAAAAAGTTTGTTCGGTGTGGAGATTTGATGATTCAACGTGCTCGGCAGCACGGTGCACATGCCGACATCAGCACCCGAGACCCAACGGTCGAGCACCTCTGGGGCAACCGCATTTAGAACATGTACGCGCCCCCCATAGGCGGGATCAGCGGCAGCCGCACGAAGGGTGGACTCCAGTGGTCCGTACCCGAGGAAGACCAGGTGTGCGCTTGCAAGGCGCGGATCTCGCTTCGCCTTCAGGAGCTCTTCAAGCCCACGATGTGCCGAGAATCCGCCGTGATACAAGATCACCTGCGCATCGGCACCAACGCCGATTGCCGAGCGTAGCTCCGTGCCGCGCGGCTCTGGGTTCCACGCCGGCGGGCAGTTGTACGTCACGATCTGGCGCGTTGGAATCTCGTAGCGCTTGGCGAGCTCTTCAATGACCTGGGGGTTTACCGCAATCAGTGCCGCTGCGCGTTTGAGCGTGGGCTGTTCAAAGCGATTCGCGAGGATGCGCCGAATGAACGCGGGACTCTTTGCCCATCGCCCGCTCTCAAGGAAGACCTCATGGCTGTCGTAGAGCAGCGTTGCGGTGGAATTAGTGCGAAGTGCGGCCAAGGCGGGAAGTGCGCCAGAGAGGTCATGGGCATGCAGGACCTGCGCCGATTGCGATGCGCGGGCGGCGAGAGTCGCCCATGAGGTCCAGCGGATGGCGAGAAGTGCCGCGCCGGCTAGCGGGATTCGAACCTTCCGCGCGACGGCAACGGTAAGAGCAAGCGCACACCAGAACGGATGAATGAGTAGGGCGAGAAGGTGTGGGTGGAGCGGTAGGACCGGCGGAATCAGCCCCAGTCGATGTCGAACGATGGTAAATCCGTCAGGGTGCCGCTCTGTTGCTGGAAGCTTCTCCCGACGCTGGGCGATGGCGTGCACAGTCACGGCGAACCCGGCTGCGGCCACTGTTGCCGCCTCGCGGATCACGCGGCGATCGCTCACCATATTGTTGGCAACGAACATCGCCACCTGCCGCTTCGGCTGGGGGGCACCCTTTGGTACGGTGTGCGGAGCGGGGTTCGGCATGCGGCGAGTCTATCGCAGCACGCACGGGCGCCAAGGGTGAGGAGGGGTTATGCGCATCACGGCGATCGTCGGAACGCGCCCGCAACTCATCAAGCTTGCCGCCCTTCGCCCGCACCTCACGGCGCCCATCGAGCCGTTTGTTGTTGATACCGCCCAACACCACGACGAGTTGCTTGCGGGCCAGATCTACCGCGACCTTGGGATGGCACCTCCCGACCTCCTCCTACCTGAGCCGGGAGATCTCCGCGACGCCGCGCGACTCGATGCAATGGTGCGTGCCCTTGATGCGGCACTTGAGCAGATGCGCCCTGATGCCGTGCTCATCTTTGGAGATACCGACTCCACCCTTGCGGGTGCGCTTGCTGCGCACGCCCGCGGGATCCCAATCGTGCACGTTGAGGCAGGGGTTCGCTCTGGCGATGCGTTGATGCCCGAAGAGCGCAATCGCATTGCGGTCGACAAGATCGCATCGCTGCGACTTTGCACGAGCGATGGAGCGGTGCAGGCGTTGCGCGTGGAAGGGCTCGCGGATGGGAACGTGGTCGTCGGCGACCTGATGGCCGACCTCGTGGCGCGGCTCGCGCCAACAGCGCGCGGTACTGATTCCCTTGATGCTGCCGCGCTGCATATCGGTCGACCATTGATATCTGGTGGATTCGCGTACGCCACCCTGCACCGTGCTGATGTGCGTGAGGCGACACGGTTGCGCGCTGCGCTTGATGTGTTGCGAGTTTCCGCAGAGCATCTTGGCGTGCCGGTGCTCTTTGCGGCACATCCTGGAACCAGTGCCGCAATTGCCGCGCACAACACCGACGTTCCCGATGGCGTGGAACTGGTGCCGCCTGTCGGATACCTCGACTCGCTTGCACTTACTGCACATGCGGCAGCGGTCCTCACCGATTCGGGCGGGCTGCAACGCGAGGCTGTCTGGCTCAACACCCCAACGCTGATCCTGCGCGACACCACAGAGTGGCCGGAGCTCCTTCATCCGGCGGGGCCATCGCTCCTCGCTGGCGTTGATGCGGGTCGCGTTGCCGCCGCCCTTGCAACGGTTGGGGCTGCGACAGGTGCCGCGGCGATCGCCGCGCGAGCATCCCGACCCCTGCCCGCGGGGGGTGCCGCGGAGGCGATCCGAGCCGCACTGATCGCGCGTCGCTTCGCACGCTGATACGCTCCCCATCATGAGTACACCACCAATTCGCATTCCGATCACCCGCCCTGCTGTTGGTCGCGAGGAGGCCGATGCCGCCGCCGAAGCGATCATGTCGGGCGCCCTCGCGCAGGGTCCGCGCGTTGCCGAGTTTGAGCGCCGCTTCGCCGAGCTCGTTGGCGTGAAGCACGCGATCGCCACGGCGAACGGCACCCTCGCCGAAGAGGCGATCATTCAGGGGCTCGGCATCAAGCCTGGCGACGAGATCATTACGGTTGGCCACACCTTTAGCGCCACTGCGGCTTCGATTCTGCGCGCCGGCGCCACGCCGCGATTTGTCGACATTGATCCGGTCACCTGGCTGATGGACCCCGCTGCGGCCGCAGCAGCCATTACGCCAAAGACGAAGGCGCTCATGCCTGTGCACCTCTTCGGCCTCATCGCCGACATGGACGCCCTCGGCGCACTCGCCACCAAGCACAACCTCGCCATGATTGAAGACGCCTGCCAGGCGGTCGGTGCCACCCAGAACGGCAAGCAGGCCGGCTCATTCGGTGTTGGTGCTTTCTCGCTCTACGCCACCAAGAACATCACGAGCGGTGAGGGGGGCATGATCACCACCAGCGACGACGCGCTGAATGAGTGGCTGCGCACCTTCCGTAGCCAAGGAATGAAGGTGCGCTACCTGCACGAGATGCTCGGCACCAACTACCGCATGACCGATATCGCCGCTGCGATCGGCATCGTGCAGCTCGGCAAGCTGGATCAGTTCACCGCAGCGCGCGTCACCGCCGCGGCGCGGTACGACGCACTTCTTGCCGGTGCACCAATTGTTCGACAGGGAACGCCCGCAGGAAACCTGCACGTCTATCACCAGTACACCGTGCACGTTGGCCCAGCGCGCGACGAGATTGTGAAAGATCTTGCCAACGACGGGATCGGCACTGGCGTCTACTACCCAATTCCAGTGAGCCAGCAGCCATACATTAAGGAGCGTGGCCTTGGCGTTGCGCTGCCGGTAACTGATGCGCTGGCAAAGGGCTGCGTCTCACTGCCAATGTTCGCTGCGATCACCGCGGCAGAACAAGAGGAGGTCGCCGCCTCACTGCGCCGCGCCGTGGAGCGCCACGGCGGGAGCGCATGGCCCGCATGAAGGTTGGTCTGATCGGCCTCGGCGTCATGGGGCGCAACCATCTGCGCGTACTCGCTACACTCCCCGATGCCGAGATCGTGGCAATTAGCGATCCCGTTGATGCAGCGCGCGACGCAGCACTAGTCGTTGTACCCGCCGCAACCGCGTACACCGATGCCGCAGAGCTGCTGAACCATCCGGGCCTTGAGGCGGCGATCATTGCCGCGCCAACGCGCTTCCACGCCGCACTGGTGATTCGCGCCATTGAACGCAAGATTCCGATCCTGGTTGAGAAGCCACTCGCCGCCGATTCAGCCGAGGCGCTCGACCTCGTCGCACGCGCCACCGCTGCAGGCGCGATCGTGCAGGTTGGCCATGTGGAGCGCTTCAATCCCGCCGTCACCCGCCTCTTTGAGCAGATGCGCGGAAGTGCGGGCGAGGCGCTCTACGCCATTGAGGCGATGCGCGAGAGCCCCCTCCCCGAGCGCATCAGCGACGTTGGCGTGGTGCGCGACCTGATGGTGCATGACATCGATCTCGCGTGTGCCATCGCGGGCAGCTCGCCACTCTCGGTCACCGCCGTTGCCGGCTCACGACTGATTGAGGGGCGTGAAGATTTCGCCGAGGCGCTCTTCACCTTCCCTGGTGGTGCAGTAGCGCGCATTCGCGCCTCCTGGCTTGCGCCAGCAAAGCGTCGACAACTGCTAGTCACCACAAGTGCGGGTGCCTATGACGTGAGCCTGCTGCAGCGCACCCTCTCCTTTACCAGTGCCGACCCAAACTCAAGCGCAATGCTCGATGGGTTCGCCCCGGTGCAGCCGGGTCGCACCGCCGACCTCCCCGCTGCGCGACAGGAGCCGCTCGCCCTTGAGTTGAGCTCCTTCCTTGCCGCCGCACGTGGTGAGGCGAAGCCTGCCGTCAGCATCCACGACGGCGCGCGCGCCGTGATCCTCGCCGACGCCGTTCTCGAATCGGCGCGGGGTGGCGGCATCCCTGTGCGGCCGAAGCTTGAGGCGATCGCCGCGGTGTAGCATCCCCTCCAAGGGAGCAAGGAGGGTTGATGAGCGCACGCACCACAGATCCACTCGGTCGAGCAACGTCCATGCTCGGTGGCTCCTTTACCGCTGAGCCGCATCCCTGCACCCACGGCACCCCCGTCACCGCGAAGCCGTGGGTCGGCGCGCCTGGCACCGTCGGCACCATCGCCGTGATCGGCTCCGGCAAGATCGGCCTGCCACTCGCCTTGCAGTTCGCCTCCCACGGTTGGCGTGTGCACGCCGTTGATATCAATCAGGCCCTGGTCGACACCATTAACTCAGGCGTTGCGCCGTGGGGCGGCGAGCCGAACCTTCCTGAACTCCTCGCCGAGCACGTTGGCTCTGGCCGACTGCGCGCCACCATCGACGGCCCTGCCGCCGTGCGCGATGCCGACGTTGCACTCGTCGTCGTACCAGTTCTGGTGCGCGACGATGGGAGCATCGCCGACAAGGCGCTCGTTGGCGCAACCGAAACACTGATCGCAGGAGCGCACGACGATCTGCTCGTGATTCTCGAAACAACGGTGCCGATCGGCACCACGCGCGAACTCGTCGCAAAGGTCGCGAAAGAGAGTGGCGCAAAGGTGTTCGGCTGCTTTTCGCCCGAGCGCGTGCTCACCGGCCAAACGTTCCGCAACCTCGCCGCGTATCCAAAGCTCGTTGGCGGCACCGACGCACCAAGCCTGGCTCGTGCGACCGCCTTCTACGAGAGTGTGCTCGATGCGCCGATCGCGCAGATGCAGACGCTCCAGGCAGCCGAGATGGCGAAGCTCGCCGAGACGACCTATCGCGACGTGAACATCGCCCTCGCCAATGAGTTCGCCCGTGTCGCCGATCGGCATGGCATTGATCTCTCAGAGGTAATCCGCGCCGCAAACTCACAGCCGTACTCGCACATTCATGAGCCAGGCATCGGTGTTGGTGGACACTGCATCCCTGTCTATCCGCGCATGATCCTCTCGACCGACGGCGATCTTGAGTTGATCAAGACCGCACGAGCGGTGAACGATGGACAGGTGGAGCGCGCCGTTGACGCCGTTGAGAAGCAGCTCGGTTCGCTGAAGGGGGCGACGGTTGCGGTGCTCGGACTCACCTACCGCGAAGGTGTGCGAGAACTTGCACATGCGCGTGGGCCACTCGTTGCCGACGCACTGCGAGCACGCGGCGCAACCGTTCTTGGTGCCGACCCACTCCTTTCTAGTGACGATGTTGCGGCACTAAAGATGACGCCGTGGGACGGCACCGCCAATGCACAGGTCAGCGCCGTGGTGGTCGCGACCGCCGACGCCGCCTATCGCACGATGGACTTTGCCACGCTCTTCCCAGGACTCAAGGTGCTCATCGATGGTCGCAACGCCTGCGCTGGCGCAACGCTGCCAGCGGGCGCCAAGCGCATCGGCTTCGGCCGGCCAAACGGAGTTGCCGCACAATGATTGATCCAACGGCGTTCATTGACCCGACGGCAATCGTTGAAGAGGGTGTCACGATTGGCGCGCGCAGCAAGGTCTGGGGCGGCGCAGTGGTGCGACGCGGCGCGAAGATCGGCGCCGACTGCATCATTGGTCGCGGCGCGTTCATTGACGCCGATGTGATGCTTGGTGATCGCTGCAAGGTGCAGAACCTCGCCCTCGTCTATCACGGGGTCACCGCCGGCAACGGCGTCTTCATTGGCCCCAATGCGATCCTCACCAACGACCGCTTCCCGCGCGCCCAAACGCCTGACGGCGGCCTCGCGGCAGCCAGCGACTGGGTGGTGAGCCCGATCCGCGTGGGTGATGGCGCCTCGATTGGCGCTGGCGCCGTGATCGTGGCCGGGATCACCCTAGGTGAGTACTGCATGGTTGGTGCGGGTGGCGTTGCCTCGCGCAGCGTCCCACCGCGAGCCCTCGTGGTCGGGAGCCCAGCCAAGCGCATCGGCTGGGTCTGCGACTGCGGCGCCCGGCTTCCCAACGAGGGGGCCACGCTCAGCTGCGGCGCCTGCCCACGCTCCTACACCCTCAATGCGGCGAGCGGTGGCCTAGCCCGCGCCTAATCGCCGGCGGTCTCGCTAACCCCCCTCCGCTATCATTGCTGCCACTGGTCACACACCCCACTAGCGACGGAGGAACTTTGGATCCAATCCTACTCACCGCCTTCCTCACCTTTGTTGGACTTGCCCTCTTTATCGACCTCGTTTGGCTACGCCGTAAGGGCTCGCACGTCGTGCCCGCCAGCGAGGCGCTGAGATTCACGGCGCTCTTTGTCGCGTCCGCCATCATCTTTGGCGCCTTGATCTGGTCCACGAAAGGCGCTGAGACCGGTCAGGCTTTCTTCACCGGATATCTTATCGAATACTCACTCTCAATTGACAACATCTTTGTCTTCACCATAATTTTTGCCGCACTAAAAACCCCAAAGCGACTACAACAGAAGGCACTCATTTTCGGCATCATCATGTCCCTCGTTATGCGCTTTGGCATGATCCTCGTCGGCTCCGCGCTTGTTGAGCGCTTCGAGGTAGTCCTATACGGATTCGGGCTCTTCCTACTCTTCACCGGGATCCAGATGATTCGTAGTGGTGGGCACAAGGTGGGCGATGGTGAACCTAGTGCAATTCGTTTTGTGCGGCGCTTCATGCACGTGAGCACCGACTATGATTCTGATCAGTTCCGTGTTCGACACGGTAGTAAGCTGAAATGGACGCCACTCTTCTTCGCCATTGTAGTCATCGGAATTATTGACCTAATTTTTGCGGTGGACTCAATTCCTGCAATCTTCGGCATCACGAAGGATCCATTTGTCGTTTTTACTGCTAACACTTTTGCACTCTTGGGCCTGCGCTCTCTCTACTTCCTGCTTGCCGATGCTAAAGATCGCTTTCACTACCTACAGCAGGGTCTCGGCCTTGTCCTGATTTTTATTGGCGCCAAGATGGCATTGCCGATTGTGCACGCACTAGTGCCAGCGATCAATGTGCATATTGATCCAACAATGAGCCTAGGGATTGTCGTGCTCATTCTCGGTGGTTCCGTCGCGCTTTCACACTTCCGGCCCGTCGCTTCTGCGAAAAGGAAGCGCTAAACCCAAGGCTCTTTCGGCAGGCGCAACAACGCCGCTGGTAGGAGGACCAGCCGCGGCGTCTTGCGAGCTCTTGGTGCGTTCATTACCTAACGATGAGAACTGACCTGACTGCGGTCTACTTCCATCCCGGAGCGAGCTTTACCGTTCGTCCCATACAGGGTCCTTCCGATTTCCCGAGGTCAATTGCCTCGTTCTTCCTCGTGGTGCGCCTCGAGCATTAGCGCTCTCTTTGTTGAAGATGGGAATAAGCCAAACTATCCCCATGAACCGTGCTCACCACCCCCGGCCCCTGATGCGCGCCCTGCCCCTTCTCGCACTGATTCTTGGAGCTTCGGCCCTTGGAGCCGCCCTTCCAGGGGGCGGAGTCGTGGCGGCGGGCGTTGCCCCACAAACGGTTGAGGTGCCGCCAATCACCGCCTGCTCCGAGATCAACACGCGCAAGATCATCATCACGCGCACGTCGATCGGCATCCAAGGAGCGGTCACCACAAAGGGCTGGCGCACAAGCCAGTGGGCCACTGCCGTCCTAGACCCTATGTACCGCATCTCGTCGAGCTACAAGCCAACTAGCCTTGTGGCAGTTACTTGGCTCGGGGTAATAAACCGCAAAGGCGGATACCTGCTCAAGCGTGAGGCAGCCGATGCGCTCAGCGCCATGTTCATTGAGGCCAAGGTGAGCAAGATCTCGCTGAAAATTCTCTCTGCCTATCGCTCGTATGCGGCGCAGGTTCAAATCTTCGCAAAGTGGGTGGCCAAGTCTGGGTTGCAGATGGCGCGCAAATACAGTGCCGTTCCTGGGCACTCAGAGCATCAGCTGGGCACGACCGTGGATCTTGGGAGCCTGACTGGTGTTGCGTGGAGCAGCCCGAAATTTCCTACATCACCAACGGCACTCTGGCTTGCATCAAACGCATACAAATTCGGATTCGTTCGTTCGTATCCGGCGGGCTCAGCGAACATCGCGCTGAGTTGCTACGGCGCAGAGGCGTGGCACTGGCGCTACGTTGGTAAGGTTCTCGCCTACGAGATCGTTTGCAGCGCACAGGTGCCGCGCATCTTCTTGTGGAACCGCCAGAACGGCGGAGATCGTGTGATTGGCCCTGCATGTGATTCGTTCACGCCGCCAGAGGGATATGTGTTGCCGAGCCCGAGCCCTACGCCACCAGCGAGTGAGACACCGAGCGAATCGCCATCAATCCCACCAACCGATGCGCCGACTGAATCTCCTACTGAGACGCCGGTGACTCCGCCATAGCCCCCTGGCCTCGTCGATAGGCGAGGGCGGCGACCAGGAGCGCTCCAAGTAGTACTGGCGTTGTTGCCATCGGGAAGAGGGTGCGCACCACGGCGACCGGCGTATGGATGGCGATCGGTAGGAGTAGACCGCGGCCAATCGCGCGCGCACCTCCACCACGAACCACAACGCGGAGCACGATCGCTGTGAGGAGCGCATGGAGACCAAGCATCAGCCCCCCCTGCACGATCAGTAGCGCGGCACTGAGAAGACTTTGGCTGGTGAGGAAGACCGCAACTGCATTCACCTTCTCCGTCACTTCGGCGTCCAGCCCAACGAAGATGCTTCCGTCTCTCACGCCGCCAAGAATGATGACCGCAGAGAGCGTGGGGATCAGTGAGCTTGTCAGCAGGTCAATGGCACCGTGTCCGAATCCGAAGGCGGTGC
>Ga0114976_10002256_pt1 | contig 12137 bp, 10 predicted proteins | sample S_130805_EF_Meta_FD_87319 | JGI IMG/M metagenome (GOLD analysis project Ga0114976, IMG submission 87319) | Freshwater microbial communities from Lake Simoncouche, Canada to study carbon cycling - S_130805_EF_MetaG | ecosystem: Environmental > Aquatic > Freshwater > Lake | place: Lake...
AGGGGTCCGAGCACGCCCGTCTTGATCTGGGCGATCGCCTCGCGCGACGAGTCGAGCGCCGTGCCCTGGTTGCCCATCTGCGTGACCACGCCCTTGTCGGCCATCTCCTTGGCCAACGTCGTGAGCAAGCGGGCCTCGTAGATCGTCCGCGTGAGCGGCTTCTGCGTGTAGCAGGAGATGCCCAGCCGCAGCGCCTCGAGCGTCACCGGCGCGTGCATGTGGTCGGGGGTCGACACGGTGCACATGTCGATGTTCTTGCCGTGCTTGGCGAACAGCTCGCGGAAGTCGGTGAACCGCTCGGCGGCCTGGAACTTCTCCGACTTCCCCTTGCTCTCGAGCGTGTTGCGGTCCACGTCGCAGATTGCGATCACGTTGCCGAACAAGGCCGCGTTGTCGGAGTCGCTGCCCCCCTTGCCCCCGACGCCGATGCAGGCGACGTTGAGCTGCTCGTTGGCGGAGGTGCTCCAGGCGGTGCGGGTGCCGGCGGCCACGAAATAGCCGGCGCCGGCGAGGGTGGTGGTTCCGAGGAAGCTGCGGCGAGAGGATGAAGGCATGAAGTATTCCTTGACTCAACCGTGGATTCGGGGGGCGATCCTGCCCGGCCCAGGATGGAGTATGGTAACGGATCGTCCCGGCGCTGGCGACCTTGGCGGCCCGGCGGCCCCCGCCTACGCTCCGGTCGCCCCGCCCGCGCCGATGACCACCCCTGCCCCGAAGTTTGTCTGATGGCCGTCCTGCTCGACATCAAAAATGCCTGCAAGCGGTACGGCGACCAGGTGCTCCTCGACGAGGCCTCGGCCACGATCACCGACGACGGACGGGTGGGCTTCATCGGCCGCAACGGCGCCGGCAAGAGCACCCTCCTGCGGGTGATTCTCGGCGAGGAGGAACTCGACTCGGGCGAGATCGTCCGCCACCCGCGGCTGCGGATCGGCTACCTCCGGCAGCACGACCCCTTCCTGCCCGGCGAGTCGGCCCTCGATTTCCTCAGGCGCGACAGCGAGCAGGCCGACTGGAAGTGTGGCGAGGTCGCGGGCGACTTCGAGATCAAGGGCACCCGGCTCACCGGGCCGGTGGCGGAACTCTCCGGCGGCTGGCAGACCCGCGTGAAGCTCGCCGCCCTGCTCCTTCACGAGCCGAATCTCCTGCTGCTCGACGAGCCGACCAACTTCCTCGACCTGCGCACGCAGATCCTCCTCGAGCACTTTCTCCGCGGCTATCGCGAGGCCTGCCTGATCGTGTCGCACGACCGGGCGTTTCTCGGCTCCACCTGCGACCAGACGCTCGACCTCACGGCGGGCGGCCTGACGATGTATCCGGGCAAGGTGGACGCCTTCCTCGACTATCAGCGGGAGAAGGCGGCCCACGTCGAGCGGACCAACGCCGCCGTGCTGTCCAAGCGGCGGCAACTGGAGGACTTCATCGCCCGCAACAAGGCCCGGGCCTCGACGGCCTCGCGGGCCAAGTCGAAGGCCCGGCAGCTGGAGCGGCTGGAGGTCGAGGACGTGGCGACCGCCGCACCGACCGCCGCGATCCAATGCCCGGCCGTCTCGCCCCGCAAGGGGCCCGCGCTCCGCTGCCGCGGTCTCGCCATCGGCTACCCCGACCGCTCGGTCGCCGGGGGCATCGACCTCGAGATCGAGCACGGCGCCCGGGCTGCGATCGTGGGCGACAACGGCCAGGGCAAGACCACGTTCCTGCGGACGGTCGTCGGCTCGCTTGCGCCGCGGTCGGGCGAGGCGAAGTGGGGCTACGGCTGCGAACTCGGCGTGTACGCCCAGCACGTCTACACGAGCATTCGCGAGGATCAGACGGTGCTCGACCACCTGGAGCGGGCCGCGGCGCTCGGCACGAAGCAGCAGCGGATCCTCGACGTTGCCGGGGCGATGCTGTTTCGCGGCTCGGCCGTGGACAAGAAGGTGAAGGTGCTCTCCGGCGGCGAGCGGGCTCGGCTCTGCCTGGCGGGCCTGCTACTGGGCAGCTTCAACGTGCTCGTGCTCGACGAACCGGGCAACCATCTCGATGTGGAGACGGTCGATGCCCTCGCGGAGGCGCTCGTGGCCTACGAGGGGACCGTCGTGTTCACCAGTCACGACCGCTCGTTCATGCAGGCGGTGGCCACGACCGTGATCGAGGTCAAGGACGGCCGGGTGGTGAACACGCTCGGCAGCTACGCCGCGTATCTCGCGGCGGTGGCCCAGGAGATCGACGACGCCGAGGCGGCCGACGGCCGGGGCGGCAAGGGCCGCACGCCTCCGCCGCCGCGGCGCGAGGGGGGCAAGCCGTCCGCTCCCAAGGCCGCGGTGCGGACCGACCGCGAGATCCGCAAAGAGATCGCCACGCTGGAGAAGGCGATCGCCCGCCTCGATGGCGAGAAGAAGCAGGCCTCGGCGACCCTGTTGGCCACCACGGACCCCGAGGAAGCGGTGCGGCTGCATGCGGTGGTCACGGCGGCGGCCGGGAAGCTGACCGACGCCGAGGAGCGCTGGCTCGCCCTCCAGGAGGAACTCGCGGCGTTCGACCGCGGGTAGCGGTGTGTCAGCCGCCGAACACCGCCGCCGCGCCGGCGGAGCGCCAGCGGGCATGGTCGAAGTAGCGGTTGCGCGGGGGCTGATCCGGGGCGACGTCGAAGTCGGCGCGATTGGTGAGCAGGGCGAGCACGCGGGTGGGAATCCCGCGGCGCCTGAGAAACTCCTGGCGGTCGGCGAGTTCCAGCGGCGACTCGTAGAACGCCGGCAGGTCGTGGAAGTCGTCGTGCGGATCGACGCGAGCCGTGTCGCCGTCGCCAGGCAGCCGGTAGAGCAGCGACCAGCCGTAGAACTCCGCCCCGCCGGTTGCCGGCCGATGCGGTTGGAGCGCCGTCAACAGCTCGTGTCCGCTCGTGGCGAGATCGAGCGGGTCGAGCAGGGCCGCCGCGACCCGCACCGCCGACTGTCGCCCAACCGCCCCCGCACCCAGCCCCGCGACCATGGGCCGCAGGGCGTTTCCGCCTCCGGCGGTCACCCGCCACGGCCCCGGCTCCTCCCGCACGAGCACGGCTGGACCGATGACGAGCAGCCGAAACCGGTGGCGGGGCCCCGGCGGGCCAGCCTGCGGCGGGCCAGCCGCCAGCAGACGGGCGGAGATCCTGGCGAGGGAGCGAAACGGTGGCATGGTCGGACCGGCGACGGGGTGGCAGGGGTGACATCGAGGATCATCGGCCGGCGTGGGACAACCTTGGTCCCGCCGCGGGCGGCTCGGAGCTGGATATGCTCGTCAGCCTGGCCGAACCTGCCCGGTCGAGGCCCCCCACCCCCCGGGCGGGCAGCGTGGCCGGCCTGCCGCTGACCGCCGGAGAGCCCCATGGACTCGATCAGCCGCCACGAACAGCTGCTCCGCGTCTTTCACCTCATCGACATCCTGTTCGGTGCCCGGCAGCCGCTCACCACGGCGGAGCTCAAGGAGCGGCTCCAGGAGCGGGGCGTGATCGACGAGATGTCCGACAAGAGCATCCGCCGCGACGTGGAGTTTCTCGGCCGCTTCGGCTACGCCCTCGCGGTCACGAAGAAGCGGTCACCCCGCGGCGCGACGGTGCAGGCCTGGGAGATCCGCCCTGGCCGCGGCGCGGAGGAGCTGGCCGCGCCCGCGATCACGCTGCCCGAACTCCTCTCGCTCGCCGTGGCCCGCGACCTCTTGGCCCCGCTGGCCGGCACCGTCTATTGGCGGGGTATTGCCCAGGTGATCGACAAGCTCGAGCGGGTGGCCACGCCGGAGCTGCTCGCCTACGTGGGCGACCACCAGGAGGGGCTCGTCGTGCATCCCCGGCCGGCCGGCGGAAAGTATCGCCCGCGGACGCTCAACGCCGTGCACCGCGCGATCCGCAACGCGCAGGAGCTGGAGATCCGCTACACGAGCCTGGCCGACACCAAGCCCAGGAAATCGACGATCCGCCCGGAGGCGATCGTGCTCTACGACGGGGCGGTCTACATCGCCGCCCGCCGCAGTCCGCCCGCCGGCCGCCGACCGGCGAGCGACGTCGGTGAGATGCGGTTCTTCAAGCTCGACCGCGTGGCGGACGCCCGCGTGACGTCGCGGACGTTCCACCGCTCGCCGACGCCCGTCGCCGACCTGCTCGCCAACAGCATCACCATCTTCCGCTCGCCGGCGCCGCCGCGGCGGTATCGCATCCGCGTCGAGGCCGAGCGGGCGCGGTGGGCGGTCGAGAAGCCGTTTCATCCGCGGCAGAAAGTGCGGAAGCAGGCGGACGGGGGTGTGATCCTGGAGATCGAACGCGCCTGGGACGACGAGCTGGTGCCGCAGCTGCTGGCGCTCGGCGAGCTCGTCGAGGTGCTCGAGCCGCTCGATGTCCGCGACCGGATCGCCGAGACGGCGCGGGCGATCGTGGCCCGCTACGCCGGCCGGCCGCGTCGGGCCGCCGACACGCTCTCGGCGAGCGGCTGAGCCGGGCGCGAAGCAGCCGACGGCATGAGGCGGGGGAGCGTGGCGCCGCCAAGGGCGCCGGTGGCTCGGCGGCACGTGGGGGCAGGTTTTCAGTTTGCCGGCACGTGGGGGCAGGTTTTCAACCTGCCCGGAAGTGGGGGCAGGTTTTCAACCTGCCCATGCAGCGCGCCGTGCGCTATTCCGCAGGTTGAAAACCTGCGGCCACTTTCAGACCCTGGCCACTTTCAGACCTTGGCCACTTCCAGACCCTGGCCACTTCCAGACCCTGGCCACTTCCAGACCCTGGCCACTTTCAGACCCTGGCCACTTTCAGACCTTGGCCACTTTTGAAACGGGCCGCCGGCGCTACGCGCGGCGGCTCGCGCGGGTCAGTCCCGCCAGCCGCTCCTCGATCGCGGGCGTGAGCTGCTCCCAGCGGAACCGCCACGTCCAGTTGCCCCCCTCGCGGCCCGGCACGTTCATCCGCGCTTCGCTCCCCAGACCGAGCACGTCCTGCAGCGGATAGATCGCCGTGTTGGCGGGTGACTCGAGCGCCAGCGCGATCAGGTCCCACTGGATCTCGGAGCCGTCTGAGGAGAGGGCGACCCGCACGGCGTGCTGCTCGCGGGCGATCTCGTCCGCCGATCGGGTCGAGTCGCGGCCCGGCTCGCTGCGATACCAGCCGACGGTGGTGTCGTTGTCGTGCGTGCCGGTGTAGACCACGCAGTTGGCCGGGTAGCTCGCCGGCCGGAAGAGCGGACCGCGGGGGTCGTCGCCGAAGGCGAACTGCAGGATCCGCATCCCGGGAAAGCCGAGGTCGTCGCGGAGCTGGTCTACGTCGGGGGTGATCACGCCGAGATCCTCGGCGATGATCGGTCGCGGCCCGAGGGCCCGCGCGACGGCATCGAAGAGCGTCCGGCCCGGCCCCGGCACCCAGCGGCCATGCTCGGCGGTGGGCTGGTCGGCGGGAATCTCCCAGTAGCCGGCGAAGCCCCGGAAATGGTCGATCCGCAGCACGTCCACCAGCGCGAAGGCGTGGGCCAGGCGGGCGATCCACCAGGCGAAGCCCCGCTCCTCGTGGACGTCCCAGCGGTAGAGCGGGTTGCCCCAGCGCTGGCCCGTCTGGCTGAAGTAGTCGGGCGGCACGCCCGCGACCACCGTCGGCCGGCCGGAGGGGTCGAGGGCGAACAGCTCGGGATGGCACCAGACGTCGGCGCTGTCGTGGGCCACGAAGATCGGCAGGTCGCCGATGATCGCGATCCCGAGTTCGTGGGCCCGGCGGCGGAGGCTCGTCCACTGCTCGTGAAACAGGAACTGGAGCAGGCGGGCGTGGTCTATCGGCTCCGCGAGCGTGCGGCGGGCGGCGGCGAGCGTCGCGGCATCGCGGCGGGCCGCGTCGGCGGGCCACTCGGTCCAGGGGCGGCCGCCGAAGTGCGCCTTGAGCGAGGTGAACAGCGTGTAGTCGTCGAGCCACGGCCGCTGGGAATCGGTGAACTCGTCGAGCGCCTCGCGGAGCGCGGGGGCCGCCCGGCGGGCGAACCCCGCCGCCACCTCGTGGAGCAGGCTCGTTCGCGGCCCGATCACGCCCCCGAAATCGACGTGGTCGGCGGGCAGCTGCGGCAGCGACGCGAGGCGGGCGTCGTCCACGAGCCCGGCCTCGCGGAGACCATCCAGCGAGATCAGCAGCGGGTTGCCGGCGAACGTCGAGAGCGTCTGGTAGGGCGAATCGCCGTAGCCGGTCGGCCCGAGGGGCAGCACCTGCCAGAGCCGCTGTGACATGGCGGCCAGATGCTCGAGCCAGCGATGGGCCTCGGGGCCGATCTCACCGATGCCGTGCCGCCCGGGGAGCGACGTGGGGTGGAGCAGAATTCCGGCGGCGCGGCCACCGGCGGTCGTCTCGTCAGTCACGCACGGTCCCTCGATCGGTCTTTCGGACGCGACGCGCGATGCGGCCGTCCACTTCGGGCGACAGTGTAGTCGGTCACCGGGACGAACGGGGCCACGGTGGCCCGAGCGCAGCCGGTGAACGCCGGCTCATGGGCCCGGCGGGCACGGTGGCGTCTGGCCGGCCGATTCGTAGACCACCGGGATGGCGGCCCCGTCGAGCGGCGGGCAGCAGGGATCGCCGCCGACCGTCTGACCGGCGAACGCCGGGGCCACACCGGCCGCGGTCACCATGGCGGGCTGGGTGACGGGGATGCCGACGGCTCCGGGCGGGGCCACGGGCGCGGCGGCCATCATCGGCGTGGCGGGCTGCGGCTGGGGATACACCGGCGGGGCCAGCGGAGGCGCGTAGGCGTATTGGTTGGCCTTGTTGTGGGCACAGCCCGTGAGGCCTCCGGCGAGCAGGCCGATCAGCGTCGTCGAGGCCAGGATCCGCATGCACCATCTCCGTCGGAGGCCGGGCCCGGAGTGGACGGGCCGCGCGGGACGGACGGTAGACAGCCCCGGCAGTCGGGGCAAGATGGGTTCGGGGCCGGGAGGGAGCGGGCGTTCGCGGGGGACCCGGGCCGTCACCCGGAGGCCGGCTCCACGAGGGCGATGCTCGCCGTGAAGCCGTGCAGAAAGGTGCGGTCGCCGATCGGCCCGATCTCTCCCTGGGCGAAGAAGCCGGCCGTCGGCACGCTCCCCAGGCAGTCGCGCACGCAGCGGGCGTCGTGGTGAGGCTGATCGAAGAGCCGCAGGCCGCGGCCGTTGCAGGTGAACACCAGCACGCCGGCCGGGCGGGACTCGGCGTGGGCGGCGAGCAAGCCGCGGAGATCCTCGTCGGCGCTGGCGGCATCGCGGACGTGAAACTGGACGGTCTGCCCCGCCCGCACCGAGTCGCCCACCGCGATCACGCCCGACTCGGGATCGGCCCCGATCACGTTCCGCACCAGGAAGTCGCCGCGGCGGAACGTGTCTCGATACTCGGTGGCGGCCCGGCCCATGTGGAGCGACGAACGCACGAGCTGGCGGTCGGCGGCGTCGAGTTCGCCGTAGGTCTCCCGCAGCCGCTCGGTCGCCGGCCGACCGCCGAGTTCCACGATCAGGTTCTCCTCGGCCTTGGTGACCACCATCGGCTTGCCGATCGGGCGGCAGCCCTGCGACACCACGGGCCGGAGGCGGACGCCGCCGCCGATGACGATCCCCACCGCGCCGGAGTCCTCCGTCCGCGAGCCGACGACGAGCGTGTTGCTGCCCGGCTCCATGCCGCCGCTCGCCATCCCGCCGATGATGGGCACGCCCGGATGCTCCTCCTCCATCCGGGTGATGAAGGCGTCCACCGGAAACGAGAACGGGTCGGCGATCAAAAGCAGCGCGGCGTTGTCGGGCCAGGCAGCGTCGAGATCGTCGGGCCAGCCCACGAACATGCCGCCGTCGGGCGTCTGCCGGTAGTCGAGCGACACGGCGCGGATCCAGCCGCCGGGGAGCCGCGCCAGCCAGACGACCACGGCCGGCACCCGCTCGAACTCCTCGCCGCCGCCGAGCACGCCCTCGGCCGTGGCCCCGATGAGCGTGGTCGCGGGCACGAGGTCGGCGAGCGCTTCGAACGCCGCGCGGATCGCGGTGCCGTAGGCGGCGGACGCGAACACGATCGCGACGTCGGCAGGCTCCGGGCTGCCGCCGAGCTCCGCTCGCGCCGCGGCCACCGCCTCGCGGATCGCGGCGGCCAGGTCGGCGTGGGTGGAGGTTCCGCAGCCGCACTGCGGTGCTGCCGGCGTCATGTGACGATCTCGGCGAAGGACGACACCGCCTCGTGGTCGAACACGCCGCCGGGCTCGCGGTTGCCCGGGCGGAGGGCGAGCGCGGTGGCCATGCCCGCGGCGCGGGCCGCGTCGAGCTCGGCGCCGACGTCGCTGATGAACAGCACCTGACGGGGCTCGAGCCCCATGTCGGCCGCGATCGCCGCGTAGCTCGCCGCCTCCCGCTTCGGCCCCGTGGTGGTGTCGTAGTGGCCGCGGAGGCACGGGGTGAGGTCGCCGGCGGCCGTGTGGGCGAAGAACAGCCGCTGCGCCTCGATCGACCCCGACGAGTAGATCCGCACGTCGATGCCACTGTCGGCCCACTGGGCGAGTGCCGGCGGCACGTCGTCGAAGACGTGGGCCACGATCTCGCCCGACTCGTAGCCTCCGCGCCAGATCATCCCCTGCAGGGCCTTGAGCGCGGTCTCTTTGACGTCGCGGTTCATCAGGTCGAGCGCCCCGAGGGCCAGGCGGCCCAGGCCCGCATCGTCGGCGAGCACGTCGGGGGGCAGGCCGAGCGCCCGGGCAAGTCCGAGCGCGGCGGCGCGGACCTGTGGATCGTCGCGGCGGGCGGCCAGGAACGAGGCCATGTTCCGCTTCGCATGCTCGAAGAGCACGTCATACACGAACGAGATCGACGACGTCGTGCCCTCGACGTCGAGGAGGATCCCGCGGCCGTCGAACACGATCACGTGGCGGCCCTTCCGGTGCCCGCCACCCAGGCCGGCCCGAGGCAGAGCGGCTCGTAGCCGCCGTGCACGCCGTCGGCGAGGTAGTGCGGGGTCCAACCGCTCGTGTCCTGGAAGAGCCGGATCGCGCGGATCCGGCGGTCGTTGCAGAGGTCGAACCAGTGCCGCGTGCCCAGCGGCACGCTGATCAGGTCGCCCGCCCAGACCTCGATGGCGAACACCGGCCTGCCGCCCGGATTGACGTGGAACACCCCGCGGCCCTGGAGGATGAAGCGGACCTCGTCCTCGGTGTGGGTGTGCTCCTTCGAGAACTTCGCGAGCATCGTCTCGAGGTTCGGCGTGTCGGGGTAGATGTCCACCACGTCGGCCGTGACGAAGCCGCCGCGGCGCTTCAGGTCGTCGATCTCCGGGGCATACGCGGCGAGGATCGTGTCCGCAGGGGCCGCGGGGTCCACGCGGTCTTCCAGCGGCCAGCGCTCGTAGTGGATGCCGTGTCCGGCGAGGAATTCGGCGATCTCCGCCGGATCGGTGATCCGGCGGGCGGCGGCGGGGACGGTGACGATGGCCATGGGGGCGCTCCGGGGCGTGGCGTTCCTACTATCTATTACTGCTGCTGCTGCTGGGCCTGCCGCGGCGCCGCGGCAGGCGCCGGCGAGCGGTCGCCCGGCGGCAGCATCCGGGCCCGGGCGACGCACTCGAACAGAAACTCGAAGATCTCGACGTGCCGGCGGGCCTCGGCCAGATCCCGTCCCCAGGTGTAGAGGCCGTGGCCGGACAGCAGGAAGCCGTGGGCGGGCGGCCGTCCCGGAGCCGTCCAGTCAACGCCCGCGAAGTGCCGGCGGAGGCGGACCGAGAGTTCCACCATGTCCTGCGTGTTCGCGAAGATCGGCACCTCCTCGGCGGTGTCGTGGGTCGCGATGCCCTCGAGCCCCTTGAGCATCTCGTAGCCGGCGATCCGGAGGCTGCCCCGCGGCAGGTCGGCGGCGGAGAGGATCGTGCCGCAGACCGAGTGCGTGTGCAGCACCGCACCCACCGACGGGATCATCCCGGCGAGCGTGCAGTGGAGGAGCGTTTCAGCCGACGAGCGGCGGCCCGACCCGTCCACCACGCGGCCGGCGGCATCGACACGGACGAAGTCGTCGCGGCCGAGGGCCGACTTGTCCTTGCCGCTGGCGGTGACGAGCAGCTCGAGCGGCTCGCGGGAGACGACCACGCTGTAGTTGCTGCTCGTGCCGAGCGACCACGACCGCCCGTGAAACTCCCGGCCGACGGCCCGCAGCTGGTCGATGGCATCGGCGTGGGCGGCGGCGGCGAACGAGCCGGCATCGGTGATCATGAGGAAGACTCTATTCGCCCCCCTGCCCTGCTGGCAACGAACCCGGCGGAGGGCCCGGGGAAACGGGCCGCTACAGGTAGGGGCTGAAGAGCCGAGCGATGCCGTCGCGGAGGCGGACCGGCAGGCTGCGGGCGTCCATCTCGGCGAGGGTCCGCGGCCGGGAGCGGGCGATCACGGCGGCGATCCGCTCGTCGAGGGCGGCCGCGAGGCCGCGGTCGTAGGTCTCGACGTTGAACTCGAAGTTGAGCCGCATGCTGCGCTCGTCCCAGTTGCCGCTGCCGAACATCGCCCAGCCGGAATCGACCACCATCAGCTTCGTGTGCTCGAACGGGGGCGGCGACATCCAGACGTTGCAGCCGCGGGCGAGCACCTGCCAGAGCATGGCGTTGCTCGCCCACCCGACGAGCGCGAGGTTGTTCTCCTCAGGCAGCACGATCTCCACCTGCACGCCCCGGAGGGCGGCCACGTCGAGCGCCTGAAAGATCGCGTCGTCGGGCAGAAAGTAGGGCGTCATGATGCGGACCGACCGCTGTGCGGCCGCCAGCGCTCCCACGAGCACCAGCTTGATGCGGCCGATGTCGGGATCGTCGGGACCGAAGCGGATGCCGCGGGCGAGCATCCCGCCCGCGGGATCGAGCACCGGCTGCCAGGCCGGGCCGTCCAGCGTCTCCTCGGCGGCAAACGCCCAGTCTTCTACGAACACCTCGAGCAGCTGGGCCACCACCGGGCCCTCCAGCCGGAAGTGGGCGTCGCGGACCGGGTGCCGCGGCTCGTGGACGAGCCAGCAGCCGTCGCGGATGTTGAGGCCCCCCGTGAAGCCCACGCGGCCGTCCACCACCATGATCTTTCGGTGGTTGCGCAGGTTGGCGTAGGGGAAATAGAAGGGCACGCTCGTGGGCAGGAAGCGGGCCCCCTTCACGCCCCGGGAGGCGAGGATGCCGGTGATCGGCGGAAAGGTGTAGCTGGAGCCGATACCGTCGATCAGCACCCGCACCTCCACGCCCCGGGCGGCGGCCCGGCCGAGGGCTTCGGCGAAAACCCGGCCGGTGGGATCGTTGTCGAAGATGTAGGAGGCCAGGGCGATGCTCCGGGTGGCTCCATCGATGGCCGCGAGCATCAACGGATAGGCCTCGTCGCCGCCGTCGAGGGGCTCGATGCGGTTGCCGTCCACGAGCGGGCGGGCGGTCACGGTGCCGACGAGCGTGGCCAACGACCTGAGGGGCGCCCCGGCGGGGCCGATGGCCTCGTCGAGCCGGTGCGGCGCGGCCAACGCCGGCTCCAAGACATGGGTGATCCGCGTCTGCCCGGCCCGGAGCTGCGTCGCCCGGGACCGGATCCGATTGACGCCGAGCACGACGTAGGCAATCGCCCCGAACACGGGCGACAGCCAGATCAGCCCCACCCAGCCGATCGTGGACCGGGTGTCCCGCTTGACGAGGATCGCGTGGGCCGAGGCTGCCACGTTCACGGCCAGCACGGCGGCGGCGGTGAGGTGCGGCCAGAGGGCCACGAACCACCGCCACGCGTCGGTCGCCAGAGTCTCCATAGGTATTCACCCTAACAAACGCCCGCGCCAGGCCGTCCGACGGCCGAGCGTGGCACCCCGAAAGGGCCCGGGCGGGGTGGTGAGGGGACTCGCTCCGGGCCGCCCGGGGGGTGGGGCGATTCGCTCCATTCGGGACGGGGGGGGTGGGGCAATTCGCTCCACCCACAACGGGGGGTGGAGCGAATCGCTCCACTTTTGGGGCGCTGGGTGGAGCGAATCGCCCCACTTGCTCCAGCCGGCCAGCCGCCCTGCCAGGGGCCTGCAGATCACAGAAAAGGCATGTTTTCCAGGCTTGTTCCCCTGTTTTGGCAGCGCCGGAGGCCCGTCAGGCGAATTTTTTTCGACTTTGGCACGGAGCTTGCATTTGTTTTCCATCGGCCAAGGGGCAACGAGACCCCGAAGCTCCGGAGCACCATCCGGAC
>Ga0114976_10002257_pt1 | contig 12137 bp, 10 predicted proteins | sample S_130805_EF_Meta_FD_87319 | JGI IMG/M metagenome (GOLD analysis project Ga0114976, IMG submission 87319) | Freshwater microbial communities from Lake Simoncouche, Canada to study carbon cycling - S_130805_EF_MetaG | ecosystem: Environmental > Aquatic > Freshwater > Lake | place: Lake...
CATGCCAATGCAAACGTCCGCGGTGCCGATGCGCACCCGATTTTCGAGCACCACCATTACAAGTGGTGGATCGCGGCCTGACCGGCTGTCCGTGACGATCCAGCGCGGGCGGCCTGTGCCGCCCGCGCTGTTCGCGCAGCCTTCGGGCGGCATGTTTCGCCCGAAGACGGCAAGGCCCAGGCCGGAGATGCCCCCCAATGCTTGCTTTCCTGATCCGGCGCGTTCTGACAATGGTTCTGACGGCGCTGTGCCTGACCTTTGTTGTCTTCTATCTGACCAATCTTCCCCCCAACCTGGAAAAACTTGCCAAATCCGAGGCGTCCGCCCGGATGAGCGATGCCGACGTGGAAAGCTGGATCGACCGCAACGGCTATGGCCGGCCGGTTTTGGTGCGTTATGGTGAGTGGCTGGGCATAACCCCCGGCTGGACCCGCACCGAAGATGGCGTGACCACAGGCCGCTGCATCGAACGCGGGCAAGACCCGGCAACGGCACCCGTGCGTTGCGGTGTATTGCAGGGCGACTGGGGTTTCTCGACGGTGTTCAAGCAGCCTGTTTCGCAGATCATCGCAGAACGTCTTGGCGCAACCGGCCTGCTGATGCTTTGGGTCATGATCGTCATGGTTCCGGCCTCGCTTCTGATCGGTGTGCTGTCGGGAATGCGCGAAGGATCGCGGCTGGACCGGGGGTTGTCGATCTTCTCCATCGCTTCGACCGCAACGCCTGAATATGTGTCCGGGGTGGTGCTGATTGCCCTCTTCGCTTCCACCACCACCGGCCTTTCGCCCTGGCTGGCCGAACATGGCTGGATTTCCGGCAAGACCCTGTTCATGGGCACCGCCACCAGCGCGCTGGACAGCGGCATCACCTTCTGGAACTTCGGCCTGCCGGTGCTGACCATCGCCCTGTACGGCATCGGCTACATCGCGCGCATGACCCGCGCCAGCATGACCGAGGTCATGACGGCGCAATACATCCGCACCGCGCGGCTGAAGGGCGTGTCTTTTGGCAATGTGGTGATGAAACACGCCCTCAGAAATGCGCTGATCGCCCCCTTCACAGTGATCATGCTGCAGTTCCCCTGGCTGCTGAACGGTGTGGTGATTGTCGAAACCCTTTTCAATTACAAGGGCTTCGGCTGGACGCTGGTCCAGGCGGCCGGCAATAATGACATCGAGTTGCTGCTGGCCTGTTCGGTGGTGGCCGTCTTCGTGGTTCTGGTGACGCAGCTGATTTCGGACATCGGCTATGTCTTCCTGAACCCCCGTATCCGCATTTCGTAAGGAGGCCTCAGGTGGACGCACTTTCCTGGGGCCAGATCTTCGCCCGCATGGCCTGGCAGTTCTGGCCGGTCTGGGCGGCGCTGATCCTGACCTTCGCGGTCTCCGTCCGCTTCAAGCGCAGGCTTGGGCTTTACGGCAAGCTCTATGACAGCCCGGTGGGCATGGTGGGATTCGGGCTGGTGATGTTCTGGGTGTTCACCGCGCTCTTTGCACCGATGATCATGACCCATGATCCCCTGACCCAGGTGTCGGGCATGAAGAATGCCTTGCCCGGCTTTCCGCAAAAGGGCACCGAGGGCGTCTATTACCTGCTGGGCGGCGACAATCTGGCGCGCGATGTGTTCAGCCGGATGGTGGCGGGGTCGGTTCTGGTGATCCAGATTGCGCCGATGGCCACGGTCTTTGCCTTTATGGTGGGCATCACGCTGGGCCTGCCGGCGGGCTATTACGGCGGCAAGCTGGATACCGGCCTGTCGTTTCTGGCAAACCTGATCCTGGCCTTTCCGGTGATCCTTCTGTTCTACCTGCTGGTCACGCCGGAAATCGTCTCTTCCGGGTTGCCGCAATACATCGGTGTGGTGCTGTTCCTGTTCCCGCTGATCTTCCTGACCATGCTGATCAACTCGCGCCTTTACGTCAAACCGGCGCTGCGCAACGTTCTGATCGGGCTGGTGGTGGTGATCGGCGGCTGGCTGTACCTGTCGCTGCTGTCATCGCCAGGCTCCAGGATCGACGTGCTGCCGCCCGGATTTGATGCCTTGGAAATGCCGGGCAATATCCTGATCGTCTTCGTCTCGGTGGTCTTCGTCAATGCGCCCACCGTGTTCCGCATCATCCGCGGTCTGGTGCTGGATATCAAGACGCGCGACTATGTCGCGGCCAGCCAGACGCGCGGCGAAGGGCCCTGGTACATCATGCTGTGGGAGATTCTGCCCAATGCGCGCGGGCCGCTGATCGTCGATTTCTGCCTGCGGATCGGCTATACGACCATCCTGCTGGGCACGCTGGGCTTCTTCGGGCTGGGTCTGTCGCCGGAAAGCCCGGACTGGGGCTCCACCATCAACGCGGGCCGCAGGCTGCTGTCGATCTTTGTCCATCCGGCGCTTGTGCCCGCCCTGGCGCTGATGAGCCTGGTGCTGGGCCTGAACCTGCTGGCCGATGGCCTGCGCGAAGAAAGCCTGAAGGATTGAGACGGCGCATCCGCTGTTTCTCATTCGCACAAATATCCCACGGGGGTCCGGGGGTGTGAAACCCCCGGTCCCGCGCCCGCAACCCGCACAACGTCCGGAGTCCGCCATGACCGCCACCACAGCCTGGGACCCGTCGAAACCCATCCTCGAGATCGAGAACCTGTCGATCAGCTTTTTCACGCGCCTGCGCGAGATTCCGGCGGTGATGGATTTCTCCTGCACGGTGATGCCGGGCGAGGCGATGGGGCTGGTGGGCGAATCGGGCTGCGGCAAATCCACCGTGGCGCTGGCGGTGATGCGCTATCTGGGCAAGAACGGGCGGATCACCGGCGGGTCGATCCGGTTCAAGGGCCGCGATCTGACCACGATGAAGGATGAGGACCTCCGGCAGATCCGCGGGTCCCAGATTGCGATGATCTATCAGGAACCGATGGCCTCGCTGAACCCGGCGATGCGGATCGGCGCGCAACTGGCAGAAGTGCCGATGATCCATGAAGGCATGGGCAAGGACGAGGCCTGGACGCTGGCACGCCAGATCGTGGCCGATGTGCGCCTGCCCGATCCGGACCGCATCCTGAAAGCCTATCCGCATCAGCTGTCGGGCGGCCAGCAGCAGCGCATCGTGATTGCGATGGCGTTGATGTCAAAGCCGGCACTCCTGATTCTGGACGAGCCGACGACGGCGCTGGATGTGACGGTCGAGGCGGGGATTGTCGATCTGGTCAAGGACCTGGGGCACAAATACGGCACCTCGATCCTGTTCATCAGCCATAACCTCGGCCTGATCCTGGATGTCTGTGACCGGCTTTGCGTGATGTATTCCGGCGAGGCTGTTGAGACCGGCAATGTGGCAGAGGTCTTCGACCGTATGCGCCACCCCTATACCCAGGCGCTGTTCCGGTCGATTCCGCTGCCGGGGGCAGACAAGAACACCCATCCGCTGGTGTCGATTCCCGGCAACTTTCCCTTGCCGCATGAACGCCCGTCGGGCTGCAATTTCGGTCCGCGCTGCGCCTATTTCCAGGCGGGCCGCTGTGATGCGCAGGATATTCCGATGGCGCATCTTGCCGGCGGCGACCGGCACGAGACGCGCTGCCTGCGCTACACGGAAATCGACTGGGACAAGCCGCCCGTGGCCGCCAAGGCCGTGGCCAAGACGCCGGTGGGCGATGTCGTGCTGAAGATGACGGACCTGCGCAAGTATTACGAAGTGTCCGGCGGGATGTTCGGCGGTGGCCTGAAAAAGGTTGTGAAGGCAAACGAGACGCTGAGCTTTGAGGCGCGCGAGGGCGAGACGCTTGCCATCGTCGGCGAATCCGGCTGTGGCAAATCCACCTTCGCCAAGGTGCTGATGGGCCTGGAAACGGCGACCTCTGGCAGGATCATGCTGTTTGATCAGGATATTCAGGACATTCCGATTGAAAAGCGCGGCACAGATACGGTGTCTTCGGTGCAAATGGTGTTCCAGAACCCGTTCGACACGCTGAACCCGTCGATGACCGTGGGCCGCCAGATCATCCGGGCGCTGGAAATTTTCGGCGAAGGCGCCAATGACACCGAACGGCGCGACCGGATGCTGGAGCTGCTTGACCTTGTGAAGCTGCCGCGCGCCTTTGCCGACCGGATGCCGCGCCAGTTGTCGGGCGGGCAGAAGCAGCGCGTTGGCATCGCACGGGCCTTTGCCGGCGGGGCCAAGATCGTGGTGGCGGATGAGCCGGTTTCGGCGCTGGACGTCTCGGTTCAGGCGGCCGTGACCGATCTGCTGATGGAGATCCAGCGCAAGAACCGCACCACCTTGCTGTTCATCAGCCATGATCTGTCGATCGTGCGCTATCTCAGCGACCGGGTGATGGTGATGTATCTGGGGCATGTGGTGGAACTGGGCACCACCGACCAGGTGTTCTCTCCCCCCTACCATCCCTATACCGAGGCGCTGTTGTCGGCGGTGCCGATTGCCGATACGCGGGTGACGAAAAAGCGCATCGTGCTGGAAGGCGATATCCCGTCGGCGATGAACCCGCCGCCGGGATGCCCCTTCCAGACGCGCTGCCGCTGGAAATCGCAGGTTCCGGGCAATCTGTGCGACACGGTGATGCCGCCGATGCGCGTGCTGGCGGGCGATCACCAGATCAAATGTCACCTGTCAGACGAAAGTCTGGCCGGAATGGAACCGGTGATCAAGATCGCGGCGGAATAGCGCCGCAAACCGTCCGGTCTTCAGCCACCCATGATCGAGGCGACGTAATTCTTCGTCTCGGCATAGGGCGGGATGCCGTCATGTTTTTCGACCGCGCCCGGGCCGGCGTTATAGGCGGCCAGTGCCAGCTTCCAGTCGCCAAAGCGGTCATACATGCGGCGCAGATACTTCGCCCCGCCGTCCAGGTTTTCTTCCGGATCGTTGATGTCGACGTTCAGCAGTTCCGCCGTGCCTGGCATCAGCTGGGCCAGCCCCGTGGCCCCCTTGGTCGATACAGCAACATGGTTCCAGCCTGATTCGTGCTGAACAAGGCGCAGGAACAGATCTTCGGGCACGCCATGCTTGCGGGCTGCGGACTTGGCCGCCTCCAGATACTGGCCCTTGTAGCGTCCGGAATAGCGCGGAAGGTCGGCCACATCACCGCCATCACCGCCGGCCCGTTTCGGCTTCAGCCGGACCGAGGCATCGTATTGCTTGGACAGCCGGGTATCCAGAAGCTTGGTCTGTTCGCGGAACAGTTCCATGCGGCTTTTCGAAGACGGCATCTGCCGCAGACCTTCGGCATCGGCCTGCTCGAATGCGCCCGCGCAAACCACCGCAATAACCCCGAAAATGATCCGCCGCATGTCCTGCCCCATCACCTGCGCGCGAACAATACCTGAAACCGCGCCGGTTTCCAGCAGGTTGCGGCCCCCTTCTCCAGACTGAGCGGCTTGCCCCCAAAGGTCAGTGCCACGCCTGTTTTCCAATGCCGATCGCCGACTGCATTCGACGTGTCGCAACCACGCCAGGGGACGGGGTCCGACCGATGCAACCCGAGTTGCAGGGAACCCGGCGCATCGGTATAGCCTTTGTTAACCATACCGGGCGAGACTGCCGGCAGATCGGTTAAGAAGCACAGGGAGAGGCTCATGGCGGGATCGGTGAACAAGGTCATTCTGGTGGGCAATCTGGGGCGCGACCCCGAGGTTCGGTCCTTTCAGAACGGCGGCAAGGTGGTGAACCTGCGGATCGCCACATCGGAAACCTGGCGCGACAAGGCCACGGGCGAGCGCAAGGAGCGGACCGAATGGCATTCGGTGGCGATCTTCAACGAAAACATCGGCAAGATCGCCGAGCAATATCTGCGCAAGGGATCGAAGGTCTATGTCGAGGGTCAGCTGGAAACCCGCAAGTGGCAGGACCAGTCAGGGGCCGACCGCTATTCCACCGAAGTGGTGCTGCGTCCCTATACCGGATCGCTGACCCTGCTTGACGGTCGTGAAGGCGGCGGCGGCGGTGGCGGCGGCAGTGGCGACGATCGCGGCGGCGGTTACCCCGAGGAGCGCGGCTATGGCGACGAGCGCGGCGGCAGTGGCGGTGGCAGCGCCCCGCGCAGCGGAGGCGGAGGCGGCCGCAGCGACCTGGACGACGAAATTCCGTTCTAGGACGGTGTCGGCTTTGCTCGGGCCGGACCACGGGACGACCCGCAAGCGGACGTCTGCCGGAAGGTATCAAGGCCAGAACGCCCGAAGGCACCTGCCTTCGGATGGTCTGGCCGAAAACGGCACGCCGATGCCTGACGCACCCTTGCACAGCACATCTGCGGCTTTCGCACGGTTCTGCCCAAGACCTGCGCGGTCAATCCGCAGCCCTTCGGCTTTGGCCTGCGCCGCTACGCCATTTCCGGATTGCGCCGCAGCACGGCAGCATTCAGCGCCGTGGCTGTGCTGACCCAGGCGATGTATGGCAGGAACAACAGGCCCGCGAGCCAGTCGATCCGGAAAAAGGCGATCATCGTCACCGCGACGGCGACCCAGAGCAGCGCAACCACGATCAGCGCGGACCGCATCCGGCGCAGCCCGAAGAACACAGGCGACCACAGCGCGTTCAGCGTGATCTGGATGGTCCAGAACCCAAGCGCCTGCGGCGCACGGACATCACCCGACTGGGCAATGCGCATCGCAGCCAGCGACATGCACAGGTAAAGCGTGGTCCAGGCCACCGGGAAAAGCCAGTCGGGCGGGGTCCAGCCGGGCTTGCGGATGGCCTTGTACCAGTCGCCGGGACTGAACAGCGCGCCGGTGGCCGCAGCCGCGCCGCAGGCGGCAAGATAGGTGAAAAACAGACCGTAATCCATGCAACGCCTCTGATCCCAAAGACCGGATGTAGCCTAGACTGTGCTCCGCGACAATGAGGCACCCCGGTCACGTCTGCGTCTGTCCTGCGCCTCCAGTTGGGCAAGGACCGACAGCAGCGCCTCGGTGCGTCCCCGCGACACCGGCGCACGCGCCGCAGCCGAGACAAGAAAGGCCACTTCGGGGGCCGGCAGGGCGTGCAGATGCGGCGCGCGGGGCAGCGCCAGCGAGGCCGCCGTTTGCCCCATCGCCAGGGTCAGCCAGCCGATCTTGGCAACCTTGCCAGTCCGGGCGCGGCGGGTGATGCTGTCAAAGCCGTTTTGCCGCACCGCCCGGCCGATGCCGGCATAGATGTGCCGCGCGCCGAAGATGCCCGGACGGCAATCCAGCGGCAGCACGGCGACGCCGGCCTCGGCGCGGATATACAGCCCCTCGGCCTCGGCCAGCAGGCGGCGGGTCAGGCGCGCGATCCGCGGATCGGGTGCCGGGTTGGCAAGAAAGCGGGCCGGATCCAGGCCCTCGTCCCGCAGCCAGTCACGCGGCAGGTACAGCCGCCCTGCCCGCGCATCTTCGCCCACATCGCGCGCGATATTGGTCAGCTGCATCGCCAGACCCAGGTCGCAGGCGCGGGCCAGCGCATCGGCATCGCGCACCTGCATCAGCACGCACATCATCGCCCCTACCGCGGCGGCAACGCGGGCAGAATAATCCATCACGCCTGACAGCGTATCGTATTGCCGCCCCGTGGCATCCCAGGCCAGGCCTTCCAGCAGCGCCTCGGGCAAGGCACGCGGCATGGCAAAATCTTCTACCAGCGCCGCAAAGGCCCGGTCTTCGGGCGCATTGCGCGGCTGGCCACGATAGGCCAGGTCAAGCCGGTCGCGCAGGGTCAGCACCGCGCGGGCTTTGTCCTGACCTTCGTCCACCTCATCGTCAGCAAGGCGGCAAAAAGCATAAAGCGCCAGCGCCGGATCACGCACGCGCGGCGGCAGCAGGCGCGAAGCAGCGTGAAAGGACAGAGACCCCGTGCGGATCGAGGCGCGGCAATGCGCCATATCGCCAGTGCTGATCATTCTGCGGCCAGCCTTTGCGCCATGGGGGGATGCAGGGCGTCGGGGATCATTCGGTCCAGCACCTCGGCCGATGCGATGACGCCGGGCACGCCCGCGCCGGGATGTGTTCCTGCCCCGACAAGAAAGAGACCGGGCAGTTCCTCGCTGATGTTGTGCGGGCGGAACCAGGCCGACTGCAGGATGCGCGGTTCAATCGAAAACCCGGCCCCATGCGGGCTGAGGTAGCGGTCGCGGAAGGTTTCCGGGGTGAAGACCAGCGATTGCGTCAGATGCTTGCCCAGACCGGGCAGCAACTGATCCTCCAGCACGGCCTGAACCTTCTGGCGATAGGGTTCGGCCTCTGCCTGCCAGTCCACCGCATCGGCATGTCCCAGATGCGGGACCGGGGACAGGGCGTAAAAGGTATCGCCCCCCGGCGGGGCCACTGTGGGGTCGGTGACGCTGGGACGGTGCACGTAAAGGCTCATGTCATCTGCCAGCTTGCCCTTGAGGAAAATGTCGCGCAGCAGCCCCTTGTACCGGGGACCATTTAGGATGGTGTGATGCCCGGCATCGGGCCACAGGTCGCTTGTGCCTTCGGTGCCGAAGTACCACACGAACAGGCTCATCGACCAGCGCGTGCGCTTCAGCCGTGCGCCTGTCCAGCGCCTGCGCGGGCGGTTGCGCAGCAGCCGGTCATAGGTATGCCCGGCATCGGCGTTCGAGACGATCAGCGGTGCGGTCAGAACACGCCCGTCCGTCAGCTTCACACCCTGCGCGCGGCCATTGCGGACCAGGATTTCATCCGCCTCTGCCCCAAGAATGATCCGGCCGCCCTGATCCTCGATCACGCGGGCCATCGCCCTGGCAATCGCCGCAACACCGCCGATGGCATAGTGGACGCCGAATTCCTTCTCCAGGTGGCTGACCAGAATATACATGGACGTCACGTGGAACGGATCGCCGCCGATGAACAGCGGGTGGAAGGACAGCGCCATGCGCAGCCGCGCGTCCTTTACCCGCGATGCCGCATGGGCATAGACCGACCGGTCCGCCCGCAGCCAGGCAAAGGTGGGCAGAACCTTTACAAGGTCCGTCAGAAGGTTCATCGGGCGGCGGCCAAGATCCTCGAACCCGAACCAATAGCGGCGTTCGCTGTCCGTCAGGAATTTCTCATAGCCCGCAGCATCGCCGGGCGACAGGCGCACCACCTCGGCCCGCATGGCGTCGGTGTCGCCCCGGGCGGCAAAGCGCGATCCGTCGGGCCAGCGGATTTCGTAGAACGGGTCAAGCGGGCGCAGATCAACCTCGCGGTCGAAGGTGCGGCCGCACAGCGCAAAAAGCTCGCGCAGGCCCTGAGGGACGGTAACGATCGTGGGCCCAAGATCAAAGCGGTGGCCGCCCTGGCTGATCGACGATCCACGCCCCCCCGGCACGTCCAGCCGGTCAAGCACTGTTACCCGGTATCCCTTTGCGCCAAGGCGCATCGCGGCGGCAAGCCCCCCAAGCCCGGCCCCGATCACGATGGCGGTTCCGGGGGCGGTTTCCGGCTGATCCGGGGCGAAGTCTGTCTTATGGTCTGTCAGCATATTCTGACGATACACTGTCCAGTCTGATTTACAATATGGGGATTTTGGTTGCGCTTTCCCGTTGCCATCGGCGCGGGCACGCGCCATTCATATGTCAAATGTGGTTGACACCCGCCCGCAGAAAGGTTGCTCCAGCCCATGCAATGCGCCAGCCTGTCCCTGTTTCGCTTTGGCGCGCTGTCGGCGCGCGCCTGGGTGCTGGGTCAGATGGGGCTGGCCCGATTCTCGCTGCCACGGACGCCCGGCCTCCGGTTCTGGAAACTGTGCGGATCGGGCACCGGCGAAGGCTTTACCCCCGTGCCGAACACCGCCGTCTGGGCGATTCTGGCTGCCTGGGACAGCGAAGAGGTGGCCCGCCAGCGCATTGCCGATGCGCCAGTCTATCGCCGCTGGGCGGAACATGCCGATGAAAGCTGGACAGTGTTCCTGGACCCTTTGGCAGCCCGCGGGCTTTGGGGCGGTGTCGCCCCCTTTGACGGGCTGGCAACGGCAGGCTGCCCCTGGGCGCAGATCGGGGCCAACAGCGGGCCGATTGCCGCGCTGACGCGCGCCACGATCCGGCCCGCGCGGGCGCTGAAATTCTGGGACCGTGTGCCAGACATCTCGGCCACCATCGGACGGGACGCCAATGTTCTGTTCAAGATCGGAATCGGCGAGGTGCCGCTGATGCATCAGGTCACCTTCAGCATCTGGCCCGATGCCGCCAGTATGGCCGCCTTTGCCCGCGCCGACGGGCCGCATGCCCGCGCCATCCGCGCTGTGCGCGCGGAAAACTGGTTCCGCGAGGAACTTTACGCCCGCTTCCGAATCCTTGGCGATGCCGGAACCTGGAACGGGCAAAGCCCGCTGGCCCCGGTGGAGACTGCCGCATGAAACAGCCCTTCCCCTTCACCGCCATCGTCGGACAGGAGACGATGAAGCAGGCGCTGGTCCTTACGGCGATTGATCCCGGAATCGGCGGCGTTCTGGTGTTCGGCGACCGGGGCACGGGCAAGTCAACCGCCGTGCGCGCACTGGCGGCCCTGCTGCCCGAGATCGAATTGATCGACGGCTGCCCGGTGAATTCGGCCCGGGCCGAAGACGTGCCGGACTGGGCCGGGCTTTCCGCGTGGCGCAAGGTGAAGCGGCCGACCCCGGTGATCGATCTGCCGCTGGGGGCGACCGAAGACCGGGTGGTGGGCGCGCTTGATATCGAACGGGCACTGACGCGGGGCGAGAAGGCTTTTCAGCCGGGGCTGCTGGCACGGGCGAACCGCGGGTATCTTTACATCGACGAGGTGAACCTGCTGGAGGATCACATCGTTGATCTGCTGCTGGACGTGGCGCAATCGGGCGAGAATCTGGTCGAGCGCGAAGGCCTGTCGATCCGCCATGCCGCACGCTTCGTGCTGGTCGGGTCAGGCAACCCGGAAGAGGGCGAATTGCGCCCGCAACTGCTGGACCGGTTCGGCCTCAGCGTCGAGGTGCGCAGCCCGCAGGATGTGGCAACCCGGGTCGAGGTGATGCGCCGGCGCGATGCCTATGACACCGGATTTGACGCCTTCATGGATGGCTGGCGCAAGAAGGATGCCAGCCTGCAGAAAAAGATTCTGGCCGCGCGCCGGAAGCTGCCGCAGCTGGAAACCCCCGATGCCGCCCTGCAGGATTGTGCCGCCCTGTGCATCGCGCTGGGGTCTGACGGGCTGCGGGGCGAGTTGACCTTGCTGCGCGCGGCGCGCGCGCTGGCCGCCCTGGAAGGGGCCGCATCGGTTGGGCGCAGCCATCTGAAAGCCGTGGCACCGTTGGCGCTGTCGCACCGGTTGCGGCGCGATCCGCTGGACGAGGCGGGGTCCGGCACCCGCGTGGCCCGTATCGTGGCCGAGGTTTTGCCCTGACCGGCCCGCTTGCGCCCTTTGACCGCGCCGCCCTGGCCCTGCGGCTGCTGGGGTACACTCCGGCGGCCCTGGGCGGGCTGTGGCTGCGGGCACGGGCTGGACCGGTGAGGGACCGGCTGCTGGCCGGTCTGGACAGTCTGTCGCTGCCCGTGGTGCGCCTGCACCCGGCGATGGAACGCGAGGCGCTGGACGGCGGGCTGGACCTGACGGCGACTTTGTCTGGCGGGAAGATGGTGCGGCGAGAGGGGGTGCTTGCGCGCCCGTCAGTGTTGGTACTGTCCATGGCCGAACGCTGCCCGCCCGGACTTGCCGCGCGCCTGGCGCAGGTTCTGGACCAGGGCCATCACGCCCTGATTGCCATCGACGAAGGGGCGGATCTGTCCGAAGGGCTGGCCCCGGCGCTGGCCGACCGGCTTGCCTTCTTTGCCGACCTCGAAGATGTCGCCTGGGCCGACAGTTTTGACACCGGGTCGCTATCCGGGCCGCTATCGGGCAGCGGCAGCGCCGCGATGCTGGAGCCTGCATCGCTGGAGGCGCTGGTGCGCACGGCAGCGATGGCGGGGATCGACAGCCTGCGCGCGCCGCGCCATGCCGCCGCCGCCGCCCGCGCTGCCGCCACGCTGGAGGGGCGCGATGCGGTGACCGGGGACGATCTGCGGCTGGCCGCAGAGCTGACCCTGGCCCATCGGGCCACCATCGCCCCGCAAGATGACGAAGACCCGGCCGAAGACCCCGAGCCGCCGCCGTCCCCGGAAGACACACCGCAAGACAGCCCGCCCCCGGACGAGACGCAGGCCCTGCCCGAGGACATCCTGCTTGAGGCAATCCGAACCGC
>Ga0114976_10002258_pt1 | contig 12137 bp, 5 predicted proteins | sample S_130805_EF_Meta_FD_87319 | JGI IMG/M metagenome (GOLD analysis project Ga0114976, IMG submission 87319) | Freshwater microbial communities from Lake Simoncouche, Canada to study carbon cycling - S_130805_EF_MetaG | ecosystem: Environmental > Aquatic > Freshwater > Lake | place: Lake...
GTCATCTAGCAGGCCGCTTAGAGTATCCAGAACTTCGCTTGCATCTTGCTCTCTATCGCTAAGACCTTCTCGGACATCTTCTACATCATCAAGGACGCCATCACGCTCTAGCTTTTTAATGAAGCTTCGGATCTGAGCCTTGGTTTCAATGTCGCCGTTTTCAATCTTAGCAATAGCCTGACCAATTGGGCCTTCATCAATTTCAGCTTCTGCCTTGTTTCGTATGGCTTCTTCTGCCGCCTCTTCCGCCGCTTCGGTTTCAGCCTCTGTTGGCGCGGCTTCTGCAGCAGCTCTTGCAGCCCTACCTTCGGCTGCAGTCAACTCGCCTTGCAGCTTGGATATTTCTGAAACAAGAGACTTACGTTTTTCTTTGTTGAGCTCTAAATCAAGCTGGTCTTCCAAGTCTTGGAGCTCGTCTTGAATCTCTTCAACGCTTCTTTGTTTTACTACTGGCTTTTCTACCTGCTGAATTGCAGGCTTGCCTTCAAGCTCACGCAGGCGCTTGTCGATCTCAGCCATGCGAGCTTCTTGCTCTGGCGTTTCTTCTAGGCCAGCCTTGATGATCTGGAGCATCAAAGTCTTCTGCTCTTTTTTCAGGTCAGCAATCTCTTGCTTGTTGTCCTTGGGCTTCTCAACTACGGCAACGTTCTTTGGCATATTTTCAAGGACAGCAATTGCCCCATCAATATCGCCTTTTTTGTAAAGGGCACCAATTGCTTTGCGTACTTCAGAATTTGTTGTATCAAGGTAGGCAAATGCTTCTGCCCCAATTTCTGGAAACTCTTCACCCAATTCAACCGGGTTAAAAGTATTATCTTCAGCAAAGATGTCCTTCTGGCCACGGGCTGCAGCAACATCAGCCGCACGGTCACTGCCGGTCAGGGTGAACTCAGCAGCCTGTTCATCTGCCTTGGCCTTGGCTTCTGCCTGCTTGGCTAGGCGCTCGTTCTCCTTGCTTAGACGATCAATCTCGTCTTGCTTAGACTTCAGCTCATCTTTTGTGGGGGCTGTGAGCTCAAACGCTTCTCTTTCACTTGTTTCAGCAGCGCGATCCTTGTTGCTGGGCTCAGTGATCTCAGCTTTTTGATCAGCTTCTCTTTGTTCATCTGCTGCAATTTGGAGTTCACGATTCTGTTCCTCAATGGTTAAGTATTCTTTAACAAGATCTTCCGCATCCTTGACGGAATCAAAAATCATTTCAATTTCTGTTTTGGCGTCAAATGGCACATAGTCTTGACTGCCAACCGCATCTTTAATTAACTGAGCTGATTCAGCTGCATCAAAGTTATTTGCGTCATGGCGTTTGTCTGGTGGCAAGAATGCGTCCAATGCCCCATCATCAACCAAGTCAACAATGTAGGCGCCATTGCCATTACCCTGAGTGATTTGTAACCTACGCTGACCAAGATTTGGTTTCTTACCAAAAATCTCGCGAACCTCTTCTGGGTTTAATGAGCCAGTAAGGGCGCTCCACAAGCTTCCAGGCTTGGCGCGCATTTTATTAACAGTCTTAACGGACTGATCAACCCTTGCTTTTGCTTCAATAAATTCTTTAGGTTGCGTGGCTTTACCGCCCATGACGCCAAACGATTCATCGGGCTCAAGCTCAGTAGGCTCTTCTTGGCGAGCCGATTTCTTGCGCTTATCCAAGCCTTCTAGTGTCTGGCTCTCTGGTGAGAATGTCACATACTCTTTGTACTTAGTGCCGCTCTTTAAAGCATCTCCCATGCGAGTAAGCGCGTCATAGCCGGCTTCGTTATAAATGGCTCCCAATACATCCGTGTAACCTTGAGGCAAAGCATCAGAAAGCTTGCGCGGCTCAAATCCACCGCGATTTAAATTGGAGTGAATCTTTTGAAGATCTTCCGTAACCGCCTCATTGGTTGCTTCATCGTAATAAGGAACACCATACGCCTGCAATTCTTCGGCAGTTGTTGGAATTGCGCGCTTCAGATTAACAACATCTTCTTTGGTTAATTTGTCCAAATCAAGAACACGGCTGGCTTTAAGCTCACCCTGCAACACAGTGCCGTTTGTATTGCGCGAAGCAAACTCTTTGGCCGCCTGCTCGGACTCTGTTGTGTAGTAGCCAGCACCAAGATTGCCATCATCAGCGCTTTTAAACTCTTCCCCAACTTTGTGGCCACGGAATACTTTTGTCGCCTCTGTTTTGGCTGGCGGTATTGTTTCAACTGGCTTCTCTGTCACAGGGGCTGGTTTGGGAGCGGTCTTAGGTTTATTAGCCTCAATAAACTTATCAACAACTTGATCAACCTGATCCATGCTCATGGACTTAGGAGCCGGCATTGGTTCACCGCGCTTCATAGCCTCAAGAATTCCAACACTCTGAGAACTCTTGTACTGCTCTTCAGCTTGCTTGACAGTGTCCATCAAACGCTGACCCAGAGGTGTCGTGCTTCCACCCTTGATCAGACCGTTCTCTGTCATCCAAGTGAGTGTTTCCTTTGGCAGTTTGCCCGCATTGCCTTGCCAACCATCAATGATGGCGTTGTAGATCTCAGGCGTACTTGGGCGAGCTTTTGCCTCTGGTTCTTTAGGCATAACCTCTTCAACCAGTTTTGTGCTGGCTGGTTGCTCTAAAGGCGCTTCAACGGCAGCAGCTTGAACAACAGGCGCCTCCGCTGGCCTCTCAACCTTAACTTCAGGCTCTTTTTCTTAGGGGTAATTAACACTGTTAATTAACTCTTGCAACATGGCCTGCGTATCGCGGGACTCAGATTCAGGAGCCTGTATGGTTTCCGCTGGGCCAGCAGGAGGTGCGGGCGGCATAGGAGCTTGAGCAGCCGGTGCAGCTGGAGGTGCGGGCGGCCTACCTTCTGGCGTCAGGAATCCCCTTTGACGGGCCATGAGTTCAGCCAAGCCGCCTTCTGGCTGGACATACTTCTCACGCTCTGGAGCTTTGGCTTCACCTTCACTCAGAGCGCCCTTTACCGTACCGGGGCCAGCACCACCAAGGAAGCCAAGAATAAAGTTACCCGCAGAATCTTCGCCCAACTCTTTGCTTGGAATGACGTTCTTTAGGGTTACATCAGAAGCCAAGCCTTCGCCGGTTTCTTGAACAGCTTCTTCTAAGCCGGATGCAGTGCCAACACCAGCTGTACGAGCAAGGCGGTTTGTGCCAAGCTTGGCGATTGCTTTATCAAATGCACCAGTGACCAGCTTACCAGTCAGGACGTCACCAAATGTAGCAACCAGGCCCTGAAGTGCAGCGCCTGATTCAGCGGCCTTCTTAACGGTCAACTCGCGCGCTTCTTTAGGTGAAGCTCCAGCTGCAATTAACTGTGCATAGATTGGGCTCTTCTGACGCAACTCTGCATCAGGAATCTTGTTTATGTACTCTGCAGCCTTGGTGGCCGCTTCATCAGCCGCCATGGTGCCGCCAACAAAACCACCAGCGCCCGGGCTCTTGGTGACCATGGCCGTAGCAATGACTGGCGCCATAGAACCAAACACATTAGCCGCCTGCAAAGCATAGCCATAAGCATTTGGGTTTGTACCAAAGTCAACTTCACCTTCAAAGATGTTGCCGGTGATCTGTGACTCTTGAAGAGCTTTCTTGGCCTCTGGAGACAGGCTACCAAGAATGTCCTTTTGAACATTCTCGCCAATCTTGTTAAGAGCTTTTGCGCCCGGAATAGATGGGATTGAAGCAATAGTGCGTTGAACCTCAAGCTGCTTTTTAAGTCTATCTTCTTCCGTCTTAGGCCCAAACAGTTTATCCCTCTGCTGCATTAGCAAGGGTGATAAAAGTCTTACTAAACCCGGCTGGACTGCAGACGTCATTGAAGACTCTGGCTGCTCTAGCGCTTGACGAACAACTCCTTTGGCAGCTGTTTCTGTGGCCAGCGGTAATGCAAATGGAGCCTTGGCGCCGGGAGCTATGAACTGCTTGGCAAAGTCGGCCACAGTGGTAAACGCACCGGGCTCATTCATTCTGCCTTGGCCTTCAACCGTGTAATCCAGAGGCGCAGGAACGTCACCAATCACTTGGCCAAGAGGGTCGTAGGTTGGAGCTTCCCTTGGCTCCTCCCTTGGAGCCTTCTTAACTATAGATGGCAAGCCTTCTTGATCGGTATCCTTCTGAGAAACTAACGTATACCCTTCTGGGAGTTTAGTTTTCTGTGGCTCAACAAGAACATACCCAGCTGGTAACGCCATATCTACTCCAAACCAAAATTATTTAACGATTTTACCCTTGGCATCCTTCCATGTGGTGCCCCCATCGGTAGAAGTAATTGTCTCACCTTTGGCGTTTACGGCAGTCTGTACTGTTGATTCAACGCCAACTGGTGCATCTTTTACGCCTTGGTTTGCAAAGATTTGTCTTTCCCTAGCCTCAATCCTACGAAGAATAGTGTTGTATTCGTCTGGAGTAATGCCGGGCTCTTTGGCTTGTGCTGCTAGATTTTGAATTACCTTGTCAATTCCAATTTTGGTCATTGCAAGATTTATTTTTCTTTCTTCAGCAGTAGGCTTAGATGCGATTGTGGCATCGGCAGAGCGTTTGCTCTGCTCATACATACGCTGTTCGTGCGCCTCTTGCGCTTTATAACGCGCTTCTTGAGCGGTACGCTGTTTGGCTTTATCTTCAAGATCAAGTACATCTTTAGAGCGTGAGCCTTGCAGTTCTGCAATCTTACCTTCGCGAGCTTCAATAGCGGCCTTGAGTTTCATTCCATCATCTATACGGCCTTCAGCAAACGCGCGTTGCATCTGCTCAATGTCAGACTGGAGCTTAATAGTCTCAATGGTCTGAGCACGTTCCAGAGCTTGCTGTTTGGCGGCACGTTCTTCTGTGGCTTGTGTAGCGGCGTTATATGATTTACCAAAGCCACCAAAAGCCGCACCAAGGCTACCCATACCCTTTTGCCCACGGGTAGCTTCACCAGCGGCAATCAAAGCCTGTGACAGAGCGGCAAGACCTTGCCGGCCTTCGCCCTCTTGGAACCTAGAGCGTTGAGCTGTGTTCTGGGACTCAAGTTCTGTAGCCAGTTTACCCAATGCTTCACCAGGAGCTTTGTTTAAAATTGCCGCAAATTGAGGATTTGACTCAATAAAGCGTTTGCGCTCATCATCCCTACTGGCAGGCATAGGAAGACCAAAGTCACCCTTTAGTTGAGAAGCTAAGATCCTGTTAGCCAAACCAACGGGAAGTTTGTCTGAGCTGGCATCACCATACGTTCCTGACTCTTCAGCACTATAAGGAGTACCTGGAGGTAAGACTAACTGGTTATTGTCTTCATCAGCAAAAGCAACAATGCCGCCGGGTGCGTAGCTAAACATATCAGGATCAACTGGTAATGTGGCCAGTCCACCGCCAGCCATGCCGGGAGCAGGAATACCGCCGGGCTGAGCCATTTGTTGTGGAGGCATCTTCTGAGCCATCGGAGGGTTCTGCATCTTAGGCATCTGAGGAGCCATCTGGGGCTGTGCGGCAGGCACAGGTTGAGGCATTCCTTCAGGGTTAATCCTCATGTTCATGCCCTGACCAATACCCGGCAAAGCCACTTGTTGGTTTAGTTCACTTTCAAGCTTTTCTTTCACAGAAGCATTAGGAGCCTGCGCCGCGCGTTGCTCCATGTTCTTTCGTCTGTTCATTTCACCCAAAGCCATGTACGGAGGTACCTCTGGGTTTTGCCCGTTAGCATAGGACATGATTGCCTGTGTAGGCAAATGCTTCAGATGTTCTTGAATTTGGATGAGGTTCATTTTATTTACTCAGGTACTTTCTGACCCACATTAAGGCCAAGAGCGCTTAACAATTCACCAACGTTTTTATATCCCAAAGCAGAAGCGGCGGCAGTACCACCTCCTAAAGCAGATAACAGAGCGCCTACACCAGTGATATTGGCGGGCGTATTTGTTACTGATCCTGTAGGCAATCCAGAAATCATGTCACGCTGGAACTGAACTTGTTGGAATGGATACTGACGCTGTTGGTTAAACTCAGCCAGATCAGCCGCAATACCTTCAGAAGTAATGCCGCGCTGTTGAGCACCAGCACCAAGTTGGGCATTAATATTGGCAAGATTGGTCTGGTTCTGAGTAGCACCCAAGTTACCTTGAGCTTGAGCCGCGCTAAGAGCTGTACTTAAACCAGCCAAACCTTGCTGCGCTCCAAACTGTTTAGACTGTTCAGAAGCCGCTTGTGCTGCTTGGCCATACTGCGCCGCTTGCTGTGCCGCAGTCATGCCCTGCTGAGCACCAAACTGGCGTGAAGCCTCACCCTGACGAGCCGCTTCCAAAGCCGCATTAATGTTTCCCTGACCGGCAGTAAGTCCAGCAGATTGGTTAGCCAATGCCGCCTGTAGACCCTGCGCGCCAGCTGTTGTAGCCGCTTGTAATCCAAGGTTTGCACCAAACTGACGAGAAGCCTCACCAGCTTGTTGACCTGCAAGACCATACTGAGCCGCAGACTGAGCGCCAGTCATTGCCTGCTGTTGGTTAAACTGACGAGCTGTTTCTTGAGCTTGCTGTGCAGACATACCATACTGAGCCATTAGTTGAGCGGCAGTCATAGACTGGCCAGCACCAAATTGCTTGGACTGCTCAGAGGCCTGCTGAGCCTGCATATTACGGGCTTGGTCTTGGTTGTACTGACTCATAGCGTTCTGAAACGCTGTGTCGTAACCCTTACCAGTGATACTAGCTAGGTTAGTGCCAAGGTTACGCTGACCTTCTGCGGTCAAGATAGCCTGACGACCACCACCAAACGCGCCAGCTCGCGTCATTGCGGCTTTGTTTTGTTGTTCTGTAATATCAGATTGACGGCGAGCTTCTTGCAATTGAGGGCTTAGAGATGCCTGCAAATACGGGTTCATGTATTGCTGAGCTTGCTCTCCACCAAACGTTCCAGAGCTAAACGCTGTGTTTTGGTACTGGCCGGGAGCGTTAAACTGGTTTGTAAAGTTAGTGGCTCCAGATTGTGTTGGTGCTTGAAACTGGTTACCAAACGTGCCGGCTTGATATGCGCTAGGAGCATTGAACTGAGAAGATACAGTATTGGCGTTTAACTGGTTATATTGAGGACCACCAGAAGGCGTATACGCACCGGGAGCATTAAACTGGCTTGTAAACTGAGTTGGGGAATACCCCATGTTCTGAGCTTTAGATGCAATATCGCCAGCCGTGGTGGCCGCTTGACCAATACTAGCCGGAACTGTTAATGAGCCAATACCTTGAAACGCCTGATTTTGCAGATCAGAAGCGCCAGCAGTCAGCGGTCCTTGATATGCCTGATAGGGCGTTTCAGATAAAGCTTGAGCCTTGCCAAGGTAATTGGTAATGTAAGGAGCCGCCCAATCGGCTAGGCCTTGGGTGTTTGTCGATCCTGAAGGTAGAGTTTCTCCGGCCATAACAGCTCCTTATGCGGGTAAATATTTATGTGCTTTTGTGTCAGCAGCTACGTTCTTTGTTTTGCGGCGGGCTTTCTGGACACGATCCATCATCCCGTACAGTTTGTCAGCGCCAGACTTTGTGTCGCCGTTACCTAGTTCAGACACAATGCGCGCTGGTACAACAAACTCACCTGTGGCTAAGCGGGCTGGTTGTTTACCACCGATTGTCGCAGGAATTGAGTCAGATACACCATCGCCGGGACCACGCAATAGACGGCCACCATCTGAATAACCACCCAGATTAGACATACCACCACCGGCCAGTCCCATCAAACCACCTTCGGCCGCTTTGGCTGTGTAAGTTGTTGGTGAGAAGTAGTTAACACCACCAGCTCCGGGGCGTCCTACTGGAGCATATGGGAGTTGTGAACGATTGGCAGACAAAGCAGGAATACTAGAGGCCGCGCTTGAGCCACCACCCTTGCTGTTCATCATGGCCATCATTGCCATTAAAGCCATAATCAAGCCGTTGTTGTTTGTGCCGGGTGATGCGGCCGTAGGTTTAGCGGCAGTTTTTGATGTGCTTGTAGAGGCTTTAGAACCGCCGGGAGTGGATCCTGTACCACCAGTAGCACCAACATAGCCAGAACTGCTAGAGTTCAATGTGCCGTTTTTGACGAGAGCTTTAACTTGATCTTCATCCAAATAAGATGATTGACCAGTTGTTGGATCCAAAATTGTGGCTGTGCCATCGTCATTAATCATAACTCTGTTGGTTCCAACAGTCTGATATTGGCTACCAAATCCACCAGCTGGATTGAAGTTCTTATTAAACTCATCCATCATTTGCTGAGATACGCCGCTATCTTGAACGTCATAACTAGGAGGTGTATAGTCACCCTGCTGCATAGCTCTGTAACGAGCAAGCTCATCTGGCGACAGGTTCTTCAAAAAGTCTTCATTTACTCCGCCAGATAACGAATTTAATACATCATCAATATTTGCTGGAGGAGGTGCTTGTTCTTCCTCAAAATAATTAAATCCACTTGGATTAATTAAAGAAGACAAATTGCCCATGTAGTCGCCACCAGTATCTTCATCCATGGTTTTTTCCTTTCCAGTAGCGGGCTCTGCCGCAGTTTCGGTTTTAGTTCCCAGTGTATCTGTGACAGCCTTGTTTATCAAGTTATCAACAGCTGGTTGTTCTTCTTGAGTTGGCAATTGACCTAGTAACTTATCAAGGTCAAATGGCATATCTTGAATAACGGGCTTTTCTTCTATTTGCGGTACTTCTTGAGGAAGCGTTCTACTCTCTACAGTAGGCTCTGCATATGGCTGCAAACTACGCAATAACTCATCAATACTGGCCGGCTCTTCAGTAACTGTAGGCTGAGCAACGGGCTCCTCTGCCACAGGTTGAACAGCTGGTTCTACAATTGGTTCAGGCTGTATTTGACGTAAGAGCTCAGTAACATTTGTAGGCTCTGGTGTAGGCTCTGGCAAAATTTGCTTTTTAGCCTCTGCATTTGCCCTGTCAATAGCATCCTGTTTATCTTTAGCTTCTTGAGTTTCCCGGGCAACTTGCTCTTCATAAGCTTTCTGATCTGCTTCAGCTTGTGCCCGCTCTCTGTCAATAGCCGCCTGTCTTTCAGCCGCAGCTTGTGCATCTTTTGCTACTTGAGCATCATGCTCTTCTTGGTCAGCTTTGGCTTTAGCTTGCGCCCGTGCATCATCCGCTTGTTTAGCTTCTGCCGCCGCTTTGTCAATAGCGTCTTGTCTTTCCTTGGCCGCTTTAGTCTCTTGGGCTACTTGTTCATCATGAGCTCTTTGAGCGGCTTCAGCTTCTTCATTTGCTTTTTGAATAGCAGCTTGGCGCTCTTGAGCATCTCTATCTGCTTGCTCTTGGTAAGCCTTTTCTCTAGCCGCTTGCTCCTGTGCAACTCTTTCCGCAGATGCCTGTTGTTCAGCAACATTAATACCAGGAGCGGCCTTCTCTTTGAGCGGTTCCAACTGAGCAAGCAATTCATTTATGTTTTGAGGTTCTTGAGAAACAGTTACAGGCTCTGGCTCATACCCAATCTGCTTTAAGATCTCATCGTTACTTGGACCTGTATCTGTACTTGGCTGGTCAGGCATCTTTGGCATGATAGATGCCATCATGTCTTCATATGTCTGCGGAGCTGGTGCCGCATTCCTTGCTTCAGCTACAGCACCACTGGCCAAAGATGACGCTTTGCCTACTAAAGCATTCTGTATGGCTTGGTCGATAGGAGTGCCAGTAGCAACAGCCGCTATCAAGTTTGATGTGAGGTTTTTGTCTGTAGCAGACAGACTATCAAGACCCGGCAATTCACCAATAACACTGTTAACACCAGACCCAACAACATTACCCAACAACGCCTGTCCAAGATCAGCTTTACCGCCGCTACCAACAAACTGCTGAGTTGTCCTAGCCGCAATATCTGATCCTGTTTTACCTAATAGATCTGTAATACCGCTAGATCCAGAGATCAAGTTACCGGCCTGTCCACCCAAATAAGACAGGGCTGTACCTTTGACAATATCGCCAAGGTTGCCACCGGCCAGTAATTGGATGCCAGCATTGGCCGCTAGTTGGGCAGGCAAAGACAATCCACCAGTAGCCGCCGCAATAGCAATCTGACCAAGCGGCCCAAGATCTTTCATGATATTGGCTAGGTCATTAGATGATGCACCTTGCGTGTAAAAGATTGGATTGCCCTGCGCATCGAACTGTACGCCATAGCCAGTATTGCCCTTACCCGCAAACGTACCGCCAAAGAAGTTACCAGTCTGGCGTTCACTATACGTAATTGGTACAGCCTGCTTTGTAATTTTGTTGCCAAATACTTCTTGTGTTCCAACTGGGGCGCTGTAGTCCGTCCAACTACCAGCCTCGCCATTGAATTCATTGGCTTGGACAAGACTTGGGTCTACGGGCTTACCCCGTAAATCTACAAACCCACCTCTACCATCTGGATAAACAGATTCATTGATACCAGTCTGAGTGAACTTTCCAAACTGCTTGATGTCTGTAATACCAATGCCGGCAAGAATCTTGGCCATGTCGGCTGCATTCTTTTCAGCTGAACCAAAACCTTCACCAGACCATTTACTGGTTAAACCTTGCCCAAGAATCTGATTTGTAAGTGCATCAATTGCTTTTGGATCAGGACCAACTGGTGCCGCAGGTTGGGCAGGGGGCACTACAGGTGGAGGTTGGACAGATGGTAAACCAAAGACGCCAGTGTTTTCCTCTTGAGCTACTTGCTCAACAACAGGAGGAGCAAAAGGCGTTAATGGCTGTGCTATTGGTTGAACAATTGAAGGACTTGGCTGGACTATGGGTTGAGGAATAGGCTGAATAACCTGCTGTACTTGCTGGACTTCAGGTTGAGGCGCTACTACAGGAGCAACAGGCTGGACTATAGGTTGAACTATAGGCTGTGCTATAGGTTGAATTACGGGTTGCTGAATAGGTAAAGACGTTATCCCAGAAGGGATGAAGTTATCAAATTCATCCCCACCAAAACCACCAGTGTCCTCATAGTTCATGAGGTAGTTTTCGTCTCTTCGGATTGCCATTATCCAACCTTCCAATTAGTGCCGTCAGAGTATACGGGTGTAGCAACAGCACCGCCACCAGAAACCGTAGACCCAAACGTAGGAAGCAAAGCATCAGTTACAAAAGACCTTGCGCCTTTGCCAGATGTCACCGCGCTTGGTAATGTTGCCACTGTGTAGTTCGTCAGTGCTGGGATAATCTCATCTGTCTTTAGTTGATTCAAAATAGCATCAACCCTGTTGAAGTACAAACGAAGCACGTTGTTTAGCTGATCGGCGTATTGCCGTTCATACTGCATTGGAGACAGCGGTAAGTTAGGCGAGGCAACCTGATTGATCTCAAAGTCAGAAATAACAATCATGAATTACCCCTGCGACCGTCTTGTTTGATGTCAATACGGGGTGAACCCAACTGCCAAGCGCATCCAAGCTGGTTAGACTCAATCTGAAGAATCATCTGACGGCCTCTCACTCGGACGTAGACCTGACCTGTAAACTGCTCAATCACAGAAGTCGATGTACGGGTTACTGTGGCACTTGAGTTACCGCCTACAGAGATAGGATTGTTATATCCAGAGCCTGAGTTCTGCATGGGGATTAGCGACATTGTGACTTGAGGTGAAGCTGCGTCAGATCCACGGAATGTAATATCAGGAAGCATTCTCCAGACAAAACCAAAGTGATCGCCGTCATCAATGTCAAATTCAGCCGAACCAATAATGGCAGAAATAGCCGCAGGCGTACCGCTTACGTTATCGTCATTGCCTTGCTCATGGTCAACAAGGTTATATGAGTACGTAGCGGCTATTGGATAGTTACGCAGTCCTGAATCAAGCCATGCTGTACGGGCCAGTGTCCCATAAGACCAGACATCTTCTGCGTAGTTATAGATTGTGTACAGGTCAATGGCAGAGCTAGTAGCAGAACAATAAAACCACCAGACTTCGTTAAAGCCTTCGTTAGTCCCAGCAAACACTTGAGATGCCTGCGCTAAGTTAATGTCTTGGTAGATATGACGGAGCAGATCGCAACGCAAAGTTTGAGTGCGACCATCGTACTTATAGAATTTATCTACGCCCATCCAGTAAATCACGCCAGATGCAACAACAGCCGCATTAGGGCCGATGATGGAGATGTTGTCTCCTAGAAGCTGACTAGACCAAACTGCTGGCGGGCCTTGATATTGGAGTGAATACA
>Ga0114976_10002259_pt1 | contig 12135 bp, 11 predicted proteins | sample S_130805_EF_Meta_FD_87319 | JGI IMG/M metagenome (GOLD analysis project Ga0114976, IMG submission 87319) | Freshwater microbial communities from Lake Simoncouche, Canada to study carbon cycling - S_130805_EF_MetaG | ecosystem: Environmental > Aquatic > Freshwater > Lake | place: Lake...
CGGGCAGCGTGGCGGGCGGGGTGAAGCCGCCGCTGCGCGCCTTGAACACGGCAGGCGTCGCCAGCGCGACACCCGGATTGACCAGCAGCAGGCCGAACGCCGGCAGGCGGGGTGCGGCCAGCAGCACCTCGCCCACGCCCTGCATGCGCGCCGGGCGCGCGGCGATGCAGACGGGGATGTCGGCGCCGAGCCGGGCGCCGATCCCCGCCAGCCGCGCCTCGCCGAACCGGGTGCCCCAGAGCGCATCCAGCGCGCGCAGCGCGGCGGCGGCATCGGCCGAGCCGCCGCCGATGCCCGACGCGACCGGCAGGTGCTTGGCCAGCCGCAGCGCCGCGCGCGGCGCGATGCCGGCAGCCTCGGCCAGCGCGCGGGCAGCGCGCAGCACCAGGTTGTCCGGCTCGGCCGCGAGCGTGGCGCCGAAGGGGCCGTCGAGCGTCAGCGCAAGCTCGTCGGCATGCTCCGCGACCAGCGCATCCGCTGCCGGCCCGAAGACCGCGAGGCTGTCGAGCAGGTGGTAGCCATCGGCGCGGCGGCCGGTGACGTGGAGGAACAGGTTGACCTTCGCAGGCGCCCGCTCCGTCACGCTCATCGCTGCGCGGTGCTGGCGGGGAAGCCGGGCAGGCCGTCCTTCAGCTTGGCCTCGATCTTGGCGAGATCGCCGGGCTCGGGGTCGAGCGTCGCGGCGCGGCGCCACTGGAACTGCGCCTCGCGCTGCCGGCCGGCCGCCCAATAGGCATCGCCCAGGTGGTCGTTGACCACGCTGTTGCGCGGCTCGAGCTCGACCGCCTTCTCGAGCCACTGCACCGCGCCCTTCAGGTCGCCGAGGCGGAACAGCACCCAGCCAAGGCTGTCGGCGATGTTGCCGTCATTCGGCCGGAGCTCGGTCGCGCGCAGCAGCATGGCCTTGGCGCGGTCGAGGTTCTTGCCCTGCTCCGCCCAGGTATAGCCGAGGTAGTTCAGGACATAGGGCTGCTCGGGTGCGAGCTCGAGCGCGCGCAGCAGGTCGGCCTCGGCGCGCGACCAGTCGCCCGAGCGTTCGCGCGCGATGCCGCGGGCGTAATACAGCGGCCAGTCGCGCGCGCTGCCGGTGCCGATGCGGGCAATCGCCTGGTCATAGGCCTGGGCGGCCTCGGGGAAGCGGCTGCGCTTGCGCAGCAGGTCACCGAGGCGCGCGAGCGGCTGCGGCTGCCCGACGCTCTGCCCGGCCAGCCGGCGCAGCGTGGCGATCGCCTCGTCGGTGCGGTCGAGCTCGTCGAGCAGCGCGGCGCGGCGCAGCGCCACCAGTGGCGCCAGCGGGTCGTCCGCCGGCACCTGGCCGAGCATGGCGAGCGCCTGCTCGTCATGGTTCTCGTCGGCGAGAATATCGCTCGCCATCACGATCGCGGTCGCCGAGCCTGGCCGCAGCCGGAGCGCCAGCTGGGCGAGGACCAGCGCGAATTCGTTCTGACCCTGGCCGCGCATCGCGCTGGCGAGTGCCGTGTAGGATTCGGCGATGCCCTCGGCGGGCGAGCCGACCAGGCGGGTGTTCAGCAGCGTGCGCCGGGTCTCGGCGGTGATCGCCAGCGCCGCGTCGTCGCCGCTCTCGGCCATCTGGTCGAGCAGCTTCGTCGCCTCCGGCCCGCGCCCGGCGCGGTTCAGCACGCCGGCGGCGAGCACCGCCAGCCGCCAGGGCGGCTGGGCCTGGTCGGCCACTGCCATGCGGGCGAAGCGCTCGGCCTCACGCGGGCGGTTGGAGATGTCGGCGATCAGCGCGGCGTGCAGCGCATTCAGCGCGCGCAGCCGGCCGCCTTCGGCCAGCGGCTTGAGCGTGGCGATCGCCTGGTCGGGCTGGCCTTTGCCGGTCTGGATCCAGGCCAGCATCACCGGCTGCAGCACCTGCACCGGGCCGCCGCGCGCGACCTGGCGCACCCGCTGGTCGGCGCGGTCCCAGCGGCCGGCCTGGATGTCGCTGCCGGCCAGCAGCATGATCGCCGCCGGATTCTCGGGCAGCCGGCGCGCCAGCCGCACCGCCTCCGACCGGCCGTCCAGCAGCGTCGCCATGAAGGCGCGGTTGATCACCTCGGGCTGGTCGGGGTCGGCGCGCAGCGCGGCCAGCATGCTGTCGGCGGCGGTGGCGGTGTCGGTTTCCGAGGCGGCGAAGCGGCCGGCCAGATAGGCGCCGAAGGCGCCGGTGATCGGCTGGCCGGAATTGCTGCGGGGACCGCGGTCGCCGGCGCCGCCAGCGGCACAGGCCGAGAGCAGCGCGGCAGCGAGCAGCGCCAGCCTGGGCGAGGAGGCCTTTAGGTGCATTGCAGCAGGCTAGCAGCCGAGGGCGCCGCGCGCCACGGTTGTCCCGGGGCGGGCCTCAGGCAATGCGGCCGTAGTCGCCAAATTGGGCGAAGACCTCGGCGAGTTCCGCCTCGGTCAGCAGCACCGGCTCGAACCCGGCGCCACGCAGCGCCAGGTATTGCCGGGCCAGGTTCTCGACCTCCCGGGCGAGCGTCACCGCCCCGGCGAGCGTCTTCCCGAGCGCGACGACGCCGTGGTTCGCGAGCAGCGTCGCCTTGCGGTCCGTGAGCGCCGCGATGCAGGCCTCGGCCAGCGCCGCCGTGCCGAAGGTGGCATAGCCCGAGCAGGGGATCGTCGCCCCGCCGCCGAGCGCGATCATGTAGTGGAAGGGCGGGATCGCGACCCGCGCGCAGGACAGCGCGGTCGCCATCGGGCTGTGGGTATGGACGATCGCGGCCGCCTCCGGCCGCGCGGCGTAGATCGCGGCGTGCAGCCGCCACTCGGAGGAGGGGCGGCGATGGCCGGCGACCACCTCGCCATTGCCGCCGACCTCGACGAGGTCGTCGATAGTGGTCTCGGCATAGGGCAGGCCGGAGGGCGTGATCACGAAGCCCCGCGCGGTGCGCAGCGAGAGGTTGCCGGACTTGCTCGGCATGAACCCCTCGGCGTCGAGCGCGCGGGCGGCGGCGACCAGCGCCTCCGCACTCATGGGTGGCGGCGGCCGACCAGCAGCTTGGCGCCCTCGGGTCCGGCGCCTTCGGTGTGCAGCGCGCCGCGCGGCACCTCGAACCAGCCGCCCGGGCCGAAGCTCTCGCGCTGGCCGTCGCGCTCGAGGGCGAAGCTGCCGGCGAGGACCAGCACGCGGGCGTCCCAGGCGTGGCTGTGGATCTCGAAGGACTGGGCGGGCGGGCTGTCGCGCTCGAGGATCTCCTGGAAGCCCTCGGCCTCCAGCGCGGCGCGGAACTCGGCGGGCGTCGGCATGGTCATCCCTCCCTGCTTGCAGAAGGAGCGTGACGCCGAGGCCCGGTTTCGTCCAGGCTGCGGGCATGGGGCGCGAGACCCCGCGGGAGGAACCCTATGCACCGTCGCCACCTGCTGCCGGCGCTCGCCGGCCTGCCGTTGCTGCCTGCCGCCGCGCGCGCGCAGAGCTGGCAGCCCGACCGCCCGATCCGCCTGCTGGTCGGCTTCGCGGCCGGCGGCAGCACCGACACCGCGGCGCGCATCCTGGCGCAGGCGATCAGCCCAGGCCTCGGCCAGCAGGTGGTGGTCGAGAACCGCACCGGCGCCGGCGGCAATGTCGCGACCGAGGCGGTCGCCCGCGCCGCCCCCGATGGCTACACGCTGGTGATGGCCTCGATGGGCACCCATGCGGTGAACCAGGCGCTCTACAGGAACCTCCCCTTCCATGTCGCGCGCGACTTCGCGCCGGTCTCGCTCATGGTCTATTCGACGAGCGTCGTCGTGGTGCATCCCTCGGTGCCGATCCGAAGCATCGCCGAGCTGATCGCGGCGGCGAAGGCGAAGCCCGGCGGGCTGAATGTCGGCACCGGGGGGTCGGGCAGCTCGCAGCATTTCTCGGCCGCGCAGTTCGAGCACGAGGCCGGCGTGAAGTTCACGCTGGTGCATTACCGCGGCGGCGCGCCGGCCAATGCCGATTTGGTCTCGGGGCGGGTCGACGTGGTCTTCTCGCCGATCATCGAGGCGATCCAGCAGATCAGGGGCGGCCAGATGCGGGCGATCGGCGTCTCGAGCCCGCAGCGCTCGGCGCTGATGCCCGACGTGCCGGCGATTGCCGAGACCGTGCCGGGCTTCGTCTTCCGCAGCTGGCTCGGCGTGCTGGCGCCGGCCGGCACGCCAGCGGCCGCCGTCGCCCGGATCTCGGCCGAGATCCAGGCGGTGATGAAGCGGCCGGAGATGCAGGAGCGCGTGGCGCAGCTCGGCTACGAGGCGGTCGGCAGCACGGCCGAGGAATTCGCGACCTTCCAGCAGGCCGAGATCGCGCGGACGGCGGAGCTGGTCAGGATCTCCGGCGCGACGGTCGAGTGATCAGCGCGCGGCGTATTCCTCGGCGGCGCGCATGAGCCGCAGGAAATTGCCCGACCACAGCAGGCCGAGCTCGCGCGGGCCATAGCCGCGGGCGGCGAGCGCCGCGGTCAGCGCCGGCGTCTCGGCGGCGTTGCGCCAGCCTTCGACGCCACCGCCGCCGTCGAAATCCGACGACAGCCCGACATGCTCGATCCCGATGCGCGCGACGGCGTGGTCGACATGCGCGGCCATGTCCTCGACCGAGGCCGGGTTCTTCTGCTTCTCCGGCACCTTGCGCAGGAAGCCCGGCACCGCGGTGATCTGCGCGAGCCCGCCGACGGCCTTCAGCGCATCCAGCTGCGCGTCGTCGATGCCGCGCGGATGGTCGCAGAGCGCGCGGCAGGCGGTGTGCGTCGCCACCACCGGCACGCGCGAGAGATCGGCCGCCTGCAGCATACCCTTCTTCGAGACATGCGACACATCGACCAGCATCCCGGCCGCGTTCAGCGCGGCCACCGCGTCTCGCCCGAGCTGCGAGAGCCCGCCATGCTCCTCGACGGAATCGCCGAGCTCCTTGCGCGGGATGGCGCTGTCGGCGAGGTCGTTATGGCCGTTATGCGTCAGCGTGAGGTAGGTCGCGCCCAGCGCCCGCCAGCGCGCGATGGCCGAGAGGTCGCGGCCCATCGCATAGCCGTTCTCGACCGCCGAGAGCACGATCTGCGCGCCCGCCGCATGCGCGGCCTCGACCTCGGCCGCGCTCGCGCAGAAGCGCCGCGCCGCGCCATCGGCACGGCCGCGGATGTGCCGCAGCATCGCCTCGGCGCGCTCGCCCGCCGCCGCATGGCCGGCAGGGTCGCGTTTCCCCTGCGGGACATAGGCGATGAAGATCGCGGCGTGCATGCCGCCCTGGGCCATCTTCGGGAAATCGACCTGCATCGTGGTCTCGGTGGTCGGGTCCGTCGGATCGGGCCAGCGGATGTCGATATGGGTGTCCAGCACCAGCGGACCCGGCATCACGCATTCTCCCAGGCCGCGAGGAAGCGCGCCAGCAGCGTGCCGATCACCTCGGTGTTGTAGCCGCCCTCCTGCACGATGGCGGCGGGCAGGCCGAGGCCGCCGATCAACGCGCCGGCGCGGGCGAAGCCTTCCTCGGTGACGCTCAGCGCATTCAGCGGCTCGTCCTTCGAGGCATCGAAGCCGAGCGGCACCACCAGCGCATCCGGCTTGAAGTCGCGGATCGCGGCGCGGGCGTAGTTGATCGCGTCCAGCCAGCCCTCGTCGCCCGTGCCGATCGCCAGCGGCATGTTCATGTTGCGGCCGTCGCCGGCGCCGGCGCCGCGCTCCCGCGTATGGCCCACGAACCAGGGGTAGTAGCGGTTCGGGTCGCCATGGATGGAGATGGTCAGCACGTCGCCGCGCTCCCAGAAGATGCCCTGGGTGCCGTTGCCGTGGTGGCTGTCGATGTCGAGGGTGGCGACGCGCTTCGCGCCCCTGGCGATAAGCGCCTCGACCGCAAGGGCCGAATTGTTCACGTAGCAATGCCCGCCGGCGCGCGCGGCATAGGCGTGGTGCCCGGGCGGGCGGCAGAGCGCATAGGCGGTGCGGCCGGCGGCAGCCTCGGCGGCGGCGGCCAGCGCGCAGCCGGCGGCCGAGAGCGAGGCCTCCCAGGTGCCGGGGCCGATCGGGCAGGCGGCGTCGGCGGTGTACCAGCCGGCCTGGCCGACCACGTGGGTGCCGGCCTGCGCGCCATGGGCGATCATCTCGGGCGTCGGGTGGGTGTTGGCGACGACCTCGGGCCCGGCATTGGGCAGCGCGGCCCATTCGGTCGCGGCGCGCGCCAGGAATTCCAGGTAATCCGGCCGGTGCACGGCCTCGAGCTGGGCGGGCGTGGCGGGCGCGGCCTGCTCGGGCGTGATGCCCACCACGGCGAGGCCGCGGTGCAGCGCGGCGGCGCGCTCGGCGATCTCGTAGTTGTCGCGGACCTGGCCGCGGATCAGGAAGAAGCGCGGCGTATGCAGCGCCTGGTCGGGGTGGTGGAAGGCCTTCATGGCGGCACGCTAGCAATGCGGCGGCGGTATGGACAGGCGCGCCATGCTGCGCTGCACTGCCCTGCATGACACACAACCTGCCGCTGTCCGGGGCGAGGCTCTGGGACAGCCTGATGGAGATGGCCCGGATCGGCGCGACGCCGAAGGGCGGCTGCAACCGACAGGCGCTGACCGATACGGATGCGTTGGGCCGCGCGAAGCTGCTCGAATGGGGCAAGGCGATCGGCCTCGTGCCGACCATCGATCGCCTCGGCACCATCGGGTTGCTGCGGCCGGGCAAGGACCCCACGCGCAAGCCGGTCGCGATCGGCAGCCACCTCGACACCGTGCCGACCGGCGGCAAGTTCGACGGCGTCTATGGCGTGCTGGCGGGGCTCGAGATCCTGCGCGCGCTGCACGAGGCGGGCGCCGAGACCGAGGCGCCGATCCTGCTGATCGACTGGACCAACGAGGAAGGCGCCCGCTTCTTCCCGCCTATGGCCGCGAGCGAGGCGGCGATGGGCCTCGCCGACGAGGCCAAGCTGCTGGCGACGCAGGAGATCCACGGGCCCGCGACCTTCGGCGGTGAACTGGCCCGCCTCGGCTTAGCCGGCACCGCCGACCCGGCCGCCTGGCGCGACATCGAATGCTACTTCGAGACGCATATCGAGCAGGGCCCCTTCCTCGAGGAGAAGGGCGCGCCGATCGGCATCGTCACCCATGCGCTGGCCTCGCAGGCGGTCGAGGTGACGATCACCGGCCGCGACGGCCATGTCGGCTCGACCATGGCGAGTCGGGCCGATGCGCTGGCGGCGGGTGCGGCGCTGCTGCTGGCCGGCGAGAAGATCGCGCTGGATACGCAAGGCGGCGGCATGGCGTCGATCACCCGCATCAGCGTCACGCCCGATGCGCGCGGCAACATCCCCTCGGGCTGCAGGATGCTCGGCAGCATGCGGCACCAGACGACGGCCGGGCTGCAGGCGATGCTCGCTTCCTGGCAGCAGGCGGCCGACCGCATCGCTGCCGAGCGCGGCGTCGGCATCGAGATGGCGCTCGGCTGGGGCTATCCCGAGACGGTGTTCGACCCGGTGCTGCTCGGCCGGCTTGAAGCCTCGGCGCAGCGCCGCGGCCTGGCGTCCCATCGGCTGCCGACGCCGATCGGGCATGACGCCATCCATGTCGGCCGCGTGCTGCCGGCGGCGATGCTCTTCATCCCCTGCCATGGCGGGCTGTCGCACAACGAGGCGGAGAGCATCACGCCGGAGTGGTCGACGGCCGGGCTGATGGTACTCGCGGATGCGGTGATCGAGACGGCGGGGCTGGTGCGATGAGTGCGACGAACCTCCCGCTGTCTGGCGCCCGGCTCTGGGACAGCCTGATGGAGATGGCGAAGATCGGCGGCACGCCGAAGGGCGGCAGCAACCGCCAGACCTTGACGGATGTTGATGCCGAGGGCCGCGCACTCTTCCAGCACTGGGGCGAGGCCTGCGGGCTGACGCTGAGCGTCGACCGCCTCGGCAACATGGTGTTCCGCCGCGAGGGGCGCGATCCCACGCGCAAGCCCGTCGCGATCGGCAGCCACCTGGATACCCAACCGACGGGCGGCAAGTTCGACGGCGTGCTCGGCGTGCTCGCGGGCCTCGAGCTCATGCGCGCGCTGCACGAGGCAGGCGCCGAGACCGAGGCGCCGCTGCTGCTGATCAACTGGACCAACGAGGAAGGCGCCCGCTTCTCGCCGCCGATGATGGGCAGCGGTGCGGCCATGGGCATCTTCACTGAAGCCGAGGTGCTGGCGAAGCGCGACGCCGCCGGCGCCGTCTTCGGCGAGGAACTCAAGCGCATCGGCTGGCAGGGCAGCGCCGACCCGGCCGCGCTGCAGGACTGCGCCGCCTATCTCGAGCTGCATATCGAGCAGGGCAAGCTGCTGGAGGATGGCGGCTTCGATGTCGGCGTGGTGACGATGGCGCTCGGCCAGAGCTGGTTCGAGGTGGTGGTCGAGGGCGCGGAATCGCATGGCGGCTCGCCCATGGCCGGCAGGCGCGACGCGCTGATGGCCGCCGCCCCGTTGATCTCGGCGGTCGAGGAGATCGCGCTCTCGACCGTCTCGCCCGCCGGCGAGCCAGGCCGCGGCACGGTCGGCGTGGTCGAGGTCTACCCATCCTCGCGCAACGTCGCGCCGAGCCGGGTCTTCTTCAGCGTCGATTTCCGCCACGGCGATCCCGCCAGCCTGACGAAGATGGGCGATTTGCTCACCGCCCGCGCGGCCGAGATCTCCGTCGCGCGCGGCGTCACGGCGACCGTCACGCCGTTCTGGCACTCGCCACTGACGCCCTTCGACGAGACGCTGATCGCCCGCGCCCGCGCCTCGGCGACCGCCCGCGGCTACAAGTGGCGCGACATCCCCACGGGCATCGGCCACGACGCCGTCTACATGGCGCGCAAGGTGCCGACCGTGATGGTCTTCACCCCCTGCCATGGCGGCATCAGCCACAACGAGGCGGAGAGCATCACGCCCGAATGGGCCGAGGCGGGCTTGCGCGTGCTCGCCGATGCCGCGTTCGAGACGGCGGGGCTGGTGACGCCATGAGCCTGCGCATCGCCATCGGCGGCTTCCAGCACGAGAGCCACTCCTTCGCGCCCTTGCCGACGACCTGGCAGAACTTCCTCCGGCCCGGCAGCTTCCCCGTGCTGCAGCGGCCGGCGACGCTGGTCGAATCACTGCGACCGACCTCGCTGCCGACCGCGGGCGCCATCGCGGTACTCGAGGAAGCGGGGGCGGCCATCGCGCCGTTGACCTGGTGCTTCGCCAACCCGGCGGGGCCGGTGACGGCGGAGGCCTTCGAGCGCATCACCGCGCTACTCATCGCCGCGCTCTCCGATGCGCTCGACGCCGGGCCGCTCGACGGCATCTATCTCGAGCTGCACGGCGCCATGGTCGCCGAGGGCTACGACGACGCCGAGGCGGAGGTGCTGCGGCGGGTCCGCGCCGTGGTCGGCCCCGATCTGCCGATCGCGGTCTCGCTCGACCCGCATGCCAACATGACGCGGGAGATGGTGGCACTCGCCGATGTGCTCGTGCCCTACCGGACCTACCCGCATGTCGACATGAAGCCGGCGGGGGCGCAGGCGACCCGGCTGCTGCTGCAGCGGATCGCGCGCGGGAAGCGGTGGGCCCATGCGTTCGCCGAGCTCGACTTCCTCATTCCGCTGACCATGCAGTGCACGCTGGTCGAGCCGATGGCCGGCGTGCTCGCCGAGCGCGAGCGGCTGGCCACCGAGGTCGCCGAGCTCGGCTTCTGTTTCGGTTTCCCTTACGCCGATTTCCCCGGCTGCGGCGTGGCGATCGCGGCCTGGGCGGAGACCGAGGCGGCCGCGCAGGAAGCGGTCGCCGGCCTCAAGGCGTACATGGAGGCGCGCGAGCCCGAATTCGCCGGCGCCGTGCTGCCGGCGGCCGAGGGCGTCGCCGAGGCCATCGCGGCGGCGCGCGATGCGACCGGGCCCGTGGTCATCGCCGATACCCAGGACAATCCGGGCGGCGGCGGCCATGGCGACACCACCGGGCTGCTGGCCGAGCTGATCGCGCAGGCTGCCGAGGACGCGGTGCTCGGCCTGATCAACGATGCCGAGAGTGCGGCGGCCTGCCATGTGGCGGGGCTGGGCGCGACCCTGAAGCTCTCGCTCGGCGGCAAGAGCGACGGCGCGCCGCTGGCCGTCTTCGCAACCGTCGAGGCGCTGACCGACGGGCGCTTCACCATGACCGGGCCGATGGGCAAGGGCAGCCCCGCCGATCTCGGCCCGACCGCGCTGGTGCGGGTCGCGCCCGGCGTCAGGGTGATCGTGGTGACGCGGAAGATGCAGGCGCTCGACCAGGCGCTGTTCACGCATATCGGCGTCGAGCCGGGGCGGCTGGGCATCATCGCGCTGAAGAGCAGCGTGCATTTCCGCGCGCATTTCCAGCCGATCGCGGCGCGCGTGCTGGTGGTGGCCGCACCGGGGCCGGTGGTGGCCGACCCGGCGGTGCTGCCCTTCACGAAGCTGCGGCCGGGGCTGCGGCTCAGGCCGGGCGCGAACCGGTAGAGAGAAGCCTGCGATTCACGCCCAGCGGCGCAAGCGCCTCGGGCGATCGCGGGCTCAGTTCAACAGCGCCTCGGCGCGCTGGGCGAAGGCCTCGCCCTCGGCGCTGCCCAGCCATTGCGCGCTGCGGGCGATGGCGGGGGTCTGCTCGCGGCACCAGCCGGCGCGGTCGCGCGGGCGCTGGCGCTGCGGCTCGAGCCCGCGCAGGAAGGCGTCGCGGGCGGCGACCCCGCCCTGCAATTGATTGAGCGCGATGGCGGTGGCCTCGATGCGGGCGGCGCGGTCCTGCGCGCTCGCCGGCAGGTCGATGGCGCAGGCCTGGGCGGCGCGCATCTGCTGGCCGAGCGGCGTGGCGCGCTCGGTGACCTGGGCCAGGGTCAGCGGGGCGGGCGGCCGGGGCTCGGCCGCGCAGGCGCCGAGCAGGAGCAGGGTGGCGAGGCGGCGGCGCATCGGGCATCGATACCGCGAAACCCCGCGTCCGGTCCAATGACCCCGATCATCATCTTCGGCGCCGCGATGCGGCCGGATGGCTCGCCGAGCCCGGCGCTGGCCCGGCGGGTGGCGGCGGCGGCGCGGTTCGGGGCGGGGATCGCCGATGCGGTCTTCATCCCGACCGGTGGGCAGGGGCGGTTCGGGCCGCCGGAGTGGCAGGCGATGGCGGCGCTGCTGGCGGGGCATGGCGTGGCGGCGGACCGGGTGCGGCCGGAGCCGAGTGCGACCGATACGCTGGATAGCGTGCTGGCCTGCCGGGCGATGCTGGCGGGGCACACGGGCGTGGTCTGGGCGGCGAGCAGCCGGTTCCACCTGCCGCGCTGCCTGGTGCTGCTCTGGCTGGCGGGGCTGCGGGCGCGGCCGGTGCCGATCGAGGGCAGCACGGAGCGGCGGTGGTGGAAGCGGTGGTACTGGCGGCTGCGGGAGGTGCCGGCGACCGGGTGGGACGTGCTGCTGATGGTCTGGTGGCGGGTGCGGGGTCGGCCAAGTGGTTGATATTGCTTTCGGACACGACCTCCAGGAGATGAATGGCGGGGTCCGGATGACGCGCCGGGATGCGCGTTTCGGCCGAACCCTGGGGATCGCGCTGTCGTTCCCTAAACTTGTTGGATTCTGAGGCGGTGTGAACTCGCGCAATGCAAGGGGTGCCTTGGACTTCTTTCTCGTTCGGATTTAGGAATTTAAGGCCTAAACCGTCTTTTCCGGCGGAAATGGCGCCGCCGAACGGGCGTGGCGGGGCCGGCCCGGGGGCGGGTGCGAGCGGCGGATGGACAGCTTCAAGGAGCGAGGGGCACCGGAGCGCCCTTGGGGAACAGAATAGGGGTGAAGGGTTGAGAAAGGGTTAAGCGCGCAGGCGGATTGCGCGCCCAGATATCCCGGCTTGCTCGCCATCCCACGCGCGGCTCTGTCGGCGCCTGGGCGCAAGGCCGGTCCGAGCGTACCCGCCGCCGCAGGAGACCGCGGCGCCCTCGGCCTGCCGCCGCCAACGGGGCAGGCCACGCCAACGTGAGCGCCAACCGCGGCCGCGACGGGCTCGCCGGGCAGCCTTCCGCTTGCCCCCACGCACCCCCCGCCCCACGCTCGCCCCGCCCCGGAGCACGCGCGTGACCGACCAGGACCCCTTTCCCGCGCCCGCCCCACCCAGCCGCTGGGCCCGCGCCCGCACCTGGATCGCCGGCCTCGGCCTCGCCGCCATCCTCGCCGGGGCGCTGACCGGCGCGCTCAAGGACGTGCTGAAGGACGTCATCAA
>Ga0114976_10002261_pt1 | contig 12127 bp, 14 predicted proteins | sample S_130805_EF_Meta_FD_87319 | JGI IMG/M metagenome (GOLD analysis project Ga0114976, IMG submission 87319) | Freshwater microbial communities from Lake Simoncouche, Canada to study carbon cycling - S_130805_EF_MetaG | ecosystem: Environmental > Aquatic > Freshwater > Lake | place: Lake...
ACGACTATGTTCCCTTTCGTCAGGTGGTAGCATAACCCCACTTACTTTGATTAGATTGAAATACGGCGACCACTTCTGAACCATCGCCTCCCATCTGTCCGTTCGGTGTGGAAGGTTAATAACATATGCGTCCTCCATTTATGGAAAACGGATACTTTTTTATGAGGCATTAAACAAGCATCAAAATGGAGCGTCTAACATTTGCGGATATCGTTAATCACAAGAAGATTAGTGAGGCGGATAGAATGAATGATTTGAAGAGTATCGTGAAATACGATGCGTCAGTTAATGCGAGATGTTTCGCAGGTAATAAGTATTTGTATCACTACCAAATAGAAAATCTCTGTAAGACAAGAGCCAATAAGAAGCCCAGTATGTTTGAGATTATGAATGACGACGAAAAGTATGAGAAACTCTGTATGAAGTTAAAAAGCCTCAAACGGACAGGAACTCTCGCAAACCGACTGTTTGAGGCGGAACGCTTCAATAGTGCTGTCGTGTTCTTCAAGCCTACTACGGCAAAATACATCTACCAAAAGTTCGGAGCAAAGCAAGTGCTTGACCCCACGGCTGGGTGGGGCGGACGAATGCTGGGTGCGTATGCTTTGGGTATTGAATACACAGGCATAGATACCAACATCAACCTGAAACCTGCCTACGATAGCATGATAGCAGAGATTGGTAAAGATAACTTGAATATGATTTGGGATAGTTGCTTGAATGTTGATTTCAGCAAGATTGAATACGATTTCGTGCTGACTTCTCCGCCCTACATCAACAAGGAGGTCTATGAGAATATGACTCCGTTTGATAGCGACAGAGTGTATTATGTTAAGTTCCTCATTCCGCTTATTGAAAAGTGTTTGCTACACATCAAGCCGAACGGCTGGGTCTGTTTCAATATCAGTCCGCTAATGTATGATGAACTGCTGAGCTACGGATTCCGAAAGTCGGACGAAGAACACGACCTGCTACAACAGAAGCGACTGGGTAAGAACAAGCAGGATAAGATTTACTGCTGGAAAGCATTTTCCTGAAAATCCAAAAAACGGAATCTTCCCAAGCAGGGTCATATCAAGACACCCACAGAATGAATACTTATACTAAGGAGTTTAGTCAGATTATTAACAACCACATCAATACTTTGATTCGTGAGTGCGAAACAAAGTGGAACAGTATGGTGGGTGATTCGCATAGTATCAGCTTTCATCAATATACTAATGACTTGAATAAAACACAGATTGGAGGATATATTGATACTGAAATGTGTGAGTTGGCGATAAGCTTGGATAATGAATATTATGATTTCGGTTATGAAGTAGATAATGAAGGTAATATGTGGAAAATCACTCTTGAATGGACTATGAAGAGTTCTCCAAATCCGTTCAAGGGTATTAGTCGGTGATTAGAATGTGAAGCTTCACGCTCTAATCACAAATGGGCGGTGGTCTGTCTTTTATCCTATGGCTTATTGCCTTAAAGAAACATTAAAAATACCCAAATGCTTTTTTGATTTTATGCTTATGCACCCACAACCGAGACTGCACCTGACTTGGCGGTGATGAACCGCAGAGCCGTAAGCACCACGAAAGGCGTGTATCCAGTCTGAGGTGCAGAAATAATCGAGTAGATGAGTTGCGACCCAGAGCTTCCTGCAAGACTTACACCATCAACATCGAGAGGCTCAGACGCACCCTTCACCACACGGTATCCGTATGATGGGACGCAACGGTCAGCGTAGGCGAAGCGAGAAGACCCACTCGTGCTAACAGCGTCCTCGAAACACGCTGCAGTTCCGTTAGTTCCACCGTTCGTGGAGTTCGCCCACAGAACTCGATTCGAAACGCTACCGTTCTCCTGCACCACCGAGCCATACGCTGCAAGGGACACATTAAAGAGCGAGGCATCACCCTGCGATGCAATCTGAGGGAATACCTGAGAGCCGATTCTCGATTGGACTGAAAATACGCCTGCATGTGAGAAGCAACTCTGCGAAGGGTAGCCCAGCGAAGAGCTCTGAGCCGTCGGCACGAACACGATAGCGGATTTTGTGAGGTGATTAGTCGCTCGAGAAACAATAACGGACGATTCCAGCAGAGAAGTCGCAGGAGTCCCAGTCGTTCCAATCTGACCGCCAGTCGCTACGATGTGCGACTCGTAGGGGATAGTCATACCGCCATCCTCCGACGCAACCTTCTGCAGTAGCTGTAAGTAGGGCTGGGCTGGGATTACGAGGTCAGCCTCGAGGCTCAGGTTAGAAATCGTGTAGGTAGCGTCCTGCGTGGCGGAATACTGGAACAGCACATCAGCGTTTGAGCCAGTCTGAAAAACAAAACTCAACTCGCCAAGTAGGGCGAGAGGCAGGTAAGTCGGCATCTTACCCACGCCCATCAGCAGACCGAGAGGAACTGAACGCTGAGAACCAGCCGTGTTGTTCCACATGAAGTTTGAGGCTCGTTTATAACGAGCAGAGATACTCGCAAGATTGTTCGCCACAAAGCCATACTGGGGCGTGGTCGTGTTCGACAGCTGGGTGGTAGTTAGGGTATCAGCCACGAGGTCGTTGTTCAAGAGTTCGAAGCCTTGCATCGAGCCTGCAGTGGAGTAATATGTCTTTGAGCCACCCATCGCCATCTCGATGTTGGGAATCTTGGACGCATTCTGAATGGACTCGAGAAGCTGTCCATTAAGGAGGCACTGTGCAGTTGTGAATAAACTGCAATCGTCTGGTGCAACCGAGCCAGTTCCAGCTACATTAATCGTGTAGTTGATAACCACACTTTTCATATCAAGCATACCGCTTCCGTCTGCAAGAAGGAACTGCACCTGCTGGGAAGGAGCTGAACTCGAGCCTGTCTGAGGTGTAATACGCACTCTGCGTCGCTGGGTCAGGAGCGACGACTTGGAGAGCTGACCCATCTTCGCCGACTCAGGAACTATTTCGACGAAACTTGCAAGGTCGCCACTCTGGTTCTGATAGGACATCGTGTTTATACTTATGTAGTTAGACTTTATTTTTCACTTTTAGCTTCTAATGTATCCAGTCGTGCTTTTGATTTTTCATCGTCGGTGGGCTTGTGTTCCTTCTTTTTACCTGACTGCTTACCGATGTGCCGAATCATAGCCGTCAAGGGCATACCTGACTGTGTGTGTATCTCACGAAATGTTTTGGGGTTCGTGATGAACGATGTTTGCGGATTATTCAGAATCGTTTCCAACCCAGCAGAGAAGTCGTCTTTGCGTTTTACCATTTGTATTGTGTAGCGATAAAAATCGGCAAAACGGATTGCCTTTCGGTTAGTATCTAAAAAACAAGAATGGACTCGTGGAAGCTACAAGATGAACTGAACGGTGTTAAGGCGGAACAGAAACAGATGGAGTATGCTCTTGCGAGATACGAACAGCAAAAGATGGCTATGCGTAAATACGCACAGAAGAAGCGAGATGAGAAAGTAAAAGCCGAAGGCAGAGAACCTCGCCCTGTCGGTCGCCCTCGCAAGAATGCCGAACCAAAGCAAGAACCAAAGCAACATTCTCCTGATTTAATAGCATTCGTATTTTGAGGTTGAGGTCAAGGTCGGTAGTAGATATTTTTGTAAAATCATTTACACAGAAAAATCTACTACTATATAACAAAAGATGCCGAGAGCCACCCTGCCGAGATGCTTAGCAAGTATGCAGACGATGGAAGTTCTCCTTACCAAAACTACGGAGGAAGCGATTTGGACTCACTTGCAGAATGTGATGGTTGGTTTGGAACAGAAGCTTAATAAGTATGGTAAGATATTAGATGATTTAACTGATTCATATTTCCGCAATAATCCCTATGATAAATACACGATTCAAGATTGGCGTGATGACCGCCCAAGAATGAAGCATAAACTTGATAAGACTTTGTGGCTTACCGAAGCGAGTGAGGAGTATCTGCGAGATTACTATCGTCTGCTTGATATTATCAGAGATGTTCGGATTTGTAGCAGAGCGTTTCCTGATTGGGAAGAGCGATTGAGTGATATCATGAATGTGATTGATTGTTCCAAGTTTGATACAACAGAGTTGATTTCCTATGAAGCTATGCAGTATGCTAAAAGCAAAAAGAAATACCAAGAGGAAGACGCAGAGTATATTGCAGAGCGTTCGTTATTGAGAAGCCACAGCGGTCATTTGACTCGTGAGAAGTTTATGACTGATGAGTGGTGGAGAGTTATTGCTTACGAAAACAAAGAGCCTGAATATTGGAAGACTTGTAAATGGTGTATCCAGCATGAGAAGATGCTACAAGATAGTAAGGATTTGGAGAAAGAAGAAGAACGCAGGATTCAGGAAATGATGCGGAACTATGAAGAGAATGAGCGACAAAGACAAGCTGAGCGAATCGCAAATACCCATTACTATACTTGTGAAATCTGCGATTACCGAACAACCAATATTGATTCCTACGAAAGCCATTTGGAAAAGAAGGAACACAAAGTGAAACAGAATCACAAGGATTGGTTCTGTGAGTCCTGTAATATTCAATCTCGTAGCAATAACGAACATGAGTTCCATTTGAAGACAACCAAGCATCAACAAAACGCAGGATTGGTTGTTGATGAACCCAAAATGTTTCGCTGTGAATGTTGCGACTATGAAACACTACGCAAGGACTTTTACAAGCTACATTTGGCTTCTAAAAAACACATTAAGAACTCAGCTGAAAAGTAGTAGTAGTTCTTTTGTATTTGTAAAGATTTTTTTTGAAAAAAGCCATTCCATAAAGAAGAATGTTCCTAAGGGTAGGAACATTTTTTTTTCCCTCAACAAATATTTTTTATTTTTTATAGACGAATACAAAAATACTACTACTACTTTTCTTCTTCTTCATATTCAACCATATCTGCAATATCATTTATAACAGAAGACCATCTGACTGAATCAAACAATATTGCAAAGAAGTGTTCTTTCAGTTCATCAATATCATCATCTTCCATCAATCCTGTAATATCATATCGGTTCAGCAGATACTTCCATTTGTGAGAGGGCACACGCTCCTTCACAAAGAGAACAATAGCCTCTTGCAGTTCCTCAACAATACCGCTCATTATATATATAATACTTCTTATGTTAAAAGTAGTAGTAGTATTCCTGTATTCGTCTATTAAAAAATAAAAATATTTGATTTTGGTGAGAAAAATGTTCCTAAGGGTAGGAACATTTTATTTTATGGGAACGCTTTTTTCAAAAAAAAGTCTTACAAATACAAAAAAACTACTACTATTTTTTTAAGGAATAGCAACATCGAGATTGTCCCTTATAGGATTACGCACTTGAAACCTATCCTGTGGGGGAGTCGTTTGCTCTATATCGAGCGACATATCCAAATCACGACCACAGCATTTGCTACGAAGCCGACGGTGATTACAGGTCTTGTATATAAAATACAGAATGGTAAGTATAGTTCCGCCAGTTCCAGTTCCGAGCAGGGCTGTGTTGGTATCCATAGTTATGTATTTGCGGTATTCTGTTTTTGGATGTAGGCACTATGGTGTTGCGATTTAACATGAGCGTATCTGCTAATACTCTTGTGGGTAGTTCCGCACTCACACTCAACTAAAAATGAATGTTTGAGCCGATAGTTTTTGTTGTAGTTTTTGTGGAACTCTTTGCGTCCGTCAAGGTTTCGGTATAGTTCGTAGCTCTCCTTGTATTTTTCGTATTTGCTAACGGTATCTTCCTGCTTCGGAGGTTTGTCCGCAGGGGGTGTAGGTTTGGGAGGCTCACGACAGAGATTGATATACCGAGTCATTTGTTATTTTTCTACGAAAAAGAATATTTGTTTATAACAAGATGGATGAAGACGCACTCTACGAACAGTTGAAGGTTCTGCCTGACTTTGATTCCTTGCCGATTCCTGCGAGGTGGTTCAAGAAGTATAATATCGCACCACGCAATCCTCCGACGACTCGTGAGTTTATTGAGTCAAACTATACAGTCATGAGAGCGGTGGAGAAGAAAGACCTACCGCCCATTATTTACGATGAGCCACAGCAGGGGGGAAAACTGGTTGTTGTCCCTCCTGTTGAGGATATTAAAGTTGAAACTATCTCTCGTCCGTTTGACTGGGACAGCTCAAAGCCGTTCCCAACGGTATTACCTATGCTAAAAGAACTACCTGACCCTGATGCTCCTAAAACTGACGCTTAGACATCTGTTTGAGTTCGTCCATACCTAAATCGTAGTTCGCAGGAGCGTATGTCTGTGTCTTGTTCTTGCCCTTGCGGAACAGCATAGCAGTAGGCTCATTTATCGTATCAAACTCAATCGGTCTGCTTCCAGCACGGATACCCTTGCTGTAAGGATACTCAGGGGAAGCATCAGGAAACTTAGAAATGAAAGTGCTGTCGTAGGCATTCGCAGGAAGAGGAACTTCGCTCTCAATATCCAGCGAGGGAACAGCGAACGGAGTAGAAGCCCAAAAGTCCGCCGAACCCTCAGGGCAGGGCTGACGCAGGGGAACATAACCGCCACGAAACAGCGTATCCTCCACAGGACGCAGAGAAGCCTGTTGTAGGCGTGTGATAGGGACAACCTGAGGCAGAGCGAAATCAGGGGGCTCAGCAGAACCTGAATCGTTCTTGTTATACTGGACGGCGTTAGGCTGGATTTTCTTGCGGAACAGCATACCGACATTATCAAGCTTTCCTGAAACAACGGACATCTTTTATACTCTATTACTTAAAAAAAATAGAGTTCAATAAATCACTTCCGCTCATAACCTTTGTCGTATGAACTGGGACTTCCTTAATAACCTCCTTCTCAACGATTCTATCAACTGGCTTTTCAACTTCCTTAATCATGGGCGTGGTCTTGATGGTTTCAAACATTTGCGATTTGAATGCCTCGAAGTCCTCACGAGTAGCGTATTTCTTTTCTTTGGGGACTTTCTCAACGCCAGTATCACTACGCTGTTTGCGTGGCTTCTTGACTGGGGCGAGATTGATTACATCTAACTTAATCGGCTTGGGCGGTTTCACTTCCACAGGGGCAGGAGCTTCGTCCTCGCTGGAATCAGGCTCACCCTTCTCCTTCCGTGCCTTCTTCTCTTCCTTCTTAATCTTTTCCTGTTCTCGCTTTGCTTTGAGCTTCGCCATACCGCCACGCAGGGCTTCGAGTTGCTTCTCAGAAGGTTTCCGCCCAGTATTACCATTCGGCTTCTTCACAGTAGGAATCGGCGACGGAAGAGGAGCTGTTGTGTCCGCCATTTAACTTTGACCAATATATTTTTCAAAAGATAAATGACCGATTAGTTCTTGGCGTGAATGATGTAGTAAAGTGCAAGGTAAGGATTTTGAATATTGATGGCGGAGTTAGTAGCGAGTGTAGTGTTGTCGTTGAGGTAGGTTCTACTGGCGAGTGTTCTATCAACCACAAAGTTCGTGCGAACAAAGTTTCCTACGCCTGGTTGTCCTAAACCCAAACCACTTGCGGAATAACCCAGTCCATTATCTATGCCGTGATTGTGCTGTGGGAGGTTGTCTGCGGAAATCGTAATCGTAGAAGCACCGCCAGTTGAGGCATTAACAGGAGAACCACCGCCAGTAGGAGCACCCAGCGGAAACTTGCTTACCATATTAGGAGTGGAGAACGAGGCACGATTTACATTATAAGTTCCACTCGCATTACCGCTTCCTGTTCCAGCGATAGGTTGAACGAATGTTCCAGTAGCAGTTCCAGTTCCAGCAATAGCAGGAGCAGATGTAATCAAAACATAAGTCGCATTAATGTCCTCTCCTGTCGTCAAGACGAACCCAAAAGGGCGAACGATAGTCCCCACTTTCAAAAAGCGATTTGCGGTAGTCATAGTGAAGGTGAGAGTATTACCAGTATAACTATACGCTCCAATACCAGCATTAGAAGTATCTGATGGATTAACTCCAAAAGCAAATCCAATCACATTATATAGACCCTCGTAGATGGTGTCGTTGCGATACTCTGTTCCATCACAAACCAACCAGTCGGCAGGAACTAAATATGGAGCAGACCCACTAATAACACCAGCGTAGGGAACAACCACACCCAACGGCAAAGCATTATTATTACCGCCACCGCCACCGCCACCACCACCACCACCATTATCGTCAGCGTTAGGGGATACATTATACGAAAAGTTGGCGAACATATTTATACTTAACCATGATATTTAAAATACCTCTGTAATCGTAGCTGATATGTTCGCAATAGTCAGGGAAACTGTGGCGTTCTGATTGCGAATGTAGAATCGCCCAGTATAAGTTCCTGCTGTCGTAGTCATAAAAGAAACACTAACGCCTCCTGCCTGTGATGTGCTGTTGAATAGCTGGGCTAATCCCCACAAGTTTGCAGTTGTTAAAGGTGTCGTTCCCTGATGCACTCGATAGATAATATACCAGTTGTTGTTGGGCGTAGCAGTAGATACATTCTCGGTAAGTCCTGCATACGACATATTCAGTAAGTATTGTGTGTTTGCTTTGAGAGTCATCGTCTGCTGATACAACTGAACTTCTGCCGTGTTTGGTGCTCGTGAAATAGCAGAACCAATCGTTGCATTCTTGTAGATACGGAGTGGGGGGTAGTAAGTGTTGATGGTTATATTATCACTTGCGGTAGCAGTATTGACCGCCACCACATTTTCCAAAGTCAAACCACTTGATTGTCCTGTAATCTTCGCACAATCTACGGCACACACAACATTATTATTAAGCGTGATGTTCTCGGCAGACACTCCTGCGTCCAAAGTAATACCATTAACAGCAGTAAGCGTAATAGTATCGCCTTGTAGGGTAAGGTCGGCAGTAGTAGAATGAATACGAATGTTTCCGCCAGTCGCTTCCAAGCTTATCTCTCCGCCTGATGTTATGTTTGTGCTTCCAGTAGTGGTTTCAATATTAACATCACTCGTGCTACTGGTTAGTGTGATTGCGTCAGGCGAAGTCAAACTCACGCCTGTGCTTCCAGTAAGAATAACAGCATTCGCAGTTGAAGTGATATTCGTTGCCTCCTGCGAACTCAAAGTTATTGCGGTGCCTGATGTAATAGTGGTCGCCAACTCGCTGGTTAATGTAATACCTCCTGCGGTGCTGGTAATCGTAGCGTCCCCAGTAGTCGTTTCAATATTAACATCTGCTTGTGCTTCCAATACAATATCACCAACCGAAGCAGTCAATCCCACAAGTGTATTTCCAGTAATAGCAATAGCACCATTCGTAGGGTCATCTGCTAAAAGTTGAATGCCTCCTTCTAATGCTATAACATTAACATCGCCAGTAATAGAAGCAACCTGCACTCCTGTGTTTCCTGCTATTCCTACTACTCCTGCGGATTGAATAAGTGCGTTTGCTTGGTCTTCTGGGTCTGGACTAATCTCCAAGTATGAACCCACATCGCCCACACAAGTGATATTGCCGATTTGTAATACGCTCAATCGGTCGCCTACAATCGTGCTGACTACTGGGGCGGTGAAAGGAAACCACACATCTTCCCCATTATTACCAGTTTGAAACTCCGTCCATTTTGCGTCGCTTGGTGGAGGCGTGGTTGTCCCTATGCTTATTGCTGTATTGCACAGGTATGCTTTGTTGTTCGTAGCGTAGTAGCGGACATTTCCAACATCATAACCATAACCACTCACCCAGTCCTGTAATGTCGCATTAGGAATGTTCCCCAAGTTTCCTGCGAACTGACCTACCCAGTTTGCGTTGTCGTATTCCACTTCCGCACCATCAGGATACGAACTAACAACACTCCACGGACTAAATATTGTGCTGGTAAGATTAATCGTCTGTATATTTTCAATACTTTGAAGTCCAGTATTTCCAACTAATCCTGTCCCTGCTAATCTTACATAATCTACTGGGGCAGTAATCTTTCCAATCGTAATATTACTTACATCATCGCCAGTAATGTTTGCTACGGACGGAGTAAATACCGCCCAAATCTGTGAAATAGCATTTGTGGTAAATCCCAAACTCTCCCACTTCGTTGGGTCGCTTGCAGGAGGCGTAGAACTTGAAATAAAAGAAATACATCTATACACCAATCCAGCGGAGAACACAATATCATTCACCTCATACGGCTGACCGCTGACCCAGTCAGGAATGGGAATATTTGGTGCTGTGTCTCGGTTAAAAACAAGGGCGTTGTAATATGTTGCTGTGGGAGAACCAGCAACACGGACTTTTGTTCCTACTCCGTAGAAAGTCGCATTATTCCACGCATTAATCCCTGCAAGTTGAGTCGTCATAGTCATCGAGTTAATAGTGGAAAGTTCAACGCCACGCCCAGCATCGTTGATTCTCAGAGGGGCTGTGCCTCCAAATGCTCCGTGAATGTTTCCTACATATATATCAGTAAAATCATCACTAACACCAACAGCACCATTTACAAAATAGTGCTGGTCGCTGGAATACTGAATGTAATCGCCACCAGCAAGAGATAAGAATGCCCCACCTGAAACAGAACAGATTACTCCTGACTGGATTGCAATAGGCGTAGTTAGAGTTGAAATATCAATACCGATAGGCAGAACATCTATTCGGTTAGTATCCAAACCAGCCACCTGTAATGCACCAATAGTAGTTCCGTGAATCACACCTCCACCAGTTAGGGTAGTTCCGCCTGAAACGAACAGAGCATTATCCCCTGCAACTTTATTCACTCCGTAAATATTCACATCGCCAGTTTGAGCCGTCGCAGATACTTCAATATCAGAAGAAACGATAGTAGGGAAACTACCCAAAGGTGCAGCACAATCTATACCAGCAACTACACTTAGTGCAGCGGTTATACTACCGCCAGTTGATTGTATGGCGTTCGTGCAAGTGATATTCAAAAAGTCAAGAATGCTAAACTGCGGAACTGAAAATAGCCCAAGCGTTCCTCTAACATCACTAATCGCACGAAACAAAGACCAGTTGGAAGCGTCAAAGGTAGGATTGCCGTTGATAGTTGAAGCAGTAAGATTACCGACTTCAAAATCTTTGTATTTAGTCGGCAACGGAACTTCGTTGCGTCCTTCAAGTCCTATGTTAGGATTCTCTTCAATAGTGGGTGGGTCAGGGACGATGTATAAGTTTCCCACACTTCCTCCGCTACTACCACCACCACTTGATGTTGAGTTATCATTACCAGCCCAGTTTGGAACAGTAGTAGCTCCGCTCCAAGACATATTTGTTATTAGCCTACATATTAGTAAAACACAGCAATACTAATCTGCGAGTTGTATGACGGAGGCTGAGGGAACGGAAAACCGTTATCATCAAGTAAAAGAACAGACACGCCGTAGATTTCCGACGGAACAGACATCAGCTCCGATTGTAGGGAACTGAAAGTATAACTGTTAATATTGAGCGGAGCAAACTCAATAGGGACAGTTCCAGCCAAGTTCTTGCGGTTCTGCGTATCCATACCTGACCCAGCAACAATATCGAGATACACATAAACATTTTGGACTCCAAGCAGGATAGGGTTTGCGTCAGCCTCCACGAGAGTAGTCGCAGAGTTCAAAGCAACACCGATGGAAGTAGCAACACCTCTAACCGAAGACCCATACCAGTGCAGACCAGTATTCAAGTAAGACATAGCGAACCCAAGACGAGAGTTCATACTGAATCCAAAGCGGAATGGCTGGTAAGGAGTAAAGCTATTAACAATCCCACCATTACCAAAAGTATTCAAACGAGGAGCATCTGCCCCACTCATGTAGGTTAGAACATTAGGGTCATCTGCAGCTGCAGGGGCGATGTAGGTAGTTCCATTAGCACGAATACTGATACGGCGTGTAGCATCGTCATAACTAAAAACAACTTCCCCTGCGTCCCAGCGTGGATTGAAAGTAGTATCATCTCCACCAGCAGTTGCAGCGGTATTCAAATCAACGACAAGTTCATCAACATCGTTGTAATACTTGTTCTTAACATAAGCCGTATAGCCAGGAACAGGAACATACGAGGCAGGGACAAGACGAATACATTTCAAGTTCGCCTCTGCAACAATACCAACTTGGGTCGCACTCGCATAGTAGAAGAAACACAGCGAGTAATCGTTCAGCTGTAAAGTAGAGTTGATGATGTTTGCGTTGAGGAGCTGAATGGCTTTCGCATTCAGGACAGGA
>Ga0114976_10002266_pt1 | contig 12111 bp, 13 predicted proteins | sample S_130805_EF_Meta_FD_87319 | JGI IMG/M metagenome (GOLD analysis project Ga0114976, IMG submission 87319) | Freshwater microbial communities from Lake Simoncouche, Canada to study carbon cycling - S_130805_EF_MetaG | ecosystem: Environmental > Aquatic > Freshwater > Lake | place: Lake...
CTGGCCCACCCCGGCGTGCGATTCCACATCCAGCAGGAAAGCGACATTCCGGCTTCAACCCAGCTGTACAACCAGATCTGCTTTGCCATCGCGGCCCGTCACTACCCGCCGGGCCACCGACTGCCGAGCACCAGGCAGCTGGCGATGCAGACCGGCTTGCACCGCAACACGATCAGCAAGGTCTACCGCCAGCTGGAAACCGATGGCGTGGTGGAAGCCATGGCGGGTTCCGGCATCTATGTGCGCGACCAGCAGAAACCGCGCGAACTCAAACCGCCGCCGGGCCTGCGCAGCAAGGCGATGCCCGACATCGACCGGGAGGTACGGCAGAGCGTTGATGGGCTCCTCAATGCCGGCTGCACCCTGCAGCAGGCCCGCGAGCTGCTCACCCGTGAGATCGACTGGCGCCTTCGCTGCGGCGCCCGGGTGCTGGTGAGCACCCCCCGCGAGGACATCGGCGCCTCGATGCTCATCGCCGAGGAGCTGGCCCCCAGCCTTGAGGTGCCGGTGGAGGTGGTGCCGATGGAGGAGCTCGAATCAGTGCTGGAGAGTTCCAGCAAGGGCACCGTTGTCACCAGCCGCTACTTCCTGCAGCCCGTGGAGGCGATTGCCCAGCGCCATGGCGTGCGGGCTGTGCCGGTGGATCTCAACGACTTCCGCCACGAACTTGATCTGCTCAAGGAACTGCGTCAGGGGAGCTGCGTGGGGTTGGTGAGCATCAGCCCGGGCATCCTGAGGGCCGCCGAGGTGATCCTGCATTCGATGCGCGGCAATGAGCTGCTGGTGATGACCGCCAACCCGGACACCGGCAGCCGTCTGCTGGCCCTGCTGAGGGCCGCCAGCCATGTGCTCTGCGACCGTCCCAGCCTGCCTCTGGTGGAGCAGACCCTGCGCCAGAACCGCGCCCAGCTGATGAGGCTGCCGGTGGTGCACTGCGCCCAGAGCTATCTGGGCGCGGCAACCATCAACGGGTTGCGCAAGGAAATCGGCCTGCTGGCCGACTGAGGCACACCGCATGCTCGAAACGATCCGGGCCCAGCTGGCCACCATCAAGGAACGCGACCCTGCGGCCCGCAGCTCCCTGGAGATCCTGCTCTGCTACCCAGGGCTGCATGCCCTGGCGCTGCACCGACTGAGCCACCGCCTATGGCGCCTGGAAATGCCGCTGCTGCCCAGGCTGATCAGCCAGTTGGCCCGTTGGATCACCGGCATCGAGATTCATCCCGGGGCTCGCATCGGCAAGGGGGTGTTCATCGACCATGGAATGGGGGTGGTGATCGGTGAAACGGCCATCGTGGGTGACAACTGCCTGCTGTATCAAGGGGTGACCCTCGGCGGCACCGGCAAGATCCACGGCAAGCGCCACCCCACCCTGGAGAACAACGTGGTGGTGGGGGCCGGCGCCAAGGTGCTGGGGGCGATCACCGTGGGGGCGAACACACGCATCGGCGCGGGCTCGGTGCTGTTGCGCAATGTGGCGGCCGACAGCACCGTGGTGGGCATCCCGGGGCGGGTGATCCACCAATCCGGGGTGAAGATTGATCCCCTCGCCCACTCGGCCCTGCCAGACGCCGAAGCGCGCGTGATCCGCAACCTGATGGAGCGGATCGACAGCCTCGAGAGCGAATTGGCCCGCACCCAGGCGTGCCTTCGTGAGGTGGCGGCGGGCCGGCCGCTGCTGGAGGGATGCGGGGGTGTAGCTCAGAACCTCAAAGATCGTGAGATCCTGGAGTTTTTGGGGGATGGGGGGTGAATGAGCCATGGTTAAAAAGAGACTCCTGGCACAAGCGACCTAACAGGAGGCATGATGGAAACTCAAGGACCGGCACCAGAAAGCCATTGAGTTAAGCAAAGGAAGCTCTTGGCAACACTGCTGCAGCAGATGGATCCGCAGCATCGTCTCCAGCGGGTAGGGCGGCCGGCCACCCTTGGTGCTGGTCCTGGGGTAGTGAGGTTCGATCAGCTCAAACAGCGCCTTCCAAGGCACAACCGATTCCATCTCAGCCAGGAAACGCTCGCGCCGGGTCCGATTTTTGGGCGTGAATTGCTCGTAGTCGCCGAATCTGAGTTACTTGCTGCACTTGAAGACTGTCCGTGACAGCGATCACAGAGCTATTTCACGCAGGGTGCCGGGGTTTTCCAGGGTCTCCCTAAGCGATGATCAGCAGTTAGGTTGCAACCAGCCGCCAAATGAACATTAGATCCATCCAAGAAAATGAAAACCTTTCATCTCGTTCGCATTGACCGTCAGAAGGGAGTCGGCCACTGCCACTGGAATTGCCCAAAACGGCTCTGGGTGTGAAGGGCATCCGCCTGCATGAGCACACCCTCCAGAACAAGCTCACCAAGAGCTGCCTGCGCACCGCCCGCTCGTGATTCTCACCAGTATGCCGGGCATCAAATACATAGAGACTCCAGAAAAAAACAAATCGCGAGCTGGCTCGATTGCGGCCGGGGACCATGGCGTAGGTGTGTTTTCCCACCAGGTTGTTCAGATGACAAGGGGGTGTGAGGTCGTCATGGTCCGGGTGTCACTGGCCGATCCACTGACCTCGTGCCCCATGCATACCCACCAAAATGCCCGGCTTGACACCCCTCGGTAGGGAACGGCTGCTGCGCCGACAAATTGATCACGGCGAACCCCTCCTGGCCCTGGCCGCCCAGGCGGGCATCAGCCTTCGCACCGCCTACAAGTGGCTCGCTCGATCCCGCTGCGGCGGTCACACCTCTCTGGTGGATCGACGGAGTGTTCGCCGCAACCAGCGGCGGACGCTCGATCCGCAGCAACTGCAGCACGCCGTGGATCTCCGGTACCAGCGCTGCACCCTCAGGCGGATCGCCAAGGCCTTCGGCGCCCCCCTGTCGACTGTCGCAAGGGCGATGGAGGCTCTGGGGCTCAGGCGCCTACGAAACCTGGACCCCAGGCCGCCGGTGCAGCGGTACCAGTGGGAGAAGTCGGGCGACATGATCCAAGTGGACACCTAACGGATGCCCCGGTTTGAGCGGGTTGGACACCGCATCACCGGCGACCGCCGTCAAGGCACCTCCAGAGGCGCCGGCTACGAGAAGGTGCATGTCGCCATCGACGACGCTACGCGCCTTGCCTATGTCGAGGTCCTTTCGGACGAGCAGATGGGCACGACTGTCGACTTCCTGGCTCGTGCCGTGGGCTGGTTCAGCCAGCAGGGAATCACCTGCCATCGTGTGCTTTAGGACAATGGTTCTGCCTATCGCTCCGGCGACTGGAGGAAGGGTTGCGCCGCAATGGATCTCAAGCCCATCCGTACCAGGTCCCATACACCGTGGACAAACGGCAAGGCGGAGCGGTTCATCAAAACCCTCCTGGGCGAGTGAGCCAATGCAATGGCCTTCCAGACCTCCGAGGAGCGAAACAGCTGGCTTCCTCGCTATCTGGCGCTCCATAACGGCCGCAGATGCGACATGGTCCTTGGTGGCCTCAGCCCCCTGCGGCGTCTGCAGCTGCTGCTCGCTAAATGACCTGGTGAAAGAAAGCACATCTAGCCTCTGACGACTTGAGCATCCCCTTGTGATTAAATCGCGAGCATGAATCGTTAAATGTCTTTGCCAGTTATGTCAAATATTCGCAAAGGGTGCATGATCTCGGGAGAATCAAGAAAAGCCCGAACAGGTGACCAGTGTCGGTACATTAGACAGATGTTTACTAAGGCTCTGTTAATAGGTATCACACTATGCATCCGAGCGACGAGCGCAATGAGTTGGTGAGCATAGTGCTTTGACGTGAACGTTTCCGATGCCCAGCGCCGTGCCTCAGCACCCATGCGCCTTACCTTGGCTTTATCGTTGAGCAAATCTTCTAGTGCAGAACTCAGCTGTAGATTATTTATATCAGGATCAATCTTGACGGCACATGAATTTGGAAGCTCCGCGTAAAAGCCGGCATTGGCAACAATCACAGCCTTCCCATACAGCATAGCCTTCACAACGGCGCCAGAAGCAGCCTCTAAGACCGGTAAGCGAAGACAGCTTACAACGTCACATTGCTCAATTGCTTTGATGAGGTTGTTTTCGTCTACCACACCTTCAATGACGAGATTAACCCCTAATCCGCTTGCCAATACCATTAGCGACTGCCTAACGGCTGGTTCGATATGGCCAATCAAGCGCAAGATGGCTCTCTCGCGAAGGCTTTGGCTTGCCCCAATAGCCTCCAATAAGTCTTCCACACGCTTATTAGGATTAACATGGCCAATGGCCAAAATATTTAATGTTCGACCCTCGGAGCCACCTATGCCAATAGGATAAATAATCGCATCGGGAGGCAGAGGTACAACTAACACTGGACCAGGACACGCCTTTAAAACCCGCCCGCAGCCCCATTGACTATGGGTAATCACAGCATCTGCCTTCGCACACACCCACTCCGTCATGGGCATTAACTGGCTTGTGGCATGAATAAATGACTGGCTATCTGAATAAGTAAAAAACTGCCGCGCTAGTTCACTGCCATACCACTGGTCAAGAATGAAGTCTGCGTGAACACGATTTAATTCGGCCCAACTAGCAAATAAATGCCCTAAGTAAAAGTCATGAAGGCAAATCAGGCCCGGAAACTCGAACAACCAGCGCAAAGCACCCTCATGATAAGCAAAATGGTTGCCGATCTGGTAAATACAAGCATCGGCACTCTGAATGAGAGACCGAATCACTAATTCATCATCCCAAGGCAGAATCCAGGTGGCAAAGTTGTGGCATTGTGCAATTATTAAATCCCTCGACTCGGTACTCACGACCACAACATGGCATCCTTGGGCTATCAGCTCATGCACCACTAATGCGGTCACGCCACCGATGGACGAATTAGCGTTAACAGGAGTGAATATTAACAGGTTCATTGCAATAGAGAATTGATGGTCTCAGGCCAATTAATATTCATGCTTTCCCACAATATGCGAGCTGATTGTCCATAGCAAGAGGTTTGCTCTGAACATGTATAAACCGCGTTCATGGCCATGGCCAAGTCTTCAGGATTGACTTGGGCAACCCAACCAGTTTCTTGGTGTTTAACAAGACCCAGAATACCACCACTATCTGCGGTTGTAATCAGCGCCTTTGCCGCCGTGGCGGCCTCCATAGCTACATAACCTAGCGAGTCTTCGTCATAAGGAAGGTATGCGACTGCAGCGCATTGATTTAGATAGCTTGCGTAAACAGCTCTGGGCAGAAACCGAAGATCTAACTTAACCCGATCAACAAGATCCAAACGTTCAACCAATTCTTGCAAACGAAGCGCATCCTCGGGGCTATCGGGTGGACCAGCAATCAAGAGCCGCACACGTTGGTCTGCTAATGCCAAAGCTTCCAGCAGTAGATACTGACGTTTCAGCCCGTTCACCCTTCCACCAGCAAAAATATAATCACCAGCAATGCCTCCTGGAAATAGCTGAGGGTCATTGACTGGCGGAAGCAAGACCTCGGAATCAAAGCCATTGTACTTGCGTAGGCGCTTACGAGTTACCTCGGAATTGGTATATATTTTTGCGGATTCTGAAAATGCTTGAAGGTCGCCATGGCGGATTACGGATTGCAACTCATGTCCAGCCGAACCTGTGGGGAGATTTGTTTGACCGGCATCGAATAGATCGTATGCCTGGCGATACTGGTGAAGCAGCCAGAGGGTTTTTCTGGGATGGCGCAGTAAATAAGCGGGAAATTTAAGGGCAATCACATGGTCAACATTAGCCACCTCCAAAGCACGTACCATCAGCATTTGGGAAGGAATACGTCGCGAAGGTTCCCATTGAAAGGGAATACGCAAAATTTCTGCTTGGTGACCAGATATTATTAGATTAGATTGGAGATGCATTGCAAGTTCTTCTGCGCCTCCCCATACAAAAGGAGCCATGTTGTTAACAACAAGAACCTTCATTGCAGCAACCTCTGCATGACATGGGGCCAAGATATTCGCATCGCTGATATTTTTTCACTAGCTTGCGTGCCCATGGCTACAGTTCTAGCACGATCAAGATATAATCGATCCATGGCATCAGCAAGGGCGAGTGGCGTGGGTTCAACAACATAACCATTAACGCCATCATCAACAAGCTCCAGTACGCCGCCGGAGTCAGTAGTTGTAAGTATAGGTTTTGCTGAATGGCTTGCTTCAAGACAGGGATATCCATATGAATCTTCATTTACGGGTAGATATGCAGCGGCCAAGCAAGAAGACAGACGACTAACTTTCTCCTCTTCGCTAATCCACTGATTATCGAGTCGAACTCTTGATGCAAGACCCAACTCAGATATTAGATCTACAAGGCTATGTAAGTATTCTGAGCTAGAGCTGACTCCAAAAAGAGAAAGATTTACCGGTGTTTTAGTAGAGCGCAAGGCCTCTATAAGCAAATGTTGACGCTTGTGGTGCTCCAATCTACAAATACAAACAATCTCATCATTAAAACCAGCGCTATGAAAACGTTCGGGATGAAGAATAGGGGGGTATAGAACCTCGCTTTCTATGCGGTTGTAAGTTTTTAATCGCTCCGCAACTACACGGCTATTGGTGAAGATAGACTTAGCTTCACGGAGACCAACGTCATCAACATGGTGCAATGCATCTCTAAATCCGCTAATCTTATAATCATCCTGAAAGCCCCTATAGGGGGTGTGCCACAAGTCATAAAAAGAACGGATATGGTGAATAAACCATAAAATTTTATGGGAATGCGGAATCAGATGTGCTTGGGGGCGAAAACAGATAATGCGGTCAGCCATGCTGAGGTCAATCCAACGCAATGCGAACATTTGCTGAAACAGTAAATCAGGAGTGTCAACTTGTGGCAGATAGATTCGTTCCACATGATGGCCCTGTTCCTGGAGCATCAGCTCAAGCCATTCGACAATATTTCTTGCGCCTCCTTTGATGAACGGCACATAAGAAGAACAGAGTGCAATCTTCATTGTCCTCGCAAGATTTTATGTAATCCTCTGGCAATTCGATCAACATCCGCCTGTGTAAGGGCTTGATGGGTGGGTAGATTAATGCCCCTTTGAGCCCACAGATCAGCTACAGGATACGAAGAGATCTCTTGATAAGGGGGTAGTACATGCATGGGATAAAAAACTGGTCTGGTTTCAATGCCCATCTGATCTAAGTCACGCATTACTTGATCGCGATCGCTCTCATCGCCTTCTTGCAGAAAAATGGTATACATCCAGTAAGCATGCCTCGCCCAAATCGCTTGGGTGGGCAACACGATTTTATCAATCAAATCAGCCAAAGCTGTGTTGTACCATATGGCAAGCCTCTGCCGATCGGCAAGGGCGGCTGTGATGCCCTCCATCTGTGCCAAGCCAATCGCGGCCTGAATATTAGTCATACGGTAATTGTAGCCAACAACAGGAAACCAATAACGGCGCATTGGATCCATGCCTTGGCCTCTAAACAGCCGCATCTTGTCGGCTAAGTCATCATTGTTAGTGGTAATCATTCCACCCTCCCCAGTAGTAATTATCTTGTTTCCATAAAAACTAAAACAGGCGCATGTTCCCAGCATGCCGACTTTAGAGCCATTAATCTCGGCGCCATGGGCCTCGGCCGCATCCTCAAGAACCCAGAGACAGTGCTTAGTGGCAATCCGATTTATAGCATCCATTTCAACTGGATGACCATAAAGATGTACCGGTATAATTCCACGCGTACGTGGGGTTATTTTTGCTTCGATGGCAGTCGGATTGATGTTCATAGTCTCAGCGCAGACGTCTACCAATACGGGTATTCCGCCACAGTAACGAACAGCATTAGCTGTTGCAATATAGGTAACAGTGGGAATGATTACCTCGTCTCCAGGTCGGAGGCCCAACGATACCAAAGCCAAATGCAAACCAGTTGTTCCATTATTGGTCGCAATAGAATGCTTTGCTCCAATAAACCGAGCGAATTCTCTCTCGAATAATTCAATGTACTTACCATTGGACGAAATCCAGTTCGTATCCAAGCAATCAAGTACATATTTTCGCTCATTACCCGCCAGCATGGGTTGTGCAACAAAAATCCTATGATTCGAAGTACTATATTCGTTCATTTGTTAAGATTCCTCGCTGGTACACCAGCAACTCGCGAATCATTGTCAAGGTTAGATAGCACTACAGAGCCAGCTCCGACTGTTGAATTGCAGCCGATACTAACACCTGGAACAACCATTGATCCAATTCCAAGGAAACTCCTGTCGCCGACAGCTACATTACCTGCTAGTGCGCATTGTGGGGCAATATGAACCGCCCTGCCGATTGAACAGTCATGGTCAACCGTTGCGCCCGTGTTAATAATAGCAAGATCCCGAATTGTGGTATTTGCATTAATTGCACTGCCGGCCATTAGCGCGATGCCATTACCGAGATTCACACTTTTAGAGACAATCGCGTGAGAGCTGATAGCGTTTACCAATTGGTAACCCTTTTCAACCCAGAGCACACTTAAATTGTCTCGGAGCTGATTAGATCCTATTGCAACAAAGAGCTTCCAGTAGCCTTCCTCACGAAGCCTGAGGAGATTTTCGTCTCCCTTCAAGACAGGAATGCCCAAGCAGTGCTCTGGACTGCTAGAACCTGCTACACAAAAAGCAATTTCATTGCCACTATCGTGCAATATTTCAATACATACTTTAGCATGACCTCCTGCACCAATAATTATAATTTCAGGCCTCATTTCAACCTCCTCCAAGCGAGAGAATTTTCTTTTGCAAAGAAGAGATTGGCGGATTCAACTTTTGAAATATCTTCCATTGGCATTGATTCAAGCAGTCCGGTTCCTGCATTGATGACCATGCAATCTAAGCCTAATGCGCTAAATGCATTAAACCATTGAGTACTGGTGTGCCCCGTTCGTTGAAGATGCGAGGGACCAAACTCTACAATTAAAGCAATGTTCGGATTGTTCTTGATTAGAGAAATCGCTCCTTCTATGACCGCAAGCTCGGATCCCTCAGCATCAATTTTAATCAGGTCAATATGCTGACTAGAAGCCAATACTTCATCAAGCCTTACTACTGGTACTTCAACGGATTCGCCAACATGCCCTGACAAGGGATCTAAACTGATCAAGGAGTGGTGGCCACTAGTCATTCCAATAAATAGGTGCTGACGACCAGTGACATTGGAAACAGCTGCTTGATGAATTTCGGTTATAGTAGAAAAACCATTCATCCACATCGATTTCTGGAGCATATGTGCAGTGGCCTCAAAAGGTTCGAAGGCAATAATCTTGCCTTTGCCGTCCATCGCCTGAGCAGCTGCAAGTGTGTGCATGCCGATATTCGCTCCGACATCAATATAGACATCTCCAGACCTCAAGTATCTCTGAATCAACAACCTTGTTCCCAGCTCAAGCTCACCGGTATCCAGAAGACAGGCAACTAATGCATGGTCAGCTGCGCCGCAAAGGAGAAATCCCACAGATGTTCTAATAAGCAACTCTCCTCCATCGCAGTTGATTGCTATTCTTCTTGCGATGCAGCCAGTATAATCAGTTACAACACTTAGCTTGATCGCTAGACTATCATGGTACTCTTTAAGAGTATTGAGAACATTCAAGTAAGCAGGGTGAAACTGCTGCTCTAGCTGACCCTGGTTTTGCTTGATCTGCTGACTTAGCTGCGAATGGCTCTGATCTATTCGCTGCTCTAGCTGACCCTGGTTTTGCTTGATCTGCTGACTTAGCTGCGAATGGCTCTGATCTATTCGCTGATCTAGATGAGCGTGGTTTTGCTTGATCTGTTGATCTAGCTCAGCATGAGATTGCATTATCTGTTGAACTAACTGTGCATGCCTCTGGTCTATGCGTTGATCTAACTGGGCATGGCAGCTTGCGAGTTGATTGCTTAGGTTCTCAAGCAGGTAGCGCCTTAATCTAGAAGCAGCTGGGAGTATAAAATATTTAAATGGTCTATAAGCAGATTTAGCTATTTTTCGAATAGGTTTTTTAAACCAAGAATGACGAGGGCTAGGAAAATGCCCGCTAATCTTGATGGCCTCTAGTTGTGTCGCAATAGCTAAATTTCCAGGCTCAATGTCATTACGAAAATCATTAATGGGGGCGGGCGACTCTATTGCGACTTCGGGTTCGGCCTCAATACTGCATTCTGCAAGCTCGGCGTTTTTAAAGAAAGTATCTAACGCTACCCTGGATTCATGGTAATCTCTTAAGACTTTGACCAATTGCATTTGGGAAATTGACCACAAGAACGACTGAGAATCTTGGGTGAAACCAACCTTCGCTTGGCCAGCAATTGCCTCACCTGGCGCATCTACTGGAGAGGCCCAGGGAGGATCTGGATAACCAAGAGAGTGAGGCATCTGGGCAGCTGAGGATCACGTCCCTCACTTGATGGCGATTGCCGACTGCGCAACTGTCAAGTCGTTCACCGAGCGACTATGCAATCAATTTACTGCATTAACCCCTCCGATTATTGCATGGCGCGCAGGCTTCACAGATTGTCACCTAAAAACCTGGCCCACCTGCGCTGATCCCTTGGCGTACGCCACGATCATATCGAGGCCGGTATTAACGAAGATCTGAACGCTTGTCGCAGAGATCATGAATGATCCGTTCTGTGAACTCACTCGCCTAGTTCAGCAACTTCAGGTCAGTTGTAAAGGTAATGTCGGCCGGCGTACATGAGGCATCTACGGTAAGCGTTCCCCAGTTCTTGGCCTCTAGCCAATCAACAGGCTTCACAAGTACGTCGAGTGAGAGCTGCATCCCAATATCAGCTTCTGGATCGTCATAATCATCATCGTTGGGAAGTTATGCCACAGCCTCCATCACCATGTCTTTACCGCGTTCGGCAAGGTGTTCGTTAATCCGATTGAGATCTTCTTGCGAGAATCGCTTGCTAAAATGTACCCCCATCGATGGGTCGAACGGTGGCCTGCTGAAGTAGCCGGCAAAGCCAAGGAAAACTGCATGTAAGCGTTTTCTCGGATCTGATCGACTGTCTTCTCATCGGTCAAGCCAAGCCGCTGCTTAATGAACGGCGCTCCAAACGCCAGCCTCACTGGCTACGCAGGGGCGCCAGTCGTTGGGTTGAACTGAGGGGCATACGTTTCATCCACCGCTTCCCATGGCATCAGAGACGAGAAGGGCACCCAGCGGTTGTCCGGGTCCAACTTGCCCCCAAGAGGCACATGGAACTCATCGATTGAGAGCTGGCCGCCATGGTGTATTCGGTACATTTGTGGCATTCAGAGGTTGCCGCAATCGTCAATTGCCCTGATCAAGCCCAGTTTACTGGCCCTTAATCACTGAAACAAACTGCGCCGCAGTCGATCTGACTTTTGCAGGAGTCCCTTGGTTTGTGGCAGCCGAAACCTACGTTCCCTGCAGACGTCGGCAACGGTCTAGCCCTAGTTGAGAAGTTGTTCAGCGGTGCGCAGCTTGCGGACGATCTGCTGGGTGTGGGTGTTGGCGTTTCTTAGGGATTCTGCTAACCAATCATGGCCGGTAGGAAAGCTCTCATAAGGGCTAAATCAGTTTTCAGGGGCCACGTTATCACTCATGACGGCAATTACAAAAGTAAAACGATCAAAGAGCTTGCAATCCGTGGCAACAAGTAAACAATTCAACCCACTTTGAATACATTTCGCCTGATCTTTAGGGGTTCTGCTCACGCATGACTTAAGGCAAGCTTGACAAACTGATACTAAACCAAAAATGGTAAATCTCGACGATGGCGATCAAGCAATAAGAGAGAAATCCATATACCCATCAAGTTCACCGCCAAGATTAGCAAGGAATGCCCAGCCTTGAACTCTCCTTGAATCAAAGCATGGCGCAAAGGACTCAAAATACGATAAAACGGGTTAAGGTCCGCAGTCCAGGACATGGCGCCAAGGTTCTTCTTTTCGTACAAAATGGGCGAAAGCAGGAAGAGCAGTTGTACGATGATGGGAACGAGCTGAAATAAATCGCGAAAACGTACCCCCAAGAGGCAAACAAGCAACGGAAGCCAATAGAGAAATAAGATTAGATTAAGCATAGGCAGCAGCCCGACAGCAATAAGGTGCAGAAAAAGGGTGCGCTGGTAAAAAGACAAGACAACAAGGACAAGCCCAAAGGAATGGACAAATGATTGC
>Ga0114976_10002267_pt1 | contig 12108 bp, 11 predicted proteins | sample S_130805_EF_Meta_FD_87319 | JGI IMG/M metagenome (GOLD analysis project Ga0114976, IMG submission 87319) | Freshwater microbial communities from Lake Simoncouche, Canada to study carbon cycling - S_130805_EF_MetaG | ecosystem: Environmental > Aquatic > Freshwater > Lake | place: Lake...
GCCATTCTGGAACCATATTTGATTCTATTGGCACCTTTTGCACCGCATCTGTCGGAAGAAATCTGGAAAAAGTTGGGACATACAAATAGTATTTTCACAGCCTTCTGGCCGGCATTTAATCCTCAGTATCTGGAATCAGATGAAGACATTTATCCGGTTCAAATCAATGGAAAAAAGAAAGGAGAACTCACTTTGAGCAAAGCATTATCTGTTGCTGAAACAGAAGCAGCCGCTATGGCCGATCCTTCTGTTCAAAAATGGCTGGAAGGCAAAACGCCTAAAAAAATAATTGTGGTACACCACCGAATCATTAACATTGTGGTTTAATTTCATGCAAGCCAGAAACATCACCAACATCTTACTTGGAATCCTCACAGCAGCAGTTGCGGGATTATATATTCTGTATTTCACAGGAAAACAGGATGAACCATCAGCACTGCCTGTTCCAAAATCAGGACCCAGGGAAATCGTATATGTTAATTCAGATTCTTTGAGGGAAGGATTTAACTATTATCAGGCAGAATATAAAAAATTGGAAGGAAAGCAGAAATTTTTCAAAGTTGACCTGGAGAAAAAAGCTGCCGACCTTAAAAAGGATTTTAATACTTATATGGCCAAAGGTGCCAATATGAGTGACAACGACCGTGCAAGAACCGAGGAAGAATTAAAAACACGGGAACAAGATATTTATATGCTGGAGCAGAAATACAGCAATCAAATGGTGGAATTTGAAGACCAGTTGGTAAAAGATTCCAATGCTAAGATATCCGAATACCTGAAAAAAATTAGCAAAAAAGCAGCCTATAACTACGTTTTAGGATATTCTACTGGCGGCGGAATTTTGTATGCAAATGAAAATCTGGAAGTAACCAAATCATTGGTTGAAGGATTGAATACTGAATATCCAGTTGCTGAATAGTTCAGCAACTTCAGGATATAAATCCTGAAAACAAAGCTTCAGCTTCCTGGAGTTTATCTTCGTGGAATTTCAATGTGAGTTCCACCTTCTCCTCGTAAACAGATCGCGTGATTTCAGCATTGAGTTTTTTAATATTTCGCTCAATCATAGCGGTATCAGAATACTCAAATTTTATGGTAAGTTCTGCCTGAGGAAAAACCACAATAACAGGCACCGATTCTAGTGCCATATCACTCACACTTCCATAGGCCTCAATTAAACCGGGTACTCCCAATTTTTTACCTCCAAAATACCGAACCACAGCAACAAGAGTGCAGGTAAGTTTCTTGGAACGGATGGCATTTAAAATGGGCGTACCTGCTGAATGAGCTGGTTCACCATCATCATTTGCAATGAGTGTTTCTCCATGCTTGCCAAGCACCATGGCATAACAAACATGAGTGGCATCAAAGTACTTTTTTCTAAGGGCACGAATGAACTCCATGCCCTCTTCTTTTTCTAAAACAGGGTAACAAAATGCCAGAAAGGAAGAACTTCTTTCTTTGTTTTCTGCAGTTCCGTTACGGGCGATTGTTAAATACCCGAATGGTTCACTCAAGGGGCAACCGTACTGATATAATACCCTTCAGGATTCAATTCAACAATCCTATATCCTAATTTGGAAAGTGCAGGCAGATGTTTTTTGTCTCCAACCACAACTATATTTAGTTTATCCGGATTGATAAATTTTACTGCTTGCTCCTTCATCGAAGTGGGTGTTTGAGCTTCAATTATTTTCGCTTGTTTGGATTTATAATCTGGTGTAAGATTATAAATGGCAATTTCCCTTAGAAATCCAGTTTTCTGGGCATTGGTTTCATATTCCAGGGCTTCACTTTGCAATAGAGATTTCTTAGTAAAATCCACTTCAGCAGCGGTCGGTCCTGAATCCAGATACATTTTAATCTGACTCATTATTTCTACCAGTGAACTGTCTGTTGCGTTTGATTTCACACCTGTGGCAATAGCAAAAGGACCAGGTTCTTCGGAACCTGTAAAGGAGGCACGTAATCCATAGGTATATCCCTTGATTTCTCTCATACTGTAATTCAGTCTTGAATTAAAGGCCTCTCCTAAAGGAAAATTCATTAAGCGGCACTTAAAATAATCACCCGTTGCATCATACGGAATTGACTGGCTACCAATACGATAATAAGATTGTGGGGAATTATCCTTGTGAACAAAATATACCGTTGTCTTATCAATGGTTCTGCCTTTGGTTTCCAGTTTGGAAGGCGCACTACCTTTTTTCCAAGTATTTAAAAATTCAGTCGCTTTCAGAATAGTTGCTTTATCTGCATTTCCGGATAAAGCTAAAACTGCTTCATTTGGAATAATGCGTTTCTTGTAATATTCCAATAAATCATCTCTGCTAATAGAGCCATAAGACTCAGCTGTAGGGTTGATACCTCTTAAAGCATTGTCAGGATAAATCAATTTATCAAACACTCTACTACTGATAGCCTGTGCATCCGACATCTGTGATTTAAGTCCGTTTATCAACTGCGTTTTAACTCTCTTAAATGCATCCTGAGGGAAAGTTGGACTTAAAAGCACTGTATTAAGAATTTCCAGAGAAGGTATCAGGTTATCACTCAAACAGGAAAGAGAAAATACGGTATATCTGTTATCAGAAGAAACTGTTAGAGAGGTGCCAAGTTTTTCAAGCTTAGCAGCCAGTTCTTCTCCGGTCAGGGAACCCGCTCCTTCCATAAACATCTGAGCGCACAATTGTTGTATTCCTGCCTTGGTTGAATCAAATCCGGAAAATAGTTTACCTGCTTTTATAGTAAGCGTCATTGACACTAAGGGCATTTCTGCATTTTTGGTGCCAATTATTTTCAGACCATTTGGCAATACGCTCTCCCAATATTCTGGTACCTGCACCGTTTTTGGAGCCTGAGCTTCCGGACGTTTGGCACGATCAAAAGTATCTTTGGGCTTTACATAAGTCAGGGTTTCAGTATTCTCCGATTTTTTAACACCAGGTTCAACTGGTTTTGGCATTGACCTAAATTTTTCAGCGGAAACTGCAAGGGACGCCTTTCCTTTTGGCACCACACAAAAAACCACAGCACCTTTTCCCTTAATATATGTTTCAAAAACTCTTCTAATATCTTTTAAAGTTACCTTTTTAATGCTTTCTTCTCTTTTAGGAATCAGGTTCGGATCATTAAATAAAGTCTGACCATAAGCCAAAAGTGAACCTTTACCCTGAACAGATTCAAGAGAATTATAAAATTGCTTTATTTCATTGGTACGAATTCTTTCGAGATCTTCTTCGGTTATAAATTCCTTATCAAATATTTTGAGAACAGACCAAAGGCTGTCAGCCACTTGTGCCATTTGCTGATCAGGCATACCTCTGAACGTAAAGGTTGCTTCTCCGGCAAGTTCACTTGAGGACATATATGCATTGGCAGAAGAGGTAACCTGAGGTTTAACAAAATATTTATAGAGATACGAGTTTTTACCTTTTCCAAGAGCCGCCATTAGAAAATCAAATGCCGTTTCATCCTCATGCCCTGAAGATACCGCTGGAAATACAACCTGTAGCTGAGGTGCCTGCACATTGTCTTCGTAAAACCCGTATCTATTGCTTTCAAGAGAAAACATTGTTTTATCAGCAGCTTTAACTTCAGGGCAAGGCTTTATGGAACCGAAATACTTTTCTATCAATTTTAAGGCACTTGAAGTCTCAAAATCACCGGAAAGGGTCAATGTTGCATTATTTGGTCCATACCATCTTAAAAAGAAATTTTTAAGATCCTGAACACCAACTTTGTCTAGGTCCTGGATATATCCAATGGTTAGCCAGGAATAGGGATGACCAAATGGATAAAGCAATTGGTTGATATATTGGCTCGCAAGTCCATAGGGTCTGTTATCATAATTCTGCCCTCTTTCATTTTTTACTGTTTCTCTCTGATTCTCGAATTTTTCTTTTGTCACAGCATCCAACAAAAATCCCATCCTGTCGGCTTCGAGCCATAAAGCAGTTTCCAGTTGATTTGAAGGAAGCGTTTCAAAATAATTGGTTCGGTCTCTATTAGTTGTACCGTTAAGGGAACCTCCAGATTCGGTTACAATTTTAAAATGCTCATCATCCGCAACATGGTCGGATCCTTGAAACATCATATGTTCAAAAAAATGAGCAAACCCCGATTTACCTTGCTCTTCGCGTGCAGAACCAACATGATACGTTACATCTACGTAAACAATTGGGTCTGAGTGGTCTTCATGGAACAAAATTGTTAGGCCATTCGGAAGTTGGTATTTTTCGTAAGGAATAATTAGTCCTTTACCATTAGGGGTTATTTTTTCTATCAGTTTAACCTGTCCAACACAAACATTTGATAACGAGGCAAATATGACCGAAAGGCAAAGATATCCTTTTAGGATTCGAATAAACATGCCTCAAATTACGAAAACCTCAGGCACCTGAGTCAAGAAAATGCATAGCTTCTGCAACAACAAACAAACTGCCACATACCAGAATCACATCCTCCCTTGTTGCTGATGCCAAAGCTTTCTGCATTCCCTCTGTAACTGTACCACCTAAAAATCCTGTAAAACCAGCCTTTAAAGTAAGACTTTGACTGAGTTCCTCGACATTCAATGCTCTAGGCAGATTTGCCTGTACAAAGCAATACTCTGCCTTTAAAGGCAACACAGGAAGAATCGAATTCAGATTTTTTTCTTTGGAAACTCCAAATACTACAATTAATTTATTTTTTACCAAAGGCAGTACTTGAGCAAATAAATTCTTTAATCCATCTTCATTATGCGCCACATCCAAAATAACTAATGGGTTTTGCTGGATAACTTCAAATCTTCCTCTGAGTCCCGAAAGTTCGTTGACTTTTTCTAAACCCAAAAGTACTTCTGAATCATTTAAAACAAACCCAATTTTTTTTAATTCAGCGATAGTTGTTAATACTGTCGCCAGGTTCTCTTCTTGATACTTTCCTCTCAATCCAGAAGGAAATGAATCAAATGAAAACACCTTTTCTTTTGCATTTTCTGATAGTACAAATCTTTCTTCATCAAGTTTAACAGTACATATTTCCTGTGCAAATATCAGTTCGGAATCAGTTTCATTGGCCTTTTTCTTAAATACGTCAATTGTTTCATTTTGTATTCTGCCTATCACAACAGGTCTGTTTTTTTTGATAATTCCTGCTTTTTCGCCAGCAATACTCTCCAGTGTATTACCCAACATATCTGCATGGTCAAAGGAAATATTGGTGATAACTGAGAGAATCGGATCTATCACATTGGTAGAATCAAGTCTACCACCCAGGCCCACTTCAATTATGGCAATATCAACTTTTTCACGGGCAAAATAGTCAAACGCCATAGCCACTGTCATTTCGAAAAAACTCGGCTTTACAGATTCCAACAATTCCTTATACTCTTCAACAAAGCGAACAACTTCCTGCTTAGGAATATTCTTTCCGTTAATGCGAATTCTCTCCGTAAAATCTAGTAAATGAGGAGAAGTATACAAACCTGTTTTATAACCATTCGCTGTAAAAACGGCGGCGAGTAAAGAAGAAACGGAGCCTTTCCCATTGGTTCCACCAACGTGTATACTTTTAAATTTATGCTGAGGATTATTCAGCGCTTCACATAGGGCAAGGGTATTATTTAAATCCTTTTTATAAGCTGCACTTCCGATTCGCTGATAAGAAGGCAAGGCTTGAATAAGGTAATCTTCGGCTTGGTCGTAACTTAACAAATCAATGGAGTAAAGTTCTATTTCAGCCTAAAGGTAATGGTAACCTGGGTTTTCTGAAATTCCTCACTGTCAACAGAATTAAATTTCCATTTCATAATTGCCATTCGTCCTGACTTTATTAGTTCTGGTGCATCAGATAAGGTTAAAGGATACACTGATTGAACGCTTCCATCTGGCCTGATGGTCAATTCAAACCGAATAATATCTTCCTTCTGAACTGTATACTCAGGTTTTACCAGAAGCAATGGCCTTCTGCCTAGTAATCCTTTACTCCCCGAACCAAAAGAATATAGTCCTTCGGGATCCAATACCTTCGTATTTGGCGTTCCTCTGTTGCCAATTCCAGCGCCATCCCCGTGATTAGATCCACCAGCAGCTTTGGTTACTTTACCCGATGATTCGGTTCCATCCAGAAAAGGGATGTCGGCTCCACTTTTTCTAATTTCCTGAACAGGAGGAACAGTAAGTTCATTAATTTGTGGAGCTGGCGTTGATAAAATATTTACCGCTGGTTTAATCATTGCAACCGGGCGCGGAACAGGAGTGATTGTTTTTCGGAGTGTAACTTCTGTTTTAGTAACCATTGTCTTTACCGGATCCGGATGGATAGTTGCTGGCGCAATTTTGTTTATTTTTAAAGAACCATTTTTTCTATTTCCATAATCAATGGAACAAAGGATTTTATACTCTTCGGATAACTTTTCCTCTGTTTCATTTTCTGGAACATCAATTGCAATAGAAATAAATAAAAGTCCAAAAATAGTGGCAGAACAAAGTAGAGTTACCAGAATACTTTTATTCCGAATTTTTACTTGTTCTGCATCCTTGTGCAAATTCATATTTCCTCCTTTGTTCCAATCAAAACTTTGCCTCCATGCCTAGCAACTTCAGAAAGTACAAATGTCACTTCCTGCATTTTGACTTCTTTATCGGCCATAAGCAATACGGTATTGTTGGATTCAATGGAATCATTCAGAACTTTTTCTAGAAGTACAGATAAATCTTCTTTGGAAAGAACTGTACTATTCCAGGTAAACACCGTATCCTTTGAAATTGACACAATATTGTTTTTTTCAATTTTAGAACTGAATTTTGCTGTTGGTAGGTCAATTTTCAAACTTTTTGAAGAATCGAAAGACAGAGTTAGCAGGAAAAAAATCAACAGTAAAAACACCATGTCGGCCATAGAAGCCACACTGAATTCTACCGAGTATTTATTTTTTTGTTGGAAATTCATTTGGCAGGTTCTTGTAAAAGGTCAATAAACTGAGTTGCCATCAACTCCATCTGGTAAACTACATCCTGCACCATCCCTACAAGAAAATTATAGGCGAAGTAAGCAGGTATTCCTACAAACAATCCGGCTGCAGTAGTTATCAAAGCCTGATAAATCCCGGAAGCAAGATCTGCAGGAGAAACACTTTCTGAAAGCGTAGCTATCTTCATGAAGGCCATAATCATTCCTGTCACTGTACCAAGAAATCCGAGCATAGGAGCTGCTCCTGAGACAGTTGCTAACAACCCAATTCGCTTTTCCAAACGATGAATTTCGAGTCGTCCTTCGTTTTCAACTGAGGCTGTTATATCATTAAGGGGTAAACCAAGGCGGTTTAATCCTTTGGAAATAATCCTTGAGAAAGGGCTGTTTCTGGCATCACAGTATGCCTTTGCTCGGTCAATTTCTCCATTTAAAACAAGGGTTCGGACCTTCTGAAACAGATCACCAGGGTCAGACTGTGCTTTTCTTAAGGTGAGATACCTTTCTGTGAAAATGTAAATTCCCAGTATGCACAGCAAACCGATTGGAATCATGACTACACCACCATAGAGAACCAGGTCTAATAATGTTTCACCGGCAGCATCCGATGAGGTGACAAGGGTGGAATCTTGAACTTGGAGCAGGAAAAGGTTCATACTCCATTTACGGAACTTATACTTTATTTATTGCCGGAACAATAAAAAAAGGAAAAGTAGAACTAAGTTAAAAAATTGATTTTTAATTAATTACACTTACAATAGACCTTAAGGCAAGGATTCAAAATAAGGTAAAGCGTTCTTATCAATAGATTTAAAATCATTGTTGTAAATTTTTCCATTACGGTCGAGAATAATAATTCTGTTAAATCCGTAAATCTGAAAACTATTCACAAAAGGAGACCTTGAACCAATATAAACAAAAGGCCAGCTCCTTTCTTTTCCACTTATATAATCCCAATATTCAAAAGGAGATTCATCCATAGAAACGCTAATAAACTGCACCTTACCAGTCAAAGATTCATTAATTTTTTTAATTCCTCTAACGTTTTGTTTACTATCTCCATTCCAGTATTTAAAAAATTGAAGTACAACATACTGACCTTTATAATTGGCTGAAGATTGCTCTTTTCTGAATTGGTCGTTGAGATAAAAAACCGGAGGTTGAGCACCTTTGTTCAAAATTGAAAGAAACTCCTTTGTATTTTTTGCACAGGCAGTAAGCCAACTTGGTTGACCCGAAGATAATATTTCATTGATTCGCTTATCTGCATCTTGATTATGATAGGCTTGCACTACGCTATACTCAGCAATAATGGCATATAAATCGGCGAGTTTCCGGTATGGGTCACGATCAAAAATTTCTGCTGCTTTTAAACGAGATAAATAAGGATTTTTAATTTTATTTCCTGTTAATTTTCTCATTTTTTTAAATTTATAAGTTTTTTCTGCTACAGATTTTATAAATTCATAATAAGCAGGATTATCTGTTGCAGGGGTAGCTGAGTACAACATTCTGTCGAGAAGTGCATTAATTTTTCCTTTATCCGCCAACCATGTATATCCATCAAATTCCAGTTTGGCAGCCTGATATTCCAAATATTGTTTAGTATAATCATCTCCCTTACCTTTGTATTTTTCAAATAACTGGGGCAAATAAATATCTATATTTAGATAATACTGATTAAACATTTTTTCTTCCAAAGACATATAGCTTTGTCTGAAATGAAGAATATCCTTATCTATTTCCCCAATTATAAAATTACGTCTAGATTCTCCTTCCGTTTTTATCTGAATATCACTTCCATTGGTACTAAGCAGTAAATCAATATCCTGACCTGGTTGTATATACAACTTGTAAAAATAACGGTCAAAGTTCAGCATTACTTCAACAGATTTTGTTAGCTGAAATGAAAATGTAAAGTGTCCTTCAGCATCACCCTTTACCACCTGTAATGTATCAGTTACCCGGGTAAGATAATCTTTATAATTTAATAACCTGAGTGTTCTTCCTGCGGTAATTTTACCATACCCAGTTACCTGAGTTATGGTAGAAAACCCATAGAAAGGAAGGAATATCAGTAGAAATAAAATACCTTTTTTCATTTCGTGAATTAATGTTGCCTTGATTGATGTTGTAACAGCAAATCTAATAAAACTATTGCTGTCATTGACTCAACAATAGGGACAGCTCTTGGTAAAACACAAGGGTCATGTCTTCCGGTTCCGGCAAAGTTTACTTCCTGCCCTTCAGGAGTGACGGATTCTTGTTCCAAAGCAATTGTGGATGTTGGTTTAAATGCAACATTGAATATAACCGGCATACCAGTGCTAATACCACCAAGAATCCCACCTGAATGGTTGGTTCGTGTGTGAAAAGTATCATTCTCCCAATAAATTAAATCATTATTTTCAGAACCTTTTCTTTTTGCAGCCTCAAAACCATCGCCAAATTCTATTCCTTTTACTGCATTAATTCCAAGCATTGCAAATCCAAGCCACGCCTGAAGTTTACCATATATAGGTTCACCTAGGCCCGGTGGCACATTAAGAGTCTGGCAAGTAATTATTCCACCAAGGGAATTTCCTTCTTTCTTGGTTTCGGTTATCAGGGTTTCAATTTTTGTGGCAGCTATGGGATCCGGGCATCTTACCGGATTTGACTCCACCATTTCAAGTGTGACTTCTGCTGGATTAACTATTGCTTTTATGGTATAAACTTCTGATACCCAGGCTAAAATTTGTATCTTTTTCCATTGGTTCAGGATAGATTTCGCCAAAGCGCCTGCTGCAACTCTCGCAAGGGTTTCTCTGGCAGATGCCCGTCCCCCACCATTTGGATCTCTTGTTCCGTACTTTAAAAAATAAGTTAAATCGGCATGTCCCGGCCTTAGAATCTCACGGATTTCATTATAATCTCCAGACTTTGCATCTATATTTCTTACCAACATGGCGACAGGCGCTCCGGTTGTTTTGTTCTCAAATACCCCTGAAAGTACTTCAATTTGATCCTCCTCTTTTCTGGAAGTAGTTAGGGAAGATTGACCCGGTTTGCGTCTATCTAATTCAGATTGAATAAAAGGCAGGTCAAATGCAAACCCAGCGGGAACTCCATCAACAACCACTCCAATAGCCGGTCCGTGTGATTCACCAAAAGTGGTTACTGTAAAAATTTTACCAAAAGAATTAAACATCCGATTTTCAAATGCTAACTTACACATTCCCTTTCATGGGAGATAAACTCCTCAGGAGAATTGATATATGAACGCAGTTCGGGTATCCTTATTTTTTGTTTTTTCCTTACTTATTTTACCTATTTTGGGTCAAATATCTATTGGATTTTATATCGGAGGACAAAAAACACAGTTTACAAATAACCAGGTAAATCTTACTGCTTATAAATACCGACCTACCTATGGATGGAATGCAGGTTTCACCACAAGAATACCCTTGGGGAAAAAAAAGGGACTCTATACTTTTCCCGGAATTTCTTATCAGGGACAAAAATATGCCAATGTTGAACAGATGAAAGATTCAACAGGAGTGATAAAAGATATAACCAGTTACACGAGAAAATTTGATTTTGCTTATCTTAAGCTTCCAATTGCGTTTTATATAGAACCAGAAATTTCTAATACCCTTTCGTTCTTCGCATTTGGAGGTCCGCAGTTAGCATTGTTGCTTCAAGCCAATTACATTTTGGATGGCGATACCCTTTTAAATACTGAAATAACACTTAGGGATAAAATGAAACCATTGGATCTTGATTTTGCAGGAGGTTTAGGGATAAATTTAGCAACAGGTAAACAATCCAAATTTTTTGCTGTATTCAGATTCGATGTAAGTCTGCTAGATGCTGAAAAAAAAGAATTTAAACCTCAGGTTTATGCACTTTCAAAAAACTTAACCTATGGAATAAATTTTGGATATGAATTCATGATTGGCACTAAAGAAAAATCAAAAAAGGCTACTCCTTAGATTTTTTTTCTTTATCACTTAAACTCAGTGATACATGCACTTTTTTATTCCTTATATGCTTTAAGGTAAGTTCTAATTCACGTACTAATGAATCCATTTTATTGGCAAATTCCGGACTATTCAATAGTTTTCCTGCTAGGGTTGAATCTCCTTTCAACGATGAACTCATCGTATTGATTTCAGCAATTAGTTGATTTCCACCGGAGAGAAAATGCTCCATATCTGCAAACACTGTATCGGCATGTGAGGTAAACTGTTCTACAGATGAAATGAATTTTTTTGCCGTTCCAGAAAGTTTTCGAATGCTGTCTGATGTTGCAGTAAAGGAAGTCAGGGCCACAGAGCTTTTTTCAGTCAGTTTAAGTCTGCTTACATCAGCCAACACTAAATTAATTTGATCCAATGCTTTTTTAAGTCCAGAGGCAACAGATTGTGCTGTTTCCTTATCTGAAAGGGCAATCAACTGCTCAGTAATTTTTTGAACATTTATAAGAACAGTATCCAATACCCCATTGTGAAAAGTAGCGGCAACATTACCTGCGTCCTGTAAGCCAGCTGCAAAATCATACGTTGGTTTTGTGGCTAATAGCGTTCCGGCTGGAAGTGGTTCACCTTTCCCGGGATATAATTCAACCAACTTGCCACTTAATACTTCTTCAATTGTAATTGCAGCAGTTGTACCTGAATGAAGTACAATTTCATCTGAAACAAGCAATTCAACGGTAACAAAATCTACTCCAGGCAGAATTTTGCCTACCTGTCCGCAAGGATAGCCTCTAACCTGAACGGGGTCACCGGTTCTCAGGCCATTAACTGACTCAAAATGACAGAGATATACTTTACGATCAGCTGTACCAGCTCCGCCAAATTTTATCCAAACTACTGCCAAATAGAGTAATCCAATTGCAGAAACTAAACTTAATCCGATTTTTATTTCATTTCTCAATCAAATTTTCCCCAATTCCGACTTCAGGAAATCAATAATCTTTACGGGCATTGGGTCTACTGAGTTAAGTTCTGCGAGATAAAGAGAAACCCAGTCAAAAAAATGGATTAAATAAAAATTCTGTGCCAACAAACTTGAGCCTTTGGCTGTGATATGAGCCACTTCTCCAGCTTTTCCTTGTGCCACCTGTGCAGTAATGCCAAATCTGGTTTCAACTCTGCTATGATCAAA
>Ga0114976_10002269_pt1 | contig 12104 bp, 6 predicted proteins | sample S_130805_EF_Meta_FD_87319 | JGI IMG/M metagenome (GOLD analysis project Ga0114976, IMG submission 87319) | Freshwater microbial communities from Lake Simoncouche, Canada to study carbon cycling - S_130805_EF_MetaG | ecosystem: Environmental > Aquatic > Freshwater > Lake | place: Lake...
TACAGCTAATTCAATACCAGGAGATAATGAATTTTTAGCTTACAATTTAGCAACAAATCTTTGGATTAATCAAACAGCTGAAGAAGCTGGGGTAGCCAATCTTTCAGGTGCTACATTTACTGGTAATGTTGCTGGTACTAATATAAGCGTTACTGGTAATGTTAATGCTATAACTTTCAATGGTAGTGGTGCAGGTCTGACATCTATTCCAAACTCTGCATTAGTAAACAACTCTATTACTATTAATGGAAATGCTGTTGCCCTTGGTGGTAACATTACTATTGCTGGTAGTAGTGGGAATTCATTCGAGACTATTTCTGCAAACGGTACTTCAGTAGTTGCTGATTCTTCTACAGATACCCTTACAATTACTCCTGGAGACGGTCTTTCTATTACTGGAAATGCCACTTCAGATACTATTACTTTTACCCCCAATGTTGCTAGTGCATCTGCCAACGGTATTGTAACAACAGGCACACAAACATTTGCAGGAGAAAAAACATTTACTAGTAATGTTGCTGGTACTAATGCAAATCTTTCTGGTAATGTAAATGCAACAACTGTAAATGCAACTACTTTAGTCGGAAATACTAATGCTTCTACAATAACAGCTGGAACAATTGATAATGCACGTACTTCTGCAAACTCAGCAAACGGTGCATCCACAATAGTTGCTCGTGATGCTAATGGTAACTTCTCTGCAAATACAATTACAGCTGCTCTTTCTGGTACTGCAACTTTTGCAGGTACTGCTAATTCTGTAGCACTTGCAAACGTCACAGACCTATCTACTACACTTGACGGTAAAGCAAACCTTTCTGGTGCTACATTCACAGGAGATATTTCTGTTAATGGTGGAGATATTCTTACTAATCAAACTACCGCCACACTTTACAACACAACTGCTACTACTGTTAATATTGGTGGGGCAGCAGAAGTTAATATTGGAAATATAACTCACTCTGGCAATACAACAATTAACAATGATCTTAGAGTATTCGGAAGCATTACTTTTAATAACGGAGCCAGTGAGTTAAGTGCAACAACTATTCAGGTTGATGACACACTGATATCTCTTGCAGACAACAATCCTGCAGATGAATCAGATATCGGATTCTATGCTGGATATAAAGTTGCAACAGTTGATAAGCACACAGGGTTTGTAAGAGATGCTAGTGATAAAGTTTGGAATCTATTTAGCAACGTTGCTCAGCCAACAGGAACAGTTAATTTTGCGAATGCAGTATATGACACACTTAAACTTGGTAATTTAAAATCAGTTACTAGTGCTAGTAATGCAACTATTCAGCTTCTTCCAGGATATGCATCCAATGTTTCAGTTATTCAGATTGGCGACAAGTCAAATGTTGCAAGCACTGGAGGGATATTATTCAGTACTGGCACAGACGGAACAAATGTTTATGACTCTGCAATATTTGCATACAGCGGAAACACTGCAGATGGTTATGGGACCATTGGGATTCAAGCACTTGGACTGATTGTAAATAATGCTTCAAGCAATGCGTCTATGGAGGTTAGCGGTACAGTTTTTGCAAATAATATTTCTGCTACCAACAATGTTAATGCCACCGCTATAACAGTTTCTTCAATTTATGATGTTGGAACTGGAAATAAAGTTTATAATTCAACAACAGATACTTTTGGTAGTGGTACTGGAGCAACACAATTTTATGGTAATGGAGCTAGTTTAACTTCTCTTAATGCCAGTAATATTTCGTCTGGAACTATTGCAAATGGACGTACAACAGCATCAGATGCCAATGGTGCTTCAACAATAGTTGCTCGTAATGCTACTGGTAATTTTACTGCAAATACTGTTATAGCTAATTTAACTGGTACTGCTTCAAGTGCTACCTCAGCAGCAACTGCCACATCAGCAACTCAAGTAAATACTATTGCTAATACTACATCTGCAACGTTCTACCCCACTTTTGTTGATGCAAACAATGGAACAACTGCGGTAGAAAATATTTATACTGGGGCAGGTCTTACTTTTAATCCATCTACAAATACTTTAACAACTACAAATGTTAATGCAACTGGAAACGTTTCAGCAGCAAACTTTACAAATGGTGGTGCTGCTCAACTAAATGTTATTAGTACCGCATATCCAATGCTTATTCAGGCGGTAGACGGAATTACACTTTCTGGAAACGTAACATATAAAACACATACTGCTTCAACTAACAACAATCTTCTTGCCTCAACATCCTATGTTGATACAGCAATTACTACCGCCTCAGCACTAACCCTTAGACAGACAATACAAACTGCAGGAACCCAGTCAGTAACAACAACTGGAGCACCAGCAATTGTTTTTGCCGTTGTAGTCGGTGCTGGTGGTGGTGGAGGTAATGGAAACAACGTAAACTATCAGGTAGGTGGTGGTGGTGGAGCAGGAGCTATTGTTGCTGGATGGGTTCCACTTTCAAATACCTGTTTTATTGGAACTGGTGGTCCAGGTGCATCCGCTGCTGTGGCTGGTACTGATGGAACTGCCTCTTATTATTCTGGACTTTTTGCACAAGGTGGTCAAGCAGGTGGTAAGGCTGTTGCTGGAGCTGCATCTACTTTTGGTGCAGGTGCTGGTGGGGCAGGTAACTCAACTACCGTTGGAACCATTACATCTGGTGCTGGTTCAGTTCTTGGATACCAGGTTGGTGGTTCTGGTGGCTCCGCAGTTACTTCTGCCACAGCAGCTATTGGTACAGCTGGAGGTACTGCAACATCTGGTGGTGGTGGAGGTGGTGGCTTAACCACAGGAACCACAAGCAATGCAACTGGCGGTACTGGTGGTTCTGGACAAGTTGGCGGCGGCGGAGGATCTGCTGCAACAAACGCAACATCTACAGGTGTAATTACAGGTGGAGCAGGTGGTGCAGGTGCATTTGGCAATGGAAATACTGCAGTAACTGTTTCTGCAACATCGGCAACTGGTAAACAGGCAGGTGGTGCTGGAGGAACTGGATATCTTGCTGTAGGACTTCAAGGTGCTTCTGGTACTGGAACAACTGCTCGTGCTGGCGGTACTGGTGGTGCTGGCGGTGGTGGCGGAGGAGCTGCCACAAGTGGTGGTACTGGGGGTACTGGCGGTGTCGGAGCGGTACTAATCTATTGGTAGGAGAATAAAATGCCAACATTAAATATGATTCCTAAAGGAATGTCCCTTAGACTTACCTATACTTCAAGTGTCGATGATGCAAGCCTTGGTGTTGACTATGAGATCTCTACCCACGCAGAAACATCAGACGGAAAAATTCTTATTGGTGGACAGTTTTCTACGTATAATAAAGTAAGTTGCTCAAATAGCATACTTAAAATTGATAAAAATGGAGTATTAGACACAGCATTTAACTCAAACCTTGGTAGTGGAGCGTATGCTAGTAGTACTAACAATAATAAAGTTAATTCTATTGTTGTGCAGCCAGACGGAAAAATTTTAGTTGGAGGAGAGTTTGATGTTTTTAATGGAGTCAATCAGCAAGGACTTGTACGACTAAACTCTGATGGAACTCCAGATACTGCTTTTAATGCTAACGTCGCAAATCTTTTAGACAGAACTTATAGTTCTTATATTCAAACTATTGCATTACAGTCAGACGGAAAAATTATTCTTGGTGGAAACTGGGACAACGGACTTTATGATTCCTCGCTCACTCCGTACAACATCAACTACCTTGCCAGACTAAACTCTAATGGTACTATCGACACAACATTTTCCTCAAATGGAACTACTTATCCTGATGGTTTCTTAAATAAAGTCGTTGTGCAGTCAGACAATAAAATTTTGGTGGGCGGAGCCTTTACTTCTTGGGCTACATCTGGCGGTTCGGTTTCAATTAACGGTTTGGCTCGTCTAAACGCAAACGGAACTTTGGATACTACATTTAATACAGCCTTGGGGACAGGCATTAATACTGGTCAGGTTAGTGCAATAGCGGTACAGTCAGATGGAAGTATTATTTTTGGGGGATATTTTACGTCCTTCAACGGAACTACGTGTGAAATTGCGAGAATAAGTTCGAGCGGTACTTTTGACACTAGCTTTAATACTAATGTTGGAAGTGGTCCAAGTAATGGTTTTGGTTACGTTCTCAGTATTTTTATACAATCAGATGGAAAGATTCTAGTTGGTGGTTCTTTTACCGCTTGGTCAGGAACCTCGGTTGGTTCTATTGTTCGACTCAACTCTAATGGAACACGAGACACAGATTTTACAACTGCTAATGGAACTGGGGCTGGTGCTAATACCACTGCTAATGATTATTTAGTTAGCATTAGAACTATTTCACAATTAAGTGACGGTAATATTATTGTTGCAGGAGAATATTACTTTACAAAATGGAACGGCAAATCTGTTGGAAGAATTGTTACACTAAATAGTGCTGGTACTAGAAACACTACTTTTCTCCCCATTCCTGATGTTGTTTTTGCAATTGTTGTTGGGGGAGGTGGCGGAAGTGCTGATCCAGCAAGTAACAATGAGATGGGCGGTGGCGGAGGTGCTGGAGCCGTCGTTTGGGGAATGGTGCCTTTTACACCAAAAGTTATCGTTGGAGCTGGTGGAATTGGTGCCGCAGGAGGTTCATCTAGATATTCAACCCTTTTTGCTCAGGGAGGACAGGCTGCTGGCATAGACTCAAATGGAGTGAGTAGCACACGTGGTGAAGGTGCCTCTGGTGCGTCAAGTAAAAAAACTAACACTAACAGCTCAAACTTTGGAGGATCAGCAAGCTCTCTGTTTATGTCAGTTGGAGGAGTTGGCGGTCTTGTAGGAGCTCCATCTTCAGGTAATGGTGTTGGTGGGGCAGGTGGTAATGGAACAAGTGGCGGCGGCGGAGGAACCGCTTCATACAGTATTACATCGGGAACAGGGACAGCCACTGGTGGTGATGGTGGAAACGGTTTGGTCGGAGGTGGCGGTGGAGCTGCTGGTGGAGACATTTCGAGTGCAGGGGCAATTAAAGGCGGTGCTGGTGGTGCTGGAATGTATGCTGGAGGGACTTCCACTGCCGTGACATCTGGATCTGATCGTTCTTCTGCAGGTGGTGGAGGTGGGGGTTTTCTAGGTGTAGGTAGTAACGGAACTAGTGGCTCTGGTTCAAGTAGCTCGTTTGCTCAGGGCGGCAACGGAGGATTAGGCGGTGGCGGCGGTGGTGGCAGTGTTGGAGCTGGATCTATATATTCTACAGGTGGTCAGGGCTGCGTACTGATATACTGGTAAAGGAGAAAACTATGGAACAATTTATATATAAAGTTACCTGCAAAATAACAGGATGCCCAAATTCATATTTAGAGGTAGATGTTATTTCAGAAGGATTACCTGAAAACGTTGTTTGTGGACCTTGCGGTAATCAAATAACTGATATTTCAGATCCAATCCATTTTACTGAATAAAGAAAAAGCCAGGAAATTAATCCTGGCTTCTCTTTTATTTCTTTTTAGCTCTAGGCTTTGGTTTAGGTTTTTCTTCCTCAACTGGTTCAGCAGTAAGCATAATTTGATGAGCAAACTTGCCATTAAAGATATATTCTCCTGCGTGTACAATATCTACCCAAGGAGCAGCAAACACTTCTCCACCAAGTTCACGGTACTTACGGCAGAAGTGATAGTCCTCTGATAACAGGATACCCTGCTCAGTAATGCTAGTAGCAAAGTATTCAGTAACCATTGCATCTGGATTAAATGCTCCAGTAGATGTATTAAGCATATACTGTGGGCAGTGTGGCTTCATCATTTCAAATACCTCTTTTTTAATGAAAAGCATTCCAGTGCCAACCTCAGTTACAGGAACTGGCTCACCAAGTTTAAACGTAGTTTCGCCAGGTAGCATATTCATAGCAAAGTATCCAGAGTAGTCTGAAAGATTCTCTTTACCACTAATAGCAGCCTGTCTAACCTGTTCCCAGTTAATGTTCTTCATTGGGTAGATAGCACCAATAACATCTTTGTCAGTCTCAATCATCTTGATGACATCCATATGATTAAAACCTTCATCAGCATCAATGAATAGTAGTGCATCAGCACCAGATTTTTCAAACTCGTAAACTAGATTATTCCTAGCACGAGTGATAAGGCTTTCATTGTAGATCTTTGAAAAGGATACTTGATACCCCTTTCGTGCAAGCTCAAAGGTAAGAGCCATTAGACCGTCAACGTAAACACCTTTACAGTTTCCCCCATACATTGGGGTAGCAATATGTAAATGCATTGTCTCTCCATCTGTTGTATGTAATATTATTATACCAGAAAACTCCCAGTATGGTAAACTTAGTTAGGAGAAAATATGACTAATCTATATGCAGACGCAATCTTTTCAGAGAATCCTACAGCACTATGGGCATTAGATGATGACCTTGCGGTAGCATCTCTTTCTGCTCTTCCCTCAAATATTGCACTTGCTGGATATGGTACACCTGCATTAGCGTATGGTTCTGAAAGAAATCAGGGCTACTATATTGGAACATCTGCAACCACATCAACGCTAAAAGCAAGAGCTTCTGGAGTTCCAATGGTTTATGGTGCAACCAACATCACCAGCCTTGATGCCAATTCAACTAACCCTTCATTAATTATTCCAGGACTTGGATTTTTAAATGAAGATGGTAAAAATAAAAAACTTACACTAGAAGTTTGGCTAAGAGCCAATCCAACTGCACATATTCCAAGAAGAATTATTGGTCCAATTACTGGAGACAACGGTCTTTATGTTAATGGTCAGTTTTTAACATTAAAAATTGGTGACAACATTGGTTCTCATTACGTTGGTGAGTGGGGTAGACCAATGCTTATTCATATTTACTACACAGGTTCATCAGCAGGAGTTATGTTAAATGGAGAGTCTGTTATTTCAATTAACTACGATTACCTTGACATAGAATTCCCAACAAAACTAGATGGTTCATCAGACGATCAAGACTGGATTGGATTCTATGGATATAGCGATGTCTCTTTACTACAGCTAGACTGTATTTCTATTTATCCATACCAGGTTTCTATAGATAAAGCAAAGCTTCACTTTGTAAAAGGACAGTCGGTAGAGTCACCAGAAATTAAAAATACTTCGTACTTTGATGTTCCAATGATTGTTGATTATCAAATGTCTAAGTATGCTAGTAACTATATCTACCCTGGAAATGGTAGATGGAAAAATGGAATTATTAACAATCTTTCTACAGACAATAATGTTCTATCAGCTCCAGATTATCAGCTTCCACAACTTGTTTTAGAAAATAAATATCAAACACTAACAGCCTGGAATAGTTTGCAAAGAGACTTGTCTGGGCAGTCAGATACAACAACTTTATCAACTGGCGAGGTAATGGATAATGATGTTTTCTTTAGAATAGCTCCAGATAATATAGAAAATGCGTCTGCAACATATAACTATGGAGGCTATTTATATTTTGATAAGTTTAATGTTTTACAAGATCCAACTAAAGCAATATATGGAGTATTCTCTGTATCTTCTGTAACTGCAACAATTGATACCCCACCATATTATGACGAATTACTTTTTAGAATTACAAACTCCTCTAATGAATATTTTGAGGCAGTAATAAATACTAATGATATTATTTATCGTTTTGTTTCTCCAACAGGAAATGTTACAGTTAGTACATTGAACGTTGTTACAGCTAATACAAAATTTGTTGCTGGTATTAACATAGATGCTTTTCTTGCACAACAGAATAATCAAGAAATTTCTAGATTTTTTAATAACTCAGGAGACCTAAAAGTTTTTCTTGGGGGTCCAGGAAACTTCAATACAATAGATAATGCTACCCCAAAACTTTTCCGTGGAAATATTTATAAATTTGGATTCTGTAATCAAGATAATGTTAATAAACTATTAGCAGAATTTACAAATGGTCTTGCAGATAATGACAATATTCCTGCAACATTTAATACTCACTTTGCAAGCTATACTCTTATCGGAGTAAATACTTTAAACTCTTTCAGTCTTGACATAGCTGTAAACGGAACCTGGAAAGACTATATCTCACTAAGTCAACTAGATAAACAAACTGTCCGAGATGCTGGTGGAAATGTAGCATCTTCGCTAGATTTTATTCAATTTAATATAGATGTTCCAGAACTTGCAGATGTTACAAACTCATCTATAAGAACATATGTTGAATTTTCAGAGATAGCAGCTTCTGTTGTATCTTCAAATCAAATAACTAAAACAACTGCTGCTGTTGAGTCTAACTATACAATAGAACCAGATTCTGAGTGGGTAAATAAAAAATATGAATTAGTAAATAATACTATTATCTATTTGCCATCTGGAGGATTTAATTCTTACTCAGATCTTGGTCTAGTTACACATTTAGAATTTTATATTCCTGGAATTATTAGAAATCCAGCCAAAATTAAAATGCTCCATATTGCGTCACAGGCACTAAATTATTCTGCAATAAAGACACCAATTGGGACAAGGTATGGAAAGGACATATATTCTTTTGGTTCAAGTAGAAGCTATTCTGCAAAGAATCCATACACTATATATAAAAATACAACTCCGTACTTATACCTAACAAACTGCAGTGGAATAAAACTAGTTGGCACTACATTTGACGGTACAAGGGGAATTGAAATTCCAATTAATCAATCTGCAAAGCCTTACTATACAGTAAGTGTGCTAGAAGCCTCAATACTTTATGAAAAACCATTCACTGCTGATGTAGAACTTTTTAGAATTAAACATAATTCGGATACAGTTATAGTTTATGCAGATTATACTTCTCCAACATCTGCTAGTGCAGTTTTAAAAGCAAAAAAATTAAGCGATAGTTCAGATATGGCATCTGTAGTTCAATTTTTTGTTAATGGTGTAGCAGATCAGGCAACAATTAGATCTGGTGAATGGAATATGGTTGGAATATTATTTAAAAATCTTTTAAGATTTGGTGGGACTTCAGATAACAGAATTGATATAACTGGTCCATTTGTGGTAAATAATGTCTCAGATTATCAGATTGATCAAGCAGCAGAAAATAATAATTATTCTTTTTACTTATGGTCAGATACAGCCACAAAAACTTGGACACAGGTAGCGGCATCAAGTGCAACTTGGAACGATACTCTTATTAGTGCTACTGCTGCAACACCAATTAAACTTAATGCTTCTGCAATCTATAACTCATATCTAGGAAATAGTAGAATATCTGGAAATGATGATGTGTATAGAATTAGTATGGATCAGCAGGACTATTCGTCTTATATTGGTATTAGATCGTCACTAGTTGCAGTCTCACCGCTATAATATGGTATACTGGTGGTTATGGAACAGGAAAAACTAGATCCAATTGAGGAAGCTCTTGGAAAAGCCAAACTAACAGTAGTCAAAGAAGAATACTCAGACTTCGGTACATATATTTGGGTAAAAGCAAACGGTAAACCATTTACTGATGGAAACAATAACGTACTTTCTATTGAGTCAATGAAGAATGATCACGAGCGTGTAAAACAACTTATTGATGCCGCCGCATATTATGGAGAACCAGAAGGTCAAGCTATCTTCTACCCAAATACACGACAGATTTCAGACGAGACACACTCCGAACAGATTGACCGTATGAAGCAGGGGTTAATTCCAAATATGAATGACCTTGGTGCAGTTATTGCTGCAAAGAATACTTTAAATGCATATGGAGATGAAGACTAATGAGAGAAGAGTCTATGGAACATATTATTCGTGCAAAGATGGATAACTTTGCAGAAGAAGAAAATGTATTTAAAGCACAAGATCCATTCATTAAAGACTGGGATGGCATTAAGTCTCTTTCTGGTCTTAATGCAAACTTTAAGCGTCGTGCAACAAGAATGTCAAAGGCTGTAGATATCACACCAGCATATCTTGATAGTGCAATGGCTACAAGCTCAGGAGTAAATGGAGCACGTTCAAAGGAAATTAATCCTGGAACCGTCTACCACAATGGCTACGGTCTCTTTGATGTGATTACCCCACCCTGGAATCTTTATGAACTTGCAAACTACTACGACACATCATTTGCTAATCACGCCGCTATTGATGCAAAAGTAGAAAACATTGTTGGTCTTGGTTATGACTTCCAACCAACAAAAAGTACAATGTTTGCTATTGAAGGTTCTACAGATTCAGCTGCAGAAAAAGCACGTAAGCGTATTGAACGTGCAAGAATTTCAATGCGTGAATGGATAGAAACACTCAACGACGATGATTCTTTTACAAACACAATGATGAAGTTTTATACAGATGTTCAGGCTACAGGAAATGGATACCTTGAAATTGGTCGCACAGTAACAGGTGAGATTGGATACGTCGGTCACATTCCCTCAACCACAATGCGAGTCCGTAGACTAAAGGATGGCTACGTTCAGATTATCGGTAACAAGGTTGTCTACTTCAGAAATTTCGGGGCAGTTAACCCAAACCCAGTAACTGACGACCCACGACCCAATGAGATTATTCACTACAAGGAATACTCTCCACTCAACACATACTACGGAATCCCAGATATTATGTCTGCAATATCATCTCTTCACGGAGATCAACTTGCTTCACAATACAACATCGACTACTTTAGCAATAAGGCTGTTCCTCGCTACGTCATTACCCTTAAAGGGGCAAAGCTGTCAGACGATGCCGAAGATAAAATGTTCCGCTTCTTACAGACTAGCCTAAAGGGACAGTCACACAGAACACTCTATATTCCTTTGCCAGCAGATTCTGATAACAATAAGGTAGAGTTTAAGATGGAGCCAATTGAGAACAATGTTCAGGAGGCATCATTTGACCAATATCGCATTCGCAATCGTGATGATATCCTAGTTGCTCACCAAGTTCCACTTTCAAAGATTGGTGGTGGAGATGCTGCAAGCATTGCTGCTGCACTAGCCCAAGACCGCACATTCAAGGAACAAGTTGCACGACCTGCACAAACTAATCTTGAGAAGGTTCTTGGTAAGATTATTAAAGAGAAGACTGACATCCTTGAACTTAAGTTTAATGAGCTAACTCTTACAGATGAAATTGCACAGTCACAGATTCTAGAACGTTATGTTAAGACACAAATTCTTACACCTAATGAGGCTCGTGAAAAGCTTGGTCTTGGTCAACGTGCAGACGGCGACGAGGTATTTCAAATGACACCACGTCAAGCAACTGACGCTCGTGCTAACCTATCAAACAATAGACAGCGTGATACGGAGCGTACAAATAATAATTCAGACAGCACATCAACCACTGCTGGAAGAAATGCACAGGGCGAAGGAAGAGCGTCTCAATAGGGTGTTACACTATATGTAACAACAATATAACATTGTTGTAAAAAACAGTATATAATTAATTAATATGACTATTTCTAAAGCCCAATGGAACACAGATGGCGACAACGTTCGCCTATCAATGCCGTTCTCAAAAGTTGACGAAGAACGACGTATCGTCTCTGGTTTTGCAACGCTTGATAACCTTGACAAGCAGAATGACATTGTAACTCCAGAAGCTTCGGTCAAAGCTTTTGAAAAGTTTCGTGGTAACATTCGTGAAATGCACCAACCAAAAGCAGTAGGCAAGATGGTGTCATTCAAAGAAGACAAGTATTTTGACCCAGAGTCAAAGAAATTTTATTCAGGTGTTTATGTTTCAACATACATCTCAAAGGGTGCTCAGGACACTTGGGAAAAGGTTCTAGACGGAACACTTTCAGGATTCTCAATTGGTGGCAAAATGAACAAATGGGACGATGCTTTTGACGAAAAGATGGATGCCACTATTCGTATTATTAAAGACTATGATCTTGTAGAGCTTTCACTAGTTGATACCCCTGCAAATCAGTTTGCAAATGTTTTGTCTGTCGAAAAGGTAGACGGTGTTGACGTAATCACAGGAGATAGCGTGGACGTAGAAATTGAAAATGTTTTCTGGGACGAAGCAAACGGTATCGTAATGCTCTCAGCAAACGAATCAGAACTCAGCCCAACAACTGGTGCTGAAATGAAAAACATCGGCTTTGTAGAAAAGTCAGATGCAGAAAAACCAGAAATGGTGAAGTTCTTAGTAGATAGTGCTAAAGGCATTAATACTTCTAAGATAACTA
>Ga0114976_10002270_pt1 | contig 12103 bp, 12 predicted proteins | sample S_130805_EF_Meta_FD_87319 | JGI IMG/M metagenome (GOLD analysis project Ga0114976, IMG submission 87319) | Freshwater microbial communities from Lake Simoncouche, Canada to study carbon cycling - S_130805_EF_MetaG | ecosystem: Environmental > Aquatic > Freshwater > Lake | place: Lake...
AGCGATCTATGGAACAATGATGAGCGGTTTTCTTCAGATGAGATTGCCGTGTGCAATAGCTTTACTTTTAGCGCAGGCCTAGCTGACATTATTGCACCCCCCCTAGAGGAAATCTACGAGCCCAGGGAAAAGGGACGGGTAAGATTTCTTTCTCTAGATTCTTGTAATCTAACAGATTCCACAATATATGAGGGCCAGTGGCTGCAAGAACTATTTACTACAACCCGATTTACACTTGAGCCTGTTTCTTCAGATGCAGCCCTTGACCCAAAAGACGAGCTAATTCTCTTTATGCAAAGACCACACTGGGCCAAGCAACTGGAGTGGGCTAAGAACCTTGTAAAACAAGGCCTCACATTCAAGATTATCCATTGCTCAGATGAATTTACACAGGACCCAGTTGATATCTATTCTCTAGCTGGTGTGAAAGGTGTCTTACGATTTTACAAGAGGCCTGGCCATTTACCTAATACACTCACGATACCTCTGGGATACCATTGGTCAACGGGGGCTATGAATCGAACTGAGCCCATTGCCCTTGAAACCCGTCTCTATTCGTGGTCCTTTTCAGGAACTAACTGGAAAGGGCGTTCCACCCAACTAGAGCCTCTCCTTGCAATTGATCAGCATTTCGTAAAATTCTTCCCAGACTGGAATGATCCAGGGCAATTAACTAAGAACCAGTATTTAGAGCTTCTACAGAATACCGTCTTTGTTCCATGCCCAGAAGGAAATAATGTGGAAACTTATCGTTTCTATGAAGCCCTAGAATGTGGATGTATTCCAGTATTTACTAAACTACCTGCAGTCCTAGAAGATTCAGGAATACCGTTTATAAGAAAAGAATCCTGGAATGAGGTTGCCGAAATGATGCAGTATTTTATAGAAAATCCAAATATAATGGCTAATTATCATAAAAATATAATGGCTGAATGGTCGATCTATAAGAATAAGCTAAAGCTTTCTATAGAAAAGTGGCTGCTTTTATAAAAAAATTGATAGCCTTAGCAGGTTAAACCCCTGCAACACCATTTACTATAATGAGACAAAGTGAACGCTGGCTTCTGGATCAAATTCTTAGCAATCCAAGAACAGTGAATCTGAGATATGCGCATTTTGCCAGTATCCATGTCGCTGTGCTTATGAAACGAGGGCGAATAATAGCAGAAGCCACAAATGGCTTTGGATCTAGAAGCCGAGGATCTGGATATTGCGCAAGTAGTATTCATGCAGAGCGTAATGTGGTGAAGGAAATTGGTAATATCCATGAGTTAAAGGGTGCTGAGATGTATGTGGTGCGCATTTCCAGAAATAAGGATATTGAAGTTGAGGATCCCTTTGTCGGATCAAAGCCATGTGCGCAATGCCGTGTCTTTCTCGAGAAATGCATGAAGGAATACGGTCTAAAAAATGTTTACTATACCCCCCCTGTTATACTCGATTAAAGGTATCTCTGACATTCGTGTGATAGGGATTGTTTTGAACCTGATCATTAGTGAGTCGCCTTCTTGATTTTTCATTAGTATAAGCATTATAATAATGAATTGAGTAAGATGTATTGATAAAGAATAAGGCTGCAATCGTGAAAATGATCACATAGAATGTATTATCTGATATGGATCCAAGAGCCGTAGTGGGCGCAGATGTTAGAATGCATACCTGGGACGAACTTGGACTAGGCAAACGAGTGAAACTTGGACTGAAGCTCTGAGTAAGACTAGGGCTAATGCTCTGACTGAAGCTAGGGCTATAGCTGAAGTCAGCACTTGCAGTAGCACTTGCACTAGGACTAGATGCCTGTGTGAAAGTTGCAGTAGCTAACTGGCTAGCACTAGTCAAGATATGAGTTGAAGTATACAATGGTGTCTGAGTACTCATTTGATATGGCTAAGCTAAGTAAATTTCATAGTTCAATTTTGCCCACTAATAGTATAATGAGCAGATCCGTATTTAAACTTACTACAGATCAAGATGTAACTGCAACACTAAACACATTAACAAATACTCCCAGCAGAGGAAGTGCCGATTTATCTAGCTTATCCACTTCAGTTGAAGACAACACTCTTGTATTTAAGAATCAGCCTCTATCCTGGTGGCTTGAATCATTAAATAGTGGTGCAGTAAAATATACTCCTATAAGCAATGATGTAAATTGGTCTTATTTTTCACCATCCGGCCAACAATTTCACATTAGAATAGAACTATCTAACCTTCTCATACCGAATAGGAGTAAGTCATCGAGCCGAAGCACAGATAATTCTAGTTTTACCGTGACTTTTGAACCAAAATTAGGTCTAGAACGCACCGATATCATGAGTATGCCTGGATCTAGGAGTAGCCAGTAAAGTTGAACACTATAATAAACCATATATACAACAATGGAGGCGATCCCTTGTTGCATTTGTGGTGAGGCAGGTCATCGCGTAGGAAGGTGTAATGAACTCTGGCAGAACAAGGTCCCTCCACCTCAACGAGGGCAGCACGGTGACGATGAGGAGGATCATCTGAACACGACAATTTCAGGAAATGTAGCAGCACAAGACTTTAGCCAGACTAATGGGTCTAAGGCAGGACAGTGAAACCCTCGCTCAGTAATTAACATGTAAATCCAATCTGATGGATTTTTATTCGTGTTCATCATTTCAGCCAGCCTATCTGTAGATAGATGTAAGGATTTCTTAAAAAATTCTAAATGCTCGTCGGTTAAACTATCTCTGACACTTTTTTGCCATAAGAGAAAGACAAGAATCATAAAGATATCACGCCCAACCTTCGGGCATGGGTCAAAGGGAGGCAATACATCATCTCCAGATTGTATCCATGGCACCTTTCCAGGACCTAGGCAAGAGAAACCATAATCCACTAGGATAGCCGTATAATATGGAGCAACATGTATATCATATTGATCCGACCATTTTAGGGAACGGGCCCTGAATGAATCTAATTTCACCAAAATATTATCTGGCTTCAGGTCTCTATGATTAAACCCAATGGTTCGTTCCAGAACAATGCAGGATAAGGCAATCTGGGCAAGAATATTAATTAAGGCATGGCCATTTTCTTTATTCTTCTTTGACCACGTTGGTAATGAGCGTAGGTATTCATCCAGTAAGGGTGCAGAATAGATTGGCTCCATAGAAAACCATATAGAACCTGAATAAGAAAAGACATCAATAACCTTCGGACAATGTTCTCCTAGACCATACTCTGAAAGTGACTTGTGAACTAACCACTGTATAACAGATTCCTGTTTTGCATGTTTCTGAGATACTGGTTTCTTCACTAACAAGTCAACCGACGACTTACTATTCTCCCCCAAAAAACGCTTAACCCATATAAGTTTGCCAAGAGTATTATCTGCCACGGTCTCTTCCACGATCATTTTACATCGTTCATTTCCCTTGCTATCATTTAATGATCCAGAATCATCTAAGACTGCACATCTAGCCCTAGGAATAGTAGAAAGGGTCTCTAAAGAGCCCTTCCACTCTAATCCTATTTCATTAGAATTAAACATTTAAAATTTCGTATCTAAATATTACGCGGATTAAGTGAATGCCTGGCGAATATCGGTATATCTTTCTGGGCCAGCAGATCCATCAATCCAGTGTGCAGCAATTTCATTTGGATGTTCATCATTAAACCCTCTAGCAAATAAGTCTACCCAGCCCGGAGGCTCTTCCCATGTCCACTGTGTCATCTTCAAGTCCCAGAATCCGCGCTTGCAAAATCTCAGATCAGGCTTTTCTTCACTAGTAAACACGGATAAGGCGATATACCGATCACGCCATACCATATACGGTGAGCCAAGTGTATCAGGATTTATACGACGCCTTGCTCTCCACCTTAAAGGAATAGAAAGAAGCTCTTCCTCAGTTGCCCTTCTGAACTTCCAGACCCGTTCATAAAAGGAGAACCATTTTCCCTCGAATTGTTTCTGTGAAAGATGCACAAGTTCATGTTGCATTGTTTTTTCACTTGGCTCCCACTGCAAAAAAATAGGCATGGCGATTCCAGTCTTACCACGAGTGTGAGGAAGACCTGAATCTGAGGACGGATGCAAATAGACAAGTTGGATTGGACCTTCCAAAGGAAATGGAAAAGAAAGATCTATCCGCTCAACCTTAGCAATTGTCTCACCACTCTGAAGATACGGATTCCCTCGTGCCTTCATATTTAATGGCCCCGCAATTGCCGTCTTCATTCCAGAATAATAAGAATCTTCTGACTCCCACCTGGAAAGCACTACTGCTGCAGATTTTGCATCTATAGTCTGTAGTTCAATCATCTTACTTCTTCTTAGGTTTTCTCTTTGCCTCATCTACGAGCATCTTATCCATGAAGAGCTGCTGAGCCCTCGTGACCATGGGTGCTTCCTTTGCCTTGGACCTTGAAGCCATAGACGTAGCCACTGGTGCCCTGACCACAATATCCGATAGACCCCAAGCCTTCATCAAGGTATTTGTGTTCTTTGTCTTTGCCGGCTTGAACAGATAATCGCGAGCATAGAGCTCACGCTCAGCTGCCTGCATTTCTGGATCTGCATTCCACCCCTGGGGCGGCGGTCTCACTCCAGGGAGCTGATCAACGAGAATACTGAATAGCTGGCCAACTGGATTCTCCAGCTGATGCTCAATATAGTATTGAGGATCAGGCTTGAGTCCATTTGCCTTCATAAAGGTCGGAGTTTCAATGCGATCACCCTGTGTCCCCTTGAATCCTGCCGGCGGCTTGAAATAGATGAAGGATAGTCGATCTCCTGAGGCCGGCGCATTACCAGGATCTCGTGCAGTAATACGGTCAGCCAGAATCTTATGAGCCGGCGGCGTGGCAGACTTGTATTCGGATCTCAGGCTCTTTGTAAGCATGAGCTGATTCAAGCTCACCTTGTTGTCCATTAGTTCGTCCACCCACTTCTTGACAAAGGCCGCCGCCGCCGCAACATCCTTGTTTGTCAGCAGAATCTTAATCGCCCCACCATAGATTGTCTTGACAATGGCGGCGTAGTCGCGACGTTTTGTTGCAATACCCATCGATTTCTGGCAGTAATCATCGGCATTCTCCTCATACATGTTCCCCACGTAACGCTTCTTGCTAAAGATGATAAAGGGATAGAAGGCCTTATCAAACTCAAAGTCATGTGGTTTCTTCAGGGCCTTGGTAATCAACTCACCTGCCTCTGTTGTAATGTCAATGGTGGCCTGGATTGCCTCTCGGCCCTCTAGGCGCTCACCGGTCTTAGGATTTCTCGGATTGATCTCCACAAAGAGCGAATCCGTATCACCATATACAACAAAGGCTGAGCAACGGGGGTCCTTGGCCTCAGGACCATAGAACTTCTCAATTGCTGCCTTGGCAAACATGATCTGCTTTCTGCCATAGGCCGTAACAGAGGCTGCTAGATTCTGCAGCCTGACCTTGAATACACCAGAGCCTAGCTGACCATAGAGAGAATTTGCCGTCAGCTTGTAGGCTAGCTGCTCAGCATCCAGAAGAGCCTTTCTGAAGGGATCGGACTCCTTCTTGATCTCGGCACGCTTTGCTGCCCTCGCCGCCAGAAGGCCCTGCACAATCCGCGGCAGAACTGCCTTTCTCGTGCCAGGATACTGGGCATAACGACAGACCCTAGTGCCCATCTTAAGCTTCTTAGGATTCTTTCGGAAATCCTGAGGATCAGGCTTCCAGATATCAAAGGAAATGTCAATCCATCTACATCCCATTGCCTCCCCTGCCTTCTCGTATTTGGCGATATCCCCATAACACACAGTCTTTACTTCCTGGCCATCAAGCCCATAATCCTTTGACCAGAGAAGGGAGTCATAGCTGATATTCTCAGACTCAATGGTTGATGGATACAGAGAGGCAAAGTCACAGACTCCAATAGGACTCTTTGTGTAGAATCCAGGCGTAGGATCCAGAACAATTGCACCCTCATAGGAATCCTGAGCCTCTTGGTCAGAACCCTCAGGAGCCACGTAATTGAAGGGCGGAGATGTCTGAGTAATGATGGTCATATTTGCCGTATTACAGAACTTGAAGATGAGTGACTCAATCTTGACACCCTGACCCCTGGTGAAAATCATCGTCACAGGAACCGAACAAACGTTGGCCATACACATGGCATTGTTAAAGGTCTCCAGCTTGTTATAGAGATCCATGGTCAGATCGCAATCCTGAATACAGTAGGCCGCAATGGTTGCCCTGTCCTTTGACGTGCCTCTATGCAGCCTGAAAATGTCTGCAGGACTCACGTCGTCCTTCACGATAACCCACTTGACCGCCATGTCGGTATCAAGCTCAGCATCAGCGCCAGCTGGCTGCACCCTGATAAATCCCTCGCCCACGTCGACGATGGGCAGCTTGTCGGTCAGCTCGTCGCCTGTCTCATCCAGAAGCACGATTGCACGACCAACCCGTGCATTACCTGTGCCACTGGTCTTAATGTGCCACGAACCATCATCCTTGTGTGTCACCGTCTTGAGCTTCCCAGACATAAAGTATTTGGTCACCTCATCCAGTTTGTAAGAAGGTAGCTGATAACCACGCTTTACCACATGGAACAAGTCAATCTGCAGGCGGCCCTGGAGAGAGAGGGTATGGAGGAAGTTGTCACCCATGGCTGAGGAAGCCAGACGCTTCTCCTGAAGATTGACACGCCCCCCGTGCCCAAAGAGCCTACTCATCTTTTGCAGATCCGTGTTATCGGTTAGTCTAAGAACCTCGGCACGCTGCCACAGGTAACGCTCATCAAAACCAAAGATATTATAGCCAACCCATACATCTGGATTTGTCTCAATCAGCCAGTCGAACCATGCTAAAAGCATTTCCTGCTCGGTAGAATAATGCTTCACTTCTGCACCCTCGATATCGTCGCAGGTATTGAGAACAAAGATAGTCTTCTGAATAGACCCATCCGAATCCTTGAGCACGCAGCCAATCTGGATAATGGGATCGCCACTGCCTCTGTCAGGCTTAGCCACAGGAAAGTCCCCCGATTTAGAATAGCACTCCAAATCCCAAAAGAGAGTCTTGAATGGTGCTGCGGGCTTCGGCGGCTTTGGCTCAGGATTCACTACATCCCATTGACATGTAATCACTCGGATACCAGTTTCCTCATCATGAGTATCATCCTCAGGATCAATGGTGACCCAGCCGCAGGGCGCAACATCCCTGAGATGAAAGAATCGTAAGAGGGGGTCAAGCCCCGACTCGTAAACAGGGAGTGGTGCAGACTTCTTGCTTAAGCTAAAGATGGGTTCCTGATGATCATTGAGCAAGAGATTCTTAACAGCACGGAAATCCTTCATGTTTGCGACGGAAAGCTTGAAGAAGGTGAACTCCTCATCGGCAGTGAATCCATAGAGCTCCTTGCGCTTTATACGCTCAACTGACATGGATGCAGGGGCTTGTTGACCAAGTTGGCTGCGGAATTGCATGATATCAAGAGAATGTGGAACCTTGACATAGAGGAATGGCCGGAAGCCTTCGACGTCACAACGGAGGCTCTCACCGCTGGCTGTCATTCCAAAGAGATGAATTGTCATCATGCACTTTCTCTTGCTTGAGTCAGCCTTGCCATAGGACATATCTGGATCAGCAGTATCATCCCAGCTATACTGAATTTCTTGCTCATCCGCAGTCTCTCGCGTGACTTCACTAAATTGGTCACGTGAGAGGGCATCTAGGATATGAAAGGTTACAGACATTCGTGTGCTGTTATATGTAAAAGGAAATGAAGCAATTTTTAGCCCGGTCACTTGCGTCTAGTCTTCTTACTAGAAGGAGATCGTAAGCTCAACATTGACCTAATAGATGCAGTGTGCTGGCGAATTGCGTTTAGCATTGATCCACCCTTGATTGGCTCTGGCACAAGTGCTGCAGTGGGAGTTGGTGATTTGGTCTGAGAAGATACTAGATCATCAGTAATGCGTGGTGGTAATGAGGTGGGGATTTTTCTGGAACCCATGGAACCCTGGGTTTTAGAGGAATTCATGGATAGAGTATTAACCGTTCTAGGCTGTATTTCAGAAGTATTCATTGTAGGCATACCATTTAATGATTCATAGGGAGACTTTGCTAGGCTTCTCTCGGTCACATTTGCCCTTGGCGGGCTGTTACCACGTGCTGACATGTTCATAGCGGATGGTGCCATGCCAGGGCCCATAGAGGGACCCATAGAGGGTCCCATAGAGGGTTCCATAGGGGGTTCCATCATAGATGCCATAGAGGGTTCCATCATAGATGCCATAGAGGGCTTTACCGTCGGATTTTGCACAAGATTAGATAAGGCTTCCTTATCTTCAGAAAGCGTGCTATTCCTAGGCATCGCATTTGTGGGCATGCCTTCCTCATCCTCAAAGGTTGCCGGCTTCTTATCCTTTCCAACAAGCATGAGAGTAGGATAGAACTTAGGGGGCGTATTAGCCAGACTGGTATTTCTGAATACTTCAGAATCAACCGTTGCCAGATTTACAGACTTATTCTTCAGTTTAGTGAGTGGCTGCCAGACCTCATCATTAAAATTATGGCAAGGCCCGCATGTTTCTTTTTTTATAAATACAAGTGTTAATGGACCCTTGCTTAGAAGTTTCTCAAAAACGTTTACGGCTGCAGGAGACCGGACATTTAATACTTTTCCACTTCCACGTTTTCTCGTTACTCTTCGGTTTCTAGTTGCCATCTATTTATACTCTATAAAGTTTTATAGGCTGAAGATAGTAATGGAAGGCCTTCCAAAATGGGTAAATATAAAGGTAGTCTCTGTAATTGGACTTGTGCTCTTATTACTAGTAATTGCCTCTGCATTTCTCAAGGGTAGCACTAGTAATATTCAAGGATATGAACCCCTTAATGAATCAAATGTGGTTCTAGACACTTCGAAAAAAACAATGTTCCCTTATACGACGGATCCCATAAATAGCCTGGATCAATATGAATTAGAGGCAGTCTTTGAAAATGAGGGAGACAGGGAACTCAAGAAACAACAAATTAATAGACTAACCCGTCAGTATCCTCTTGATTGGACAAATTATCCTCCGAATTCCAGTAAATTTCAGTCAGAGCAGGCAAAGTATATCGAGGGATTTTCTTCAGACTCCTCTGCCGACGATTTAAATACACCATACAAGGATATTGGGGTTGACAATTTAACACCCCCCGACACAGCAGCCATTGAACGACAAGAGAGGGAGATACTGGCAACCTATCAGCCAAGAAAAACAGGAGATATGAAGTCCTATGATGTATATGATGCACAGAAACTCTTAGAACAGATCTATAAGCCCAAGGGCCTTGTGCCCACTGTAAATAAACATGAGGATAATGTGTTTGAAGTGGTAAATACAAGAAGTCTAAAGGATAAAATAGAATACGAGGATGATCTTCCAGATGCTCCTGCGACCTATGGCGATCGCCCTGGTCCAGGAGAAGCAACGATTGAAGTTCCGCCAACCGCAGTTGAAGTCGCAGCCGGCCGCGACCCCTTTTATGAACCTACCACCAGCACACGCTCATCGCGCACCGACTATATGCGTTGGACTCCTGGCCTAGAGCGGATGTTTGCCCCTACAAATCCTAGGACAGACTGGATTGGTAAATCAGGTGGGCAATAAAGACACATAAACATATAACAATTGTATATTCCATGCCAATTTGGTTAGACTACCGTGAAAGAGGTCTGCAGAATTTACCCCTGGGACAAACCTTAAGACTTATAACTCCTCCTGTCGGCGATATATGGATCGGTGACATGAGTGGCACTTTACTGCTTGAAGGCGGCGTTATCTTAGAGCGAAAGAGTCTTTCGGATCTAGAAGCAAGCATCATAGACGGTCGCTATGAAGAGCAGCGCGGGCGTCTTTTGGCGTATGCAAATGAACACAAGGTTGCCATTGGCTATGTCATTGAAGGAGAGACTGCAGGATTCCAGGGTCGGCGCTTCACAGGTGATTCTGTGCTAAAAATAATCGCAAGAATCCAATTCCACCATCGCATTCCTGTGTTTCAGACAAAGTCCCTGGAAACCACGATGGCTCTAGCAACTCTTATTGAAGCAGAATGGGTCAAGGATAAGGGGCATTTCTCGTGGCAATCAAGTGCTGGAAATTCTACAACCCCAGTTGCAGCTTCTTATACTAAGTCAAATTCTAGAGACTCACCAGATTCCTTCCTGCTCGGTGTCCTAACACAGTGCAGAGGAGTCAGTGAAGCTCTTGGTCGCCTAATACTTGAGAAAGCTAAGACCCTAGAAGGTCTAATGAGTCTAGGAGAAGCTGATATTGCGGCAATATCCGATTCAACTGGTAAACGTAAGGTGGGTAAGGCAGTCGCTGCTAGACTCTATGGACTTCTTCATAGCCTTGCAGCAAATCCCTCACAGCTATCATCGGCATCTTGAGTGCATGATTTATAAAGATTAGATGGTGAGTTATAACCGCTTGTTTCAGATGAAGTATAGCTTGATGTAGATGGTGTATCAAATCTTCTATTTTGGAGTGTATTATTCTGAACGCTAGTACCTAGGTTCGCTTGGCTAGATTGAGTCATTTGTGGAGAGCTATTTACTCTTGAACCTGGCATTGCAGTGCCTGAAGCCATTCCTGTCATTCCTGGCAGTGTAGATAATCCTGAACCTGGCATGCCTGGCATTAGAGGTCCTGCGGGCGTTGCGAGCGTTGCTGGCGTTGCTGGCATTGCGGGTATAGTTGAGCCTGTTGAGCCGGTTGAGCCGGTTGATCCTGCCGTTGCCGAGCTTGTTGGCCCTGGCATTCCTGGGGCCACTGGTCCTGGCACCACTGGTCCTGGCACCACTGGTCCTAATCCAGTTCTACCCATATTAGAATTAAATCCATCAATTGAAAAATAAACCTTATACGCTAAGACTAAAACTATAATTCCAATCAAAGAATATAAGGGATTCCACATACTACTTATATCTTCCATAATTCATCTAGAACATTTCCTAACGAATCCTTTGCATCAGAAAACCTCACGCTCTGCTTTGGCCTCGCATAAGGCGATGGACGTTCCATAGTTTCTACAAATCCTGCCGGTGGTGTATAATCAGCTGCTCTCAGAGCAGGTCCAGCATTTGGTGTAGATGTCGCAGCCTGCTGTAAAGAAATCTGAGATGCTCCACGCCGCCTCTCAGGCCCAGCCATCTTCGGTGGCATCATAGATTGCACAATTGGATTCTTCTCCATTAAATACTGGCGTTCATGATGAGCCCAAGAAATCCAGAGTAGATTTGGGTAAGTATATCTTACTTCATATCCCTGTGTGCGTAGCTGGTAAACAACATATACAATGCAATCTTTCAAGTCGAGTCCAGGTAATCCAAGAACAAATGGCGGAACATTGAAGTAGACAAAGGTAGGTTGATTAGGGGCTGTGGCAGAATGAGCGACCTTCTGTAGTGCTTGCTCAAGAATTTGGTTATACGCACGTTGCCGGGCTTGGTCTTTTTTTAACCTCACATCAAATAAGGTATTAGCAGGCAGTTGGGGAACTCCTGCCATTTCTATCTATTGAAATTTCTTTACTAGAATGATTTCTACGATTAAATTGCCTAACACTTAAAAATATATAGACGTATAAAAGTAAATGATACCACCTAGATATATTGTTCTAAGTGGCGGCGGAATAAAAGTCATTTCTATTGTAGGGACTCTTAAGGCTCTAGAAGAGAAAGGTCAGCTGAAAAATATAAAAGAAATTTCGGGAGTAAGTGCTGGTGCATGGCTCGCCTTCATGCTTTCTGCAGGCTTGTCCATACAAGTAATGGAAGAACTCATTTCAGGACTCGATTTTGGTATTATACGTAATTTAAAACCAGAGACCTTCATAGGATTCCCAGAAATCTTTGGTCTAGATGATGGTTCCAGTCTAGTAAAATTTCTAGAATCGCTATTTAGAGTTGTTCTGAAAATAGACCCGTTCATCACCTTTGCCGAATTCAATGAGCTTAAACTATCGAATATTGGATTCCGTTGCTGGGCAACTGATCTGAAAGAATATACGACGTGTGAATTTTCTCTTAAAGAAACACCTAATGTCAAGATTCTCGATGCTCTTCGTGCATCAATGTCTCTACCTCTTTATTTCA
>Ga0114976_10002273_pt1 | contig 12096 bp, 11 predicted proteins | sample S_130805_EF_Meta_FD_87319 | JGI IMG/M metagenome (GOLD analysis project Ga0114976, IMG submission 87319) | Freshwater microbial communities from Lake Simoncouche, Canada to study carbon cycling - S_130805_EF_MetaG | ecosystem: Environmental > Aquatic > Freshwater > Lake | place: Lake...
AAAAATGGGAAGTTGAGACTGAACAATACCGTGTTCATTAATGATTGCGGTCAAACCTGTATTGGTTGCGCGAATCGTTGGTAAGCCAGTCTCTAAGGATCTTAACTGCGCTAATCGAAGCTGTTGTGATGGTGCTGAGGTTTTACCAAACCATGCCAAATTAGTCATATTAATAAGAAAGTTGGGGGCTTGTTGTGCACTGCGAACCCGTGAGGCAATTTCACTTCCGAATACATCTTCATAGCAAATCATCACAGCACCGTAAACATCTGGTTGATTAGACCGAGAAACCTTAAAAGAGTCTTGAGAAAAACCACCCTTTTTAAATTGAGATAAAGGGGCTTGAATGGCTCTTACAAACCACTCAAAACCAGGAGGCACATACTCACCAAAAGGAACAAGATGCGCTTTTGTATAGTAATAGGGATTACCATCTGGAGAAAATCCCTTAGCTTGATTGGCGTATTGTTGGTTTTGATAGCCAATGATGCCTGTTAATACGTGGGTTTGTGTTTCTTTGACAAAGGTTTCTAAATCCTTACTCCAGTTAGGGGGAAGCTCATTTTCTGGGATAGTAATGGCGGTTTCTGGGGCAACAATTAAATTTGTTGGTCTTTCCATGAAACGATTTAAATAGTAGTTATTTTGATTGCGAAGAGCAGATTCATCATAATTTAAAGTTTGCTGGAAATTCCCTTGAAGTAATTTCACCTCAAGCATATTGCCTAAAGGCTTTGTATAGCTTGAGTTTTCGAAAAAGGAAACAATAATAATCAGAAAGCCCAGGGAGATTAGGGGCAGGAACAATCTTCCGGGAGCGCTTCCAATCTTATAAGCTCCCCACAGAACAGCAAAAGTTGCACCAAGAACACCAAAAATTGGTATAAGTCCCATGAAAGGTCCATTGACTTGCGTATCGCCAAATCCAATCCATGGAAATCCAGTCAAAATATGGCCTCTGAGCCATTCAAGCAAAGTCCAAGAGGCAGCCCATGCGAGGCCGGAATAGGACTGCGAATAAAACCGACCAGCCAATAAGCTAGCGAGACTTGGAAAGAGTGCTAAAAAGCCTGATAAAAGGATAACCCCACCACAAGCCATCCACGTAGGCATTCCACCCACATCGTGCAAGCTGACATAAATCCACCATAAACCATGACAGAAATAAGCAAAACCAAAAAACCAACCTAATTTTGCTTGAAATAAAGGGCCGTGAAAATAATGCTTATGTGTAAGGCGCCAAAAAAATGCTAGAAGTAACATTTGCCACCAACCGGCAGATTGTGATCCGCTTACAAACGAAGTTAGTAAGCCCAAAATGACAGCGTAAACAAAACTCGACGAAAAAAACATTTTAAGGCTCCAAAACTGGAGTTTTTTGGATAATCAATATATGGATTTGACGAGGATCAGCGCGTTGAATTTCGCACTTGAGACCTTGCAATTGAATAATCTCACCCCTTTTTGGAACTCTCCCAATTTGATGAATAACCAGGCCAGCGATTGTATCAATGTCTTCATCAGAAAAATCAGTAGCAAATACCTCATTGATTTGTTCAAGCTCAGTCATTCCACGGACTCGATATTTTCCTTCAGAAGCTAAAACAATATTGTCCGCCTCATCATCGATATCATGCTCGTCTTCGATATCACCAACGATTTGCTCCAAAACATCCTCAATCGTAACAATTCCAGCTACACCGCCGTATTCATCAACAACAATCGCCAAGTGATTGCGATTACTTCGAAAATCTTTTAACAAAACACTCAATCTTTTCGATTCAGGAATAAAAACTGCTGGCCTTAACCATTCTCGGATATCAAAGTCATTTTCAGTTGAGTGGCGTAATAAGTCTTTAGCAAGAAGAATGCCAATGACGTTATCTCGGTTATTTTCGAATACCGGAAAACGAGAATGGGCAGCAGATATAACCTCGGGAATAATTTTTGTAATTGGGTCGCCGATATCTACCCAATCAATTTGAGCTCTGGGTAAAAGGATATCTTTAACAGCTAATTCACTTACCTGAAAGACACCCTCGATCATAGAAAGTGCGTCTGAGTCTAAAAGACCCTCTAATTTAGCTTGTTGGAGCGTTTCTAATAAAGCGCTTCTTTTTTCCTCAGGAGTATCTTTTCTTGAGGTAATAAAACCAAGAAGGGTATTGAGAAAATTTTTCGGCTCAGATTCTGTCATATGATTAGAGAATAACTTATTCTTGTTTCAGACATAAGGATTTTGTATTTTAAGTCGTTTTAGGATGGCGATTTCTAAAGATTCCATTGCTAAGGCATCTATTTCATCCTCATGATCAAATCCTTGAGCATGCAAAACCCCATGAATAATTAAATGTGCAAAATGATTTTCAATTAACTTACCTTGCTTTTTCGCTTCTTTTTCAATGATCGGCATACATAGTACTAAATCAGCCATTAATTTTGAAGATGGTATATCTTCAGTAAGAGTAAAGGTCAGAATATTAGTAGAGTGGTCTTGAGCGCGATAATCACGGTTTAAACGTTTACTTTCCGCTAAGCCAACGAGTCGAATGAGAATCATAGAGTCTTGTTGCAGAGCAGCCTTTACCCAGGGTCGAATTTTTTTTATAGAAAAAACTTCCGCCCATTTCGACTCCAGCGCTTCGGAGGCGAACTGCAGTTCGAGTCCCAATTGAAATGGAGCTTTCCGTTTAATTTGTGAAGACATCATTATTTTGTAGAATAAGCTCGCCCTTTAAGGAGTGAGCTAATGCATCGGTAAATTGTACAGACAACATTTTCCCAATCAGTCTTTGGGCTTGATGATTTTTAGGTAAATCAATATTCACAACACGATTATTTTCAGTTCGCCCCTGCAGTTTTAAACCATCTCGAGCCATCCCTTCAATCATTACCAGCTCAGTGTTACCGATCATACTTTTACTAATCGCTAAAATATGTTCATCAATCAGTGAGGTAAGTATTTGCAGACGTTTCACACCCACTTCTCTTGAAACAGTTTCTTTTAAATTTGCTGCGGGAGTTCCTGGCCTTGGACTAAAAATAAAACAATAACTGTTGTCGAATTTGATTTCATCAACTAATGACAATAATTCATTAAAGTCTTCGTCCGTTTCCCCCGGAAACCCAACAATAAAATCACTCGATACAGGAATGTTTGGTTTTACCTTTCGCATTTTACGAATAATGCTCTTGTACTCCAAAACTGTATAACCCCTCTTCATAGCCATTAAAATACGGTCAGAGCCATGCTGAACAGGTAAATGAAGATGGTTTACTAATTTTGGTAGGCGAGCATGAGCATCAATTAAACGTTGTGTAAATTCTTTGGGATGACTCGTTGTATATCTAATTCGCTCTACCCCCGGAATTTCAGAAATATACTCTAACAACAAAGCAAAGTCTGCCAACTCATCACTTCCCTGAATTTTCCCTAAATAGGCATTTACATTTTGTCCCAAAAGCGTAATTTCACAAACCCCTTGTTGGGCTAAGGTCGAAACTTCAACAAGAACGTCTTCAAGAGGCCTTGAAACCTCTTCGCCACGGGTATAAGGAACAACACAATATGTGCAGTATTTTGAACATCCTTCCATAATAGAAACAAAGGCTGCACCACCCGTTTTTCTTGCTGGCGGAAGATGATCAAATTTTTCTATTTCGGGGAAACTAATATCCACCTGAGAGCGCCCTGAGCGATGACGCTCTGTAAGCATTGCAGGTAATCGATGGAGAGTTTGAGGACCAAAGACTAAATCGACATAAGGGGCACGACTAACAATTTGTTGACCTTCTTGACTGGCAACACAACCACCGACACCAATAAGTAGACCGGGCTTTTCTGCTTTCATATCGCGTAATCGACCCAAGTCAGAAAACACTTTATCTTGCGCTTTTTCCCGAATCGAACATGTGTTGAGGAGAATTAAATCCGCTTCCTCAATGACTTTGGTTTCAGTGTAGTGATCAGCAGCTTGAAGGACGTCGGCCATCTTTTCCGAGTCGTACTCGTTCATTTGACAGCCAAAGGTTTTAATAAATACTTTTTTCATAGGAAGAGCCGTTCTCAGTAGTTAAGACTGGGGGCAAATCGATATTTTAGCAGGCGAGAAGGCCCCTATGCATTTTTAAATGAACCGAAAGGCAATAATGGCAATGATTGTTGGAATTATCGCCGCTGCAAGTAAATAGCTTGGATTTACCACACGATTAGTAAAGTGCTCTCGTAAAATAGATAGTCCTGCTGGATTTGGGGCATTTGCTATCACCGTAAGACCACCTCCAGATACAGCACCTGCAACTAAGGCAATCCTGAACTCTGTAGATGTACCCTCTACGAGAGAGCCTAAATAGGTTATTGCAGCATTATCAGTGAGTGCGGTGAGTCCAACGGTCCCATAAAATGCCACGACAGGAGTCATACTCTGTAAAACGGGTTGGAGCCACCATTTTTGTAAACTACCTAGAACCACTAATCCTGCCAAAAAGAACGCCACCAGTAAAGCTTCTCTCAGAATTAAGGGATTTTGATAGCGTGAGTAGGCAGTTGTAAATCCCAGAAAAAACAAGAAGATCCATAAGAATACAGCTGGGTAATGAGCAAATACAACAACTCCAGCCAAAAACAATAAATGAACCAGAATGACTGTGTAAGGCATACTTTCTTGAGGTGGCTCGATAAACTCTTTTGGCAATTGTTTATGAAAAATAATCGTAATTAGGAGTGCGTTGATACATACAGCTAGGGCTGCCCGGTCACCAAAAGTAGTAAACATAAAAGGTGTTGACCAATCCCAGGCGCTTGCAACCATGAGGACTGGAGGAGCAGCAAAATTGGTGAGGGTTCCACCAATGGATATATTTACAAATAAGACACCAATGATGGCGTATTGCAACTTAATCGGTAAGCCTGTTTTATAGAAACGATCTCTTAATAAAATAGCAGCAATGGTCATAGCCGCTGGTTCGGTAATAAACGAGCCCATTAAAGGAACAAGAGAAAGGCTAATAAAAAATATCACTGTATTTTTTGGCACAGGAGTTATTCGAGAAACAAAATCAGATAGAAAGTTAATCGCTAAATTAGATAAAGTTAATATTGGCTTAGAAGCTGCAACAACCATGACAGCAAATACAAATAAAGGCTCAACATAATTTTGATCATTAACAAAATGCACGGCTTCCTTCGTGTTGTCTAGCATAGAAATAATCATTACAAGAACTAATGCCCAAAAGCCAAAAACAACCTCAACTTCCGCAAGAAGGTGAAAAAGCCCTGCATGCTTTGGATAGGAGTGAGAAAGTTTTTCGAAGGAAGAAACCATAAACGTGTGCAAAATTGCGATTGCAAATAAAGCTGAAGCAATGATTTCAATATGAGTAGGGTTCATTCAAAGATCTCTTAAGTTGTGAATTGATTGTGACATCGGCAAAATTATCAGAAGTACAATGATCCATAATTAATAACAATTTCTATTCTAAAAGTTTCTTATTACACAATGCCTAAAAATCTCCTTAGATTCACTATTGGCTTGATGGTCTTTCAGATGTTATTTTGGACTTTGGTGCCGATGCTCGCTCACCATGCACCGCCATTAGATGCTACAGAAATGTATAGTTGGAGCCTCAGTTTTCAATGGGGATTTTACAAGCATCCCCCTATGCCTGCTTGGATTGTGAGCATCGTACAGATGCTAGTTGGTCGAAATATGCTTTCTTTATTTTTATGCGCAAGCATGGCCATTAGTGCAAGTTATTATTGTGTTGCTTGGCTAGCCAATCGTTTTTTATCTGAAAAAGAAGCGATAGTAGCAGTATTTCTATATGCCTTAACCATCTATTGCAACCTTTGGTCTACAGACTTTAATCATAATCAAATACAAATGCCATTTTGGGCATTAAGCCTCGTCTGTCTGGTGCTTTGCCTAGACACGGGAAGCAAAAAATGGGCACTAATTTTAGGGATTGTCATGGGCTTAAATGCCCTATCAAAGTATACCGCTGCCTTTATTATGCCTAGTGCTATTGTGCTACTGATGATGTCCCCGCATTGGCGAAAGCATTTCAACATGACGCAATTATGTATTGCGAGCATTGCTTTTTTAGTGATCTTTTCGCCCCATTTGTACTGGTTGACGCAAAATGATTTCATGCCATTTCATTATGTCAATGAGCGCTTTGATGAGATGAAAAATACGAATCACTTGTTAGATTTAGCTAACTACATCGGTAATATTTTGTTGGCGCATTTATGTTTAGTCTTGGTAAGTTTATTTCTCATACCTAAAAAAATGATTGAAAGTAACATGACTAAAAGTGATCAAATTTTTATTTGGATTTTAGGGCTTGGGCCAGTTCTAACAACTATTATTTTGGGTTTGTTTGTGCCCTTGTATCATCGTTGGGTGATACCCATGCTCCCTATGATCACGATCGTTTTTGCAATGTTATTAAAAGGACGTTTTGCTTATCTATATAACAAAAAAGCATTTACTCTTTTTGTTGTATTACAAATCCTTTTAGGTTTAGCATACATTTATAAAGATAAAATCAACCCAAATCAGTCTGCTCGCGGAAATTACCCTGCTCCCGAACTGGCGCAAGCCATTTATAGTAAATGGCATGCACTTTACCCAGATCAAGCATTCAGAATTGTTTCCGGAGGGGAGTGGGAGGCAGGAGTCGTCAGTCTTTTCTCCCCAGATAAGACCTATGTTTACACCCAAGCAGACTCTGTGATAACCCCTTGGGTATCGGTAAAAAATGCAAATGATTGCGGTATGGTAATGTTAAATCCATCAGTATTAGATCTTGATCGTTTTCCACTAGCTAAAATACAAGCTCCAATCGAAGTCAAAAGTTCAATGAGCAATACTGTAGTAGCCATCAACTATGCCATTAACCCACCCCAGGGAAAATGTTTATTGAAATAAAAAACCAAAGGATGAGGCTCACATGGAAACTCAATTATTAATACCAGATATTCTTACTAGATTAGGTTTGGCAATGCTTGCTGGGATGATACTGGGTTTAAATCGGTGGATGCATCATAAATCAGCTGGAATACGAACACATACTTTAGTTAGCTTAGGCGGTGCTTTAGGGATGATGTTAATGACCTCAATTACTGGCGGAGATGCACAGGCTCAAAGCCATGTATTACAGGGGATTATTTCTGGGATAGGTTTTTTAGGCGCCGGCGTCATTGTTCATCAAGGTGCAACTGGGAATGTGAAGGGTTTAACAACTGCAGCAAGCATTTGGGCAGTCGCAATTTTAGGCTGTTGTTTTGGGGCTGGCCAAGTCATTGTTGGTGCCTTTGGTTTGACTGCTGTTTTATTGATCTTAATTGTAGGCCGCTCTTTAGAAAGCGGCCTTGCAAAAATGCTGGGTATCGTTAGAGGCTCAGAACTTGATGACGACGATCAAAGTAAACAGTAGATGACAAACCTTATCGAATCAAGCCACAACCAATTCGTGGCCCAGAATTTCCGGCTGGTTGAGATTTATAATCATCAGGGTCGCGATGAACAACGACAGCTCGTCCAATAATTGTTTGATCTCCAACTAGTGAAAAATCTGTTAATGTTGCTCGGTAATTAGCGTTGCCGTTGGCATCACTCATAATATTTGGCATATCACCAGCATGATGAGCAGCATTTTGCACACTACCATGTTGGGAATTCGTTGGGTTGTAATGACCAAGAGCACTCATCGCATCAGTGGCTGAACAGTCACCTTTTTCATGAATATGAATCCCATGTTCAGAATTTGGTTTTAGGCCAGAAAAAGTTCCAGTAACAAGAACTTGTTTTCCAGATTGAGAAAAATTAACTGAGCCATTTAAATTAGAGCCTGATTTGGACTGAATGACAGAAGTTGCTGTGGGGGTATCCTGAAAAACTTGGCATCCCGAAAGTGATAAAAACAGAGAAGCACAAAAAGTAATTTTTGCATTCATTTGAGTTGGCATATTTTTCATCAATTGTCCTAAATTAGGTATTTATATACGTAGTCTAATACAAATAGATGAATATTGGTTAAATTCAATAAAGTCGTCATTTAAGCTAATAAATATAGATAGTTTTAAAAAATATGTACCTTTCTGAGTATAGATTCAACATAGAACCTTTTTTTAAATTAAATATCAACTTAAAGCAACAAAATTGAGTTCAATTAAGGTTGGCTAGAGTAAATCACTGAAAAATTCTCTTACTAGATTTACGCAAGGTTCGAAATGAGTGATGTGAATCATATGAAAATCTGAGTTGATTGTTGCAATTTTCAATTGAGGTATTTGTGCTTGCAAAATTTCAATTTGTTTAGGATCTGTAATAGGGCCATTGCTTGGCATAATCGCAAGGGTTGGACATTGAATATCTTTTAAGAATTCAGTGGCATTTGCAGAGTTGACTAGATCAGAATAATGAATCAAGACCTCTGGAGCGCTTTTTGAAAACTCATCGACATACCATTGAAGCAGCTTGGGATTCGTTTCGGGGGGAAACCTTGCTAACACACTTGTTTGGTAGACCCATTCCTTGATACCCATCTTGTGCATTGCCTCTAGTCTTGAGCCAAACCCTAACGAGTACTTGCTTTTCATCGCTTGGTTAATAAAGACTGGCGTAGAGACTAAAGCCAGAGCTTTGATTAAGTTTGGATGTGTGGCGGCTAGGATAATGCCTAAGATACCTCCCATCGACTCACCACAAAAGAGTATTTGACCGCAATTTAGCTCAGAAATTACTTTAACTAAATCGTTGATACATAACTCAATTTGAATATCTTGGCTTGTATTTGTAATATAACTAGATTGTCCTAAGCCTCGCATATCTACTCTTACGACACGATAGTCTCTAGCTAGTAAGGGAATCCAGGGATACCAAAACGCGCCACTGCGACCATTCCCATGTTGCAGAAAAAGAGTCGGACGATTATCCCAAGGATTGGTAAAGTCATCAATTTCATAGTGAATTTGAATTTCCTTGGCAACCGACAGTAAAGGCATCTTTCAATCCATTTCTAGATGGATTTTTTTTGACAACTGCAACCATCGGTTTTTATCTGCGATAAAGAATTCTTTAAATTCGCTGGGAGTACTAGCTACAGGTAATGCACCATCTTGGTTTAATCTAGCAAGAACATCCGGATTCTGAATCACCTGTTTAATTGCATCTGATAGCTTAAAAACAATCTCTTTTGGTGTTTTTACGGGCAAGAACATGCCATACCATCCAACCACTTCCATATTTGAATAACCTAACTCTATTAGCGTAGGAACCTCAGGCAGAGCATTGGAGCGTTGAGCCGTGGTAACTGCTAAAACATTTAATTTTTTACTTTTAATTAAACTTGAGCTAGCTAGTAAGTTGTTCAACATGATGTCAACATTCCCGCCAAGTAAATCATTGTTCGCAGGTGCCGCACCTTTGTAGGGGACGTGAACAGTATTTAAGCCTAAGCGATCGTTAATCAACTCCATTCCCAGATGTGGACCACTTCCATTTCCGGAGGATGCATAACTTAATTTACCAGGATTTTTCTTTGCAAATTCATGAAATTGTTTAAAAGTTTTTAGTTCCGATTGTGAGCCCGTTGTTAATAGATAAGGATATTTTGCGACTAAACTGACTGGTACGAAATCCTTATCAACATCGAATGGCAGCTTTTTACTTAAGGCAGGAGAGATCGCAAAGGACGCGATGGTCAAAAGAACTGTATTACCATCTGGTGGAGCTAAGGCTACGAACTGAGCGCCAATAGTACCATTTGCCCCAGGCTTATTTTCAACATAAACAGTTTGATTCAGTAGTTTGCTAAGTTCAATGCTAACGGTCCTGGCTAATGCATCTGTACCACCACCCGCTGGAAAAGGAACGATAATTTTGATAGTTTGGTTTGGCCATGTTTGGCTATAAGAAGAAAGAGGAAAGATAAAGAATATGCTTAATAAAAATAAAAATTTATTTGCACATGATACTTTTGGCGTTGAAGAAAATAGCTTCATATAAGAGCGAACAATCAGTAATGAATGAAAAAACTAACCATTACCAGTTTAATTGAATTACTTGTAACATAAAAAAAAGGTTGAAATACTATGGTTAAATGGAGCGAGTATTAGAGCTAAATAAATTTTTTAAGATAAATATATAGGTAATTCGATTGAAAAAGTTATTAAGAAGATTGCAACAAGTTGGAGTGCTTTCAGGTGTAGTGTATTTTCTTCTTTTTATTTGTCCCCAGATAAATGCAGTTGAAAAATTCCCATCAAAACCGGTTCGTATTGTTGTTGGCTTTTCTCCTGGCGGCCCAGTTGATAATATTTCTAGGATTTTGTCAAAGCGCTTAAGTGAGCGTTTGGGACAACCATTTATCGTAGAAAATAAGCCTGGTGCAGGCAGTATGATTGCAGCCCAATTTGTTGCCAATGCCGATCCGGATGGACATACGCTATTAATGGTGGCATCGACACATGCCATCAATCCGAGCCTTTATAAAAACACGTCTTTTGATACGACAAAAGACTTTACTGCAATCACATTTGTTGCAGAGAATGCATTTGTTCTTGTGGTACCAAAAGATTTAAAAGTAAATTCACTAGCTGACTTACTGAAGTTAGCTAAAAGTCAATCCACGCCTTTAAATTATGCCTCTGCAGGAGTTGGAGGCTTGCCTCACTTGTCCACGGAATTGTTGAAGATTGAGGCGGGTATTGATGCCAATCATATCCCTTACAAAGGAGCTTCTCCAGCCTCTGTTGATTTATTAGCTGGTCATGTATCTTTTATGATTAACAATATGCAGTCAGCCTTGCCATTTATAAAGGACGGGCGCTTGAAAGCATTAGCAGTTACTTCACCTGAGAGATTAAGTGTATTACCAAATGTTCCAACATTTAAAGAGCTTGGATACAAAGGTTTGCAGATTTCTGGCTGGTACGGTTTATTAGGGCCAGCAGGTATGCCCCCTCATGTTGTGCAGCAACTGAATGTCCAAATAACACAAATTTTGCAAGAGAAAGATATCATCTCGCAAATTAGATCTGATGGCGCTGAAGTTAAAATGGGATCACCTAAGGAATTTTCTGATCGTATCAATAGCGACATTATTAAATGGTCTGAGGTGGTAAAGCGCGCAGACTTGAAAGGTCAGTAGAGATGGAAAGTAAATGGATTGAAGTAAGTCCAAGTGTAAATTTGTACTCGCAGGTATATGACTTTACAGATCCCTGGGAGACAGCTCCAACCATTGTGATGGTTCACGGGTTTGCTGAGAGTTCTGCGGCTTGGTATGCTTGGATTCCAATGTTGGCTAGAAACTATCGAATTGTATTATTTGATATGAGAGGTTTTGGTAAATCTACCCCCATGGCACAAGACTTTGCTTGGAGTATGGACGGATTATTAGACGATATATCTGCAGTAGCCAAGTATTATTCATTCGAGCAATTTCATTTAATCGGTGCGAAGAGCGGTGGTTCGCTAGTATTGCAATATGCTGCTAGGTATCCTGATAAAGTTATTTCGGTAGTTTCCGTCACTCCTCCTGTAGTTGGTGCCAAGGCAGTCCCAGAATGGTTTGAAAAAATTCAAAAAGAGGGGGTGAAGTCATGGGCAACCTCCACCATGCCAGGAAGATTAGGTACTAATGCAAGCACCAATGAAATTGAATGGTGGGTTAATCACGTGCAAGGCCTCACACCTGAGTCAACCTTATTGGGTTATTTAAATTGGGTTCCAAACTTAGATTTAAGGGATGAGGTTTTAAAAGTGCTGTGCCCAACTTTAATCATCACAACCTCAAGTAGTGGTTTGAGAACGGTAAAAAGTGTTGAGGAATGGCAAAAAAAGATGCACCAGTCGAACTTGCTAGTGGTAGAAGGAGATGCGTGGCACGCCGCTGCTGCCTACCCGGATATCTGTGCAAGTGCTGCCAAAGAATTTATAGACATAGTTTGCGCTAAATAAGAACAAGTCGCTTGTATGAATTAGATATCAATAGAATATTATTGAAAAAGGGTTAGGCAAATTGCGCTAACCCTTTGTTTATGGTGGCGAATCAGGGACTCGAACCCCGGACCTGCGGATTATGATT
>Ga0114976_10002276_pt1 | contig 12091 bp, 12 predicted proteins | sample S_130805_EF_Meta_FD_87319 | JGI IMG/M metagenome (GOLD analysis project Ga0114976, IMG submission 87319) | Freshwater microbial communities from Lake Simoncouche, Canada to study carbon cycling - S_130805_EF_MetaG | ecosystem: Environmental > Aquatic > Freshwater > Lake | place: Lake...
CTTAAATTTCATTTTCTCTCCCTAGGTTATAGTAATCCTATTCCAAACAGTAAAAATTTACTCATTTCTATGTGTCAAATCCCCACATTTGTGCTTTCCTTGGGAAAATTCAGCTTTTAATAGCTAGGTTTTTGATAGTGGCCATAATATGTAGTCTTCATTGGTAGCAACTCTAAGTAACGGCTGACGAACTTAAATTCATATCTTCGTGAGATTTATTCCCACAGAGTTTAACTATCAATTCTGATTGATACTATACTTATTTTATGGATCCACAAAAATTATTACTTGACAAAGTTGCCACGTTGCAATTATTACTTTCACAGACTAATGATAACTTTTTAACAAATTTTGATAAGTGCGCAAAAGTGATTGCTGATACACTCAAAAAAAATGGTACAGTTTTTTGGTGCGGTAATGGAGGCAGCGCAGCAGAGAGCTCACATCTAGCCGTCGAATTAATTGGCCGGTTTAAAAACAACCGAAAGTCTCTGCCGTCTATTTCTCTAAGTGCAGATTCTTCAGCAATTACCTGTATCGCTAATGATTTTGGTTATGAAGAAATTTTTGCAAGACAGCTAGAAGGTTTAGGTAAAAAAGAAGATTTGTTAATTGTCTTGTCAACTTCAGGAGAAAGCGAGAATATTCTAAGGGTTCTACGCAAAGCACAGGAAATGGATATAACTTCAATAGCATTATTAGGAAAAGGTGGAGGACGAGCTGCATCACTATCTAACTTTGCGATAATTGTTAACTCAGACGAAACTGCACGTATTCAAGAGATGCACTTGTTGCTTGGGCATACTTTTTGTGAGTACGTAGAGGTAGCTCTAGGCATAGCTTAAAAGTGAGATTAATTCGCTGGTGTCACTATTATCGATTGAGAATCATGGGTGTATGGTTATGAAATATATTAGCCTAGTTACGGAGGTCTATGAGTGTTTTTCTTATTGCTGAAATTGGCATAAATCACAATGGAGATATTTCAATTGCTAAACAATTGATTGATTCTGCTTCCGATGCTGGATTTGATGCCGTGAAGTTTCAGAAGCGTACTGTAGATAAAGTTTACACAAAAGAATTTTTAGATTCACCTCGTGAAAGCCCTTGGGGTACTACCCAACGCGATCAAAAACTAGGTTTAGAGTTTTCCGTAAGTGAATATAAAGAAATAGATTCCTACTGTAAAGAAAGAAGAATTCAATGGAGTGCGTCCGCTTGGGATATTGATGCACAACAATTTCTACAGCAATTTAACTGCGCTTTTAACAAAGTTGCCTCACCGATGCTGGGTCATATTCCTCTGCTTAAACTAATCGCATCTGAGAAAAAACGAACATTTATTTCAACCGGCATGTCAACTCTTGAAGAAATTGACGAGGTTGTGAATGTATTTCGTGATGCAAATTGTCCGTTTGAACTAATGCACTGTAACAGCACGTATCCTATGCAAGAACAAGACGCTAACTTGCTCTGTATTCCCATGCTTAAAGAACGGTATAGGTGTAACGTTGGTTATTCTGGCCATGAATCTTCATTGATTAAAGTGTGCACGACAGCGGTTGCAATAGGTGCCACATCACTTGAACGCCACATTACACTTGACAGAGCAATGTATGGATCAGATCAAGCAGCTTCTATTGAGATAAATGCACTTAGAAATTTTGTAGAAAGTGTGCGAGCAATCCCGTATGTATTGGGGTCTGGTAAAAAAGTTTTAACTGAGGCAGAGAAAAAAGTAAGAGAGAAGTTAAGAATTTCAGTTCAAGGTTAATTAATGGGTAACAAAGTAGTAGCGATTGTGCAAGCCCGTATGGGTTCTACCAGATTACCTGGAAAATCACTGATGCTTTTAGCCGGCACACCACTTGTTGGGCGAGTTCTAGAAAGAATTAAATCTGCAACCAAAATAGATAAGTTAATTCTAGCGATTCCGAATAGCTCCGAGAATAACCCGCTAGAACTCCTTGCGAAAAGTTATGGAGTTTCAGTATTTAGAGGATCAGAGACTGATTTAGTAGATAGATATTACAACGCGGCAAAGAATTTTTCATGTAAATACGTTGTACGAATACCAGCTGATAATCCAGTACCACAAGCTTCTGAAATTGACCGGATTATCGATCATCATTTGAGTTTAGACAGACCTGGTTTTTCTTCAAATTTAGCCCAAGTTTATGAATCAAGATATCCAGATGGTATTGGAGCCGAGATATTTGATTTTGAATTACTTGAAGAAGTATTTACAAATTCTAAAGATTCAAGAAAGCGAGAGCATGTACATTTAAATTTCTTTGATTATGCAACCCAGAAAGCTGTGGATGAAAGATGGTGTCCAATTTCTACTGTCCCTTGCCCATCAGATTTTGCACGACCTGACATAATTCTTGATGTAAACACGCGAGATCAATTTGAATATATGGCTAATTTATATAAAGATTTATATCCTATTAATCCAAACTTCAATATTAAAGATATAATTAAATGGCATGATGAAAACTACGGAACAGGAAACCAGAGGATATGAACAAAATGAGCGCTAGTGGAAGAGTTGTGTATTTCAATGGTGAACTTGTTCCCGAGGCCGAGGCTAAGATTTCTATATATGACTCAGCGTTAATGTTTGGTGACATGGTTTTTGAAATGACCCGTTCATTTAATGGAAGACAATTCAAATTGAAAGAACATATTGAAAGATTATATGTTGGTCTTTCTATACTAAGAATTCCAATAGATATTACGAAAGCAGAGATGGAAAAAGCTTGCTATGAAACTATCGAAGCCAATAAATCGTTTTTTAGTGATAGTGATGAGCATCGTCTACTAATCGACGTTTCTAGGGGATTGTTAGGAATTTATGAAAATATTGAAGGATTAAGGAAAGGTCCAAATGTCGTAATTGCTGATTTCCCGTTAAAGTGGACTGTCTCAAGTATGGGGCATTTGTTTGATATTGGGATTAATGCAGTCATAACTTCTCAGAGGGCGATCCCTGCTTCGTTAATGGATCCAAAAATTAAGAATAGAAGCAGAATTTTCTATTTAATGGCAAACATAGAAGCGTCGCAATTTGAAGGCGAAGATAACTGGGCACTTTTATTAGACACAGATGGTTATATTGCAGAAGGAACTGGAGATAATTTCTTTATTGTTAAAAACGGAGTGATTTACACACCTGAAGGGAGAAATATTTTAAGGGGAATTTCTCGCCAGTATGTTATTGATGAATTAGGTCCAGAGTTGGACATTGAAGTAATTGAAAAAAATATTGAGCCTTATGATGTTTATACAGCGGATGAAGCTTTTATGACCGGAACGCCATTTTGTATGTTACCTGTAACTTCTCTGAATGGAGTAAAAATAGGTGATGGAAAAGTGGGACAAATGTTTAAAAAGGTACTAGATAAATGGAGTTTAAATGTAAAAGTTGATATTGAGCAACAAATAAAATCTTGGAAAAGTGATCGTGAAGTTTCGTCACCAACCCCTTATAAGTTTAAAAATAAATAGCAAATATTATAAATGTTTACTAAACCAAAAATTGGTTTTGTTCAAGGCAGGCTTTCCCCTATGATTAATAATAGAATTCAGCAATTTCCTTTAGATTCCTGGCGAAATGAATTTGCTTTAGCTTCAAAGCTAGATATTAAGCTTATCGAATGGACAATAGATACTTATAAATTTTTAGAAAATCCCCTTGTAAAATTAAAAGGACGGGAAGAAATAAATAAAACTGCTAAAAAAAATAGTATTTTGATTCCATCAGTTACATGTGATTACTTTATGGAAACCCCCCCTTGGAAGAATGATTTAATGATAGTTAAAAAAAGAATGATTACAATACTTAAAGGCATGAGAAGTATTGGGTCTAAAATACTAGTAGTACCTCTAGTAGATAATTCCTCACTAACTACTTCTAATAGTATTAAAGTTGTTAAAAGTTTGTTTACTGATTTAATTCCAGAAATTATCGAAAACAAATTACAGATAGCTTTTGAATGTGATCTAAAGCCAGAAAAACTCTCGGATTTTATTGGAAAATTTGATCGAAATTATTTTGGAATAAATTACGATATTGGTAATAGTTCTAGTCTAGGTTTTAACCCTACGGAAGAATTTAAAGCATACGGGTCAAGAATCATCAATGTCCACGTCAAGGATCGGAAACTTAATGGAGCCACAGTTCCTTTGGGTGAGGGTGACGCTAATTTTCAAAAGATTTTTCGTTTGCTCTATGAAACGAATTACCAAGGAAATTTGATATTACAAACAGCTAGAGCCAAAGATGGTGAAGATGCTGAAGTGCTGGTAAAGTACAAAAAACTTGTTGAGGACTGTTGGGAGGAGGCAGTAATTGGCTAACTTGCAAAAAGTTGTTCTCATATCTGGCTCGACGAACGGAATCGGGAAAGCAGTCGCAGCTCGGTTTATTCATGATGGATTTACGGTAATTCAAAATTCAAGAAATAAAATAGATAAAAAAGATATTTTAGGCGCAAAACATATCATGGGAGATGTAACAAATTACAAAACTTGTTTAGATATTATTGAAACCATAAAATTAGAATATGGTCGTCTTGATGTATTAGTTTGTAATGTTGGCGATGGAGCAGATTTAGACTCAAATAATTCAACAGAAGAGCGTTGGTCGCACTTTTTATCAAGTAATTTACTTTCAACAACATTTTTAGTTGATGCAGCAATTTCGATATTGATAAAATCAAAAGGAAATGTAGTTGCTGTATCATCAATTTGTGGTTCAACTTTAGTAAAAGATGCTCCGATCGAATACTCTGCAGCAAAAGCTGCTTTAAACATGTACATAAAATTAATGGCGCTTAAACATGGCGAAAATAGTATTAGATTTAATGCAGTTTCACCTGGTAACGTAATGTTTGAGGGCTCCACTTGGCATAGTAAGATTAAAAAAAATAAAGAATTCGTGAATAAATATATAAGCGAAAATGTTCCAATGGGAGTCTTCATTGAGCCAGAAGCTGTGGCCGAAGCAATATTATTTTTAGCAAATGACAGCAGTAAGTTTACTACTGGAGTTGTGTTAAACATTGACGGGGGACAAAGTTTATGAGTTCTCAAAATGCACCACTTCTAAAATTCAACCTAAGTGGTAAATGGGCCCTTATTACCGGAGGAGCCGGGATGTTAGGGAAAGAACATGCTGTAGCTCTTTTAGAAATCGGTGCTAAAGTGGTGCTTTGGGATGTAAATAAAGATAATTTAGCGAGAGTAGCCAACGACTTAACAAAAAATTTTAGCGAGCAATCATTAATGACAACTGTGGTGGATATTTCACAAGAGAGTGAAGTGTTAGCAGCCTGCAATCTATTAGATTCTCAAGGAATCGCTATTTCTATCTTAATTAATAATGCTGCAATTAATCCAAAATATACTTCAGAAAATAGTGGAACAGTTTTTTCCCGAGTTGAGAATTTGAGTTTGGACGATTGGAATCACCAAGTTTCAGTTGGTCTAACAGGAGCATTTATTTGCTCAAAACATTTTGGGTCAAAAATGGCAATTAATAAAAGTGGCGTGATTTTGAATATTTCCTCCGATTTATCCGTGATCTCACCCGATCAGCGGCTTTATAAGTCAAGTGAAAAGGAAGAAATTTCACAACCAGTGAAGCCCATTACATATTCAGTTATTAAATCGGGTTTAGTAGGAATGACTAGGTATCTTGCTACCTACTGGAGCGCAAACGGAGTGCGAGTCAATGCCTTATCGCCCGGCGGTATCTATGAGGGACAGAGTGAAGAATTCGTTAAGAAAATTACAAATTTGATACCTCTCGGCCGTATGGCAAAATCAAGCGAATACAGATCAGCTGTTCAATTTCTTTGCTCAGACGCTTCTTCATATATGACCGGACAAAATATAGTAATAGATGGTGGAAGATCGGTTTGGTAAAAGCAAAAGCGGTTTTCTGCGAAGGCTGAGGGATTTATCCTCTACAGGCTAGATGATTTCCCATTTTATTGGCAAGCGGATCATAAATGGAACACTACCTATTATTGTTGTTTTTCGTAGTACTTTTTAGATAGAAAGTAGAGCACGAACCTTTAATCCAGTATGAGTTTTCCTTGAGCACCAATTTTATACAGACCTAAACAATCAGTACCCTGATTTGAGCTGAATTTTACAAATTTAGGCATCTAATTGCGTCCATTGGTTATTTCTTCCTACTGATAATTTTGGAACGGCAGTAGCATGAGAATTTTTCACTCAACGCTGTAGAAAAACCTAAATTGGTGCATAATAGTTAAATGGCAACCCCCCCCCGATATCAAGATTATGTGATTCAGGGCGGCAGGTTCATTGGCGACTTTGAAGGCATGTATAAGAATTTTGATGACCCATGGCACCAATCTAGAAAAGACCATATTTTTGATAGCCGAAGACAGCTTGCACTGTTAGCATGTTCACGACTAAAAGACCAACACAATGTTACTAGTGTAATCGAATTAGGTTGTGGATTTGGTTTCTTGACAGAAAAACTTAGAGAACTCGGATTCAAATCGATAGGTACAGACATCTCTCCGACTGCAATTCAAAAAGCCCAAGAAAAAAATCCAAATTCCCGATTCGAAGTCGCAGAATATGATGATGTTAGTGTTCTGAATTCATTCAACCCGGATATAATTTTAATGGCTGAATTAACTTGGTATACACTTGATACTTTGGACGAGTTCTTATCTGGGTTAAGAATTTATGCCCAATCAAGACCGAAACCAACTTTCTTAATTCACCTTTTAACTACTTACAAATCTGGAACCCAGAAGTACGGGACCGATAAATTCACTAATTTAGAAGAAATTCTAGAATATTTCAATATGCAATATCTAGAATATGGGTTTATTAAAACAGTTAGAGACGATGATCCTGAAAGCCAGGGCACATTTTTTGTAGCCAAAATTGTCTATTGAGATTCTAATTAGCTTCATGAATTTTTTGAAATATTTATGATTTGAACTCACGAAGATTTTGAATACTCGCAACTACCAATAAAATTAGGGCGCTCTTTCTGCGGTGATCTTGGTCAAGTATCCAGCACTGATTGGTACGTCAGAAATAATGCAAGAATCAACCAATTCTGCAGACGAATTTTCATCGCTCGTAACTTTTATGGAGTCACATACCTTCGAGCGGAGGATGAGGGATTTGAACCCTCGGTAGGTCACCCTACACACGCTTTCCAAGCGTGCGCACTCGGCCGCTATGCGAATCCTCCAGTAATTACTGTAACTGGCCAAGAGTATCGTTTTATACACTATAGCTTTTGTCAGTCCCCCGTGTGTTACTTAGGCGCAAAACTCCACAGCGTGAGTTGTCCTGACAAGAAAGACTAACTTGAGTAGTATTCAAAACTAGAGTGCTTTTAGAGTTTTTAAGTATAAAGGTTGGAACCAGCAAATGAGATACATAAGAAGAGTACTAGCTAAATTATTGTATTTATTTTTTTCAATTAGATTATTAGATCCATCTCCTAGCGTATTAACGGGTAGCGCAGTAAGAATTAATAAAATTCTTTCTATCATAAAAGGAACAAAATATTTGGAGATTGGTGTTAATCAAGGATTCACATTTGAAGGTGTTAGCGCAAAAACAAAAGTCGGCGTGGATCCAGTAAAAAAAGTAATCACTTTAAAAAATGAAGTTTTCTTCAAAATGTATTCAGATGATTATTTTGAAATAAACAGGCATAAATACGACTTAATATTTATAGATGGTTTACACGAATACCGACAGGTTTTGAAAGATATAGTAAATGCTTTAAACACACTTACTCGCACTGGAGTAGTTTTAGTAGATGATGTTATTCCTAGTGATGACATAAGAGCTTCAAAGAAAATCAGCTTATTTACTGAGAGTGAAAAAATAGATTTAATCAAGGGTAATTTCTCCTGGCAAGGTGATGTATATAAAGCAGTATTCTTACTAACTAGTTTGTATAATGAGTCACTAAACTTTGCCACATTAATCGATGGTGGGCATTTTCAAATGATTATTTGGAAAAAAGAATATAACACAGAGATAAAATTTCCATCTGCTATGAGCCTTACTAAGTTTGACGATGAAAATTTGTTATCTAAGCTAAATTCTCAAATTCCTGCGAACTGGAGGGAAGTGAAATTAGAAAGCTTACCTTTAGTCTTCACTTAATGATTTAATTTAAGACTTAAAAAATAAATTTAACAAAGCTATAATTCGCCTTTCTAATTTTTTAACTATTTTTGATACAAACCCTTTTTCATAAAAACCAAATAAGCTTAGATTTCGAGATGCTTCTATTATGCTCATATCATCATTGTCTGCTACATATGGTTTAAGACTATTTTTTTTTATTAAGCAACTAAAAACAGATTGATCACACATATTTTTTACAAACCCTGGATGTTTATAATTAGAATCTGTATCTGGTTTCACATAAAAAAAATTGTTTCGCGTACAGTAATTTACCCATTCTTGAATTAAATTATAACTTAACTCATTGTTTGACATCATAACCCAAGTTGCTTGGTATTGTGGGGAATTTTGATCACTAACACTAATCTCAAAATCTCTAAATATTTCTGGCTTGGTCCAGCAATATTCAGATTCTCCGAACTTTCTAAAACCAGGGCCGAAGGAGTATGCTGTTATAATCCGATTATTGTGTGCTTTACGTTGAATATTGTTCCAAAGATTGTCACTGATTCTAAGATTACATCCAATATCCGCATATAATAAAATTGAATTAAGTGGGATCAGTTTGAGTGTTTCAAGAATTACTATGGGCTTCCAGGCAAACCAAGCTAGCCCTGGATTTTTTTTTTCTGCTAAAAATATTTTTTCTAAACTTGGGTATTGAATCGATAAATTGTTGAAAAGTTTTTTTTCATTAAACAAATAAATTTTTTTTATTTGTTTAATTTTTAGAGCTTGGTTTTCAAATCTATTTGCTGCAAACTGGTACTGAAATTTTTTTGAGTAAAAACTACATACGTAAATTTGTGCATTATCATTCATTAATGTAAGATACCACACCAAGTTTAAACTGTAACTAGCTACTTTAATTTCAATCATTATTTTTTAACGGGTATATTTGATTGATTATATGTTTATTAGTTATTTCGTGAAATTCTTCTAACAGAAAATTTCGTTTTATACTATGATTTACCTTTAGATCCCCCGTGCGGCACTTGGGTGCCGAACTCCCCCAGGGCAGGAATGCAGCAAGGGTAGGTAATTTTTAGTGGGTGTGCGGGGGATCCTTATTTTTATCCAAATAAAGCTGGGAGGCGATAAATGTCATTAGCTTTATATCGTAAATATCGCCCTTCTATTTTTGCTGATGTTATTGGCCAAGAGCATGTAACAACTCCACTTAGTAACGCACTTGAATCGGGAAAGATTCACCACGCATATTTATTTAGTGGTCCAAGAGGTTGTGGTAAAACTTCTAGTGCTCGAATTATGGCAAGGTCTTTGAATTGTGAGAAAGGACCAACACCTAATCCATGTGGTATTTGTCAATCATGTAAGGATCTAGTTGCAAACGGCCCAGGATCATTAGATGTAATTGAATTAGATGCAGCAACACATGGCTTAGTAGATGATGCAAGAGACCTAAGGGATAAAGCGTTTTTTGCGCCAGTCTCATCCAGATATAAAATCTATATTATTGATGAGGCTCATCAGCTTGGGCCCGGGGCGGCTAACGCGTTACTTAAAGTAGTTGAAGAGCCACCTGCTCATGTACTTTTTATATTTGCCACAACTGAACCAGATAAATTAATCTCAACAATTAGATCAAGGACTCATCACTATCCATTTAGATTAGTTCCACCTGCAATCCTTAGTTCACACCTTGAAAAAATCTGCGTGAGTGAAAATATTAAGGTGGCCAAAGGCGTTATTTCATTAGTGGTTAGAGCAAGTGGTGGTTCAGTAAGAGATAGCCTTTCTATTCTTGGTCAATTACTGGCAGGTGCTGGTAGTGCTGGTGTCACATATGAAATCGCAGTAGCTCTCCTTGGTTATACCGATTCTGCATTAATTGATGAAGCAATCGATGCAATTGCTGCTCAAGACAGCGCTTCGTTATTTATAACAATTGATCGAGTAATTGAATCAGGGCAAGATCCAAAGCGATTCGCATCAGATCTTCTTGAAAGGATGAGAGATTTAATCATTGTTGGAGCATCAGATGAAAATAACTCAGCGATACTTATCTCCCTTCCTACTGATCAACTAGATCGAATTCGCACCCAAGCAAAGTTAATTGGAATCGCAACCCTTATTAGATCAGCAGATTTAATTGCGCAAGGTATTACCCAAATGAGAGGTGCAACCCCACCAAGGTTAATCTTGGAGCTTATTTGTGGACAGATGATGTTGCCAGCTGGTGATAATGCAAACATAACTGCCCGAATTGAAAAGCTTGAGAAGAGTTCATCTCTAATGACGCCATCTATCCCGACCGTACGTGTTATGACTCAAAGTGTACCTATTAAAGAAGTTAAATCTGTTAAAGAGGTTTTTGAAAAAGCAGTTGAAATTAAACCTATCGTAAATAAACCAGTTCAAAACAAATCTAGCGGAAGTATTGATATCACTTCCCTTCGTAGGATGTGGCCACAAGTAATTGATGCAGTTAAAGGCAAGCGCCGGCTCACCTGGTCACTACTTGCAACAAGTGCCCAAATACTTTCATTAGATGATGAGAATATAACAATAGGCATTGTTAATTCAGGAGCAAGAGATTCATTTGTTAGATCAGAAAGCGATGTTATTTTATCTGATGCTTTTGAAGAGGTAACTGGAGTGAGGCGAAAGATCATTGCAACAGTAGATTCATCAGTTACCACTACAACAATGGCAAGAGCTGATGAGGATCCAGCAGATAACGATATGCTCTCAGGCGCTGATCTATTAGCAAGTAAATTAGGCGCTAAGGTTATTAAGGAGTCTAACTAAGTAACTTCTTAGTGACATTAATATGTATGAAGGAATAATCCAAGATTTAATTGATGAACTAGGAAGACTTCCTGGTGTTGGCCCTAAGAGTGCGCAACGTATTGCTTTTCATATCATTGCCTCAGATCGGGTGGATGTAACCCGTCTTGCTGAAGTTTTAAAAACTGTTAAAGAGCGAGTTAAGTTCTGCACTACTTGTGGCAATATTTCAGAAGAGGATCTATGCAAGATATGCCGGGATCCAAGAAGAGATAACACATCTATATGTGTAGTTGAAGAAAGTAAAGATGTAATTGCGATTGAAAAAACCAGGGAGTTTAAAGGTAAGTATCATGTTTTAGGTGGTGCTATTTCTCCAATAGATGGAATTGGACCAGAAAATCTTCGAATCAAAGAGCTAATGAGCAGATTAGCTGCAACTGAAATTAGTGAAATCATCATTGCAACTGATCCAAACCTTGAAGGTGAAGCAACTGCTACCTACTTAACAAGATTAATTAAGCCTTTAGGAGTAAAGGTCTCCCGCCTTGCTTCAGGTCTTCCTGTAGGAGGCGACCTTGAATATGCCGATGAAATTACCTTGGGAAGAGCTTTTGAGGGTAGAAGAAGCTACGATAATTAGATAATCTCAATATATAAGATAGTTTACCGTCTTATTATATGAGATAATTCCCAGTTTTCCCTATCCATGCTCCACAATTAGCTCATGGGCTTAATCGTTCAAAAGTTTGGCGGCTCCTCTGTTGCAGATGCTGAGGGGCTGAAGCGGGTTGCCAGCCGAATAGTAGCCACCAAAAAAAGCGGTCACCAAGTTGTAGTTGTTGTCTCAGCAATGGGTGACACAACGGATGAATTAATTGAGTTAGCTAATCAGGTATCTCCACTTCCTAATGGACGTGAGCTAGATATGTTATTAACAGCGGGTGAGCGAATATCTATGGCGCTGCTTGCTATGGCTATTTCAAATTTAGGACATGAAGCAAGATCATTTACTGGCTCTCAAGCTGGAATTATTACAACTTCAACACATGGCAAAGCAAGAGTAATTGATGTGACACCTGGGCGAATTCAAGAGGCACTTAAAGAAGGCGCCATTGCAATTGTTGCAGGA
>Ga0114976_10002278_pt1 | contig 12090 bp, 16 predicted proteins | sample S_130805_EF_Meta_FD_87319 | JGI IMG/M metagenome (GOLD analysis project Ga0114976, IMG submission 87319) | Freshwater microbial communities from Lake Simoncouche, Canada to study carbon cycling - S_130805_EF_MetaG | ecosystem: Environmental > Aquatic > Freshwater > Lake | place: Lake...
CCTGTAGCACTGATTGTGCAGTTAGACTTAGAGCGAAAAAGTCTGGTGATACTCAATCAAGAAAAATTACCATTGTATGTGAACACTGCAAAAGAACAAAGTTGGTTTCACCATCAAGTTCAGCAAGACGATTTTGTTCTCTTGATTGCAAAACTAAGCACCTTGTTGGAGATAAAAATTCAGCATGGAAGGGAGGAATTACCTCCGAACGACAGCAGTTTTTCTCATCACCTAAGTGGAAGAAAGTATGTCAATCTGTGTGGGCAAGAGATAAAAGAACTTGCGGAAGATGCGGAAAAGTTCACACAAAAGATGAACGAATGTTTGAAGTCCATCACATCGGAAGTTGGGGAAAATTCCCAAAACTTAGATATACTTTATCAAACCTTGTGCTCTTGTGTTGGGGCTGCCATAAGTGGGTTCATTCAAGAGCAAATGTGGGAAAAGAGTTTATTCAGCATAGAAGTTGAAGTAACCAAGGGATATACAGTTATACCTTGGAAAAAGGGGGAATCACCAGACGGTCACCGTTATAAAGCATTAGGTAACTCGATGGCAGTTCCAGTTATGAAGTGGATAGGGGAGAGAATCAATGAAATTAACAAACAAATTTAACTTACCGGAACCAATTGTCAACGCGGTAAATAACACAGGGTATACCCCAGGTAGTAGCGATATTACGGTTACCCAACTAATCCAACCGCCTCTTATACGTAAGTTGCGTATAGAGCACGATGAGGATATTGAAGAGGATGCTTCAGACCGTGTTTGGGCGTTATTTGGAACCTCAGTTCACCACCTGCTAGAAATGGCTTATAAGGGGCGTACGGCACGAGTTGAGGAGCGAGTATATGCCGAGGTATCAGGATGGAAATTAGGCGGTGCATTCGACGTTTTAGAGGGTTCTAGCCTATCTGATTACAAGGTAACTTCCGTGTTCTCTTCAAACGGCAAAATTGATTGGGAAAGACAGTTAAATGTGCTACGTTGGCTACTTCATAAAAATGGCACAGAAGTCGATAAATTGACCATTACAGCCATCTTTAGAGATTGGAGACCTAGGGAGGCACAGAAGAACCCTGAATACCCTAGAAGACCGATTATGACCCTTCCTATTAAGATGTGGACATTAGATGAAACTGAGTCATATATTAAGGAGCGTGTTGCACTGCACCAATTAGCTGACCCTCCTGTATGTAATGACGAGGAACGGTGGACTACCCCTGAACAATGGGCTTTAATGAAAAAGGGTGGCAAACGAGCCATTAAATTGTATCCGTCACAAGAGGGTGTTACACTCGCCCCAGACCAACATTGGGAACATAGACCGGCTACTTATAGACGTTGTGAAGATTATTGTTCTGTCAATAAATGGTGTAAGGTATGGAACGATACAACCTTTTAGGCTAAACTAACAAATGACACGGCAGGCATACCCTCCCCCACAATCCCCCAGACGGCTCCCCTCCGTCCTGTCTGTCGTGTCACCTAATACGAGAACAATATGACTACCATTGTTGGAGATTGGAAAAATAAAATATTAGTATGTGATAGCCAATTTTCAGATGAAGATACTGGTATTAAATATTTTGAAGATAAGGTTTTACCAATAGAGGGTGGATATCTTGGAGTTGCAGGCAATTGGGCTGATGGGGAAAAGGTTGCAGATTATGTTAGCAAGAAACAAAAGACGAAACCAAAATTACATACAGATAGTTCATTCCTAAAATTGACCGAAGAAGGTCTTTTTTCTTGTGGGGATGATTTGGAATGGGAAAGAGTGAGAACATTTATGGCAATTGGAAGTGGAGCTATGGCTGCCGAAGTCTGTATGAGAATGGGACTTACTGCAGAAGAAGCTGTTAAATGGTCTTGCAATGTAGATTTAAAAAGTCACGAACCGATTAAAATATATAAACTAGGGAATAACAATGCCGAATCCTAAATGTAGCGATGAAGATTTTATAGATATTTGGAATAAACATAAGTCTGGTACTAAAGTTGCAAAACAATTAAATATGGATGTTCGAGCGACAATGGGTCGACGAAAACGAATAGAAAAGAAATACAACATTAAGTTAGAGGCAACACAGGGTGGAGCACCTAGAATGGTTATCCCTGAAAACAAAGTCCGCACTAATCTGACTATCGAAAATGGTTTGATTATTGTGGGTTCTGATTGCCACTACTGGCCAGGCTATGTTAGTACCGCCCATAGAGCATTTGTCCATCTTATCAAGAAATTAAAACCTAATGGAATCGTGCTAAATGGTGACATTATGGATAACGCTACTATCAGCCAACACAATAGAATTGGGTGGGAAAAAACACCAACCGTTAAAGAAGAACTAGAAGAAGTCCAAGCTCGTCTAGGCGACATCGAAGCAGTCCGTCCTGCAGGAGCATTTATGCACCGCACCATTGGTAATCACGACCTACGCTTTGATGGTAAGCTATCTAATGTATTGGGTCAGTATGAAGGGATTGCAGGTATGGCATTAGCCGACCACTTACCTGAATGGACATACAGTTGGTCTCTAATGGTCAATGGTACTTGTATGATTAAGCACCGGTGGCATAATGGTCAACATGGAGTATTTAACAACACCCTGAAATCGGGGGTCTCAATGGTCACGGGTCACTTGCATTCGTTGAAAGTTACTCCGTGGTCTGACTATACTGGAGACAGATATGGCGTTGACACCGGAACAATGTCGGCAATTGGAGGAGACAAGTACATCTACACGGAGGACTCGCCCGTCAATTGGCGTTCAGGATTCTGCCTCCTTACATTCCGTGATGGAGAACTACTGCCGCCAGAACTTGTACAAGTCATTAGTGAAGACGATGGATTGGTATTCTTTCGAGGAGAGGTAATTGAGGTATGAAAATAGAATTAAAAGAAATTACTGAGAATCCTGATGGTTCTGCAGATTGTGAATTAAATATTGATGCGGACGGCATGAAGTTATTGGTTCAAGAAGGACTGATTGCCGTTCTTTGGAAAGCTATTGACCTAGCAAAGAAAGAGGCTACTGAACCTGAGCCTATTCCTTTTCTTGGTTGGTTACATTGGTGGAAAAAATAAATGGCAACAAAGAAGAATGTTAAATTATCTGTAGGACGCGGTGAAAAGTTACCCGTATCTAAGGGTGCAGGATTGACCGCTAAAGGTAGGGCTAAGTATAATCGTGAAACAGGCTCTAATTTAAAAGCCCCTCAACCTGAAGGTGGTGCTCGTAAAAAGTCATTTTGTGCTCGTATGGGTGGAATGCCTGGGCCGATGAAGGATGAGAATGGTAAACCAACTCGTAAAGCTGCATCATTAAAAAGGTGGAAATGTTAATGAAAGACGGACTATACGCCAATATTCATAAAAAGCAGGCACGTATCAAAGCAGGTTCAGGTGAGAAGATGAGAAAGCCTGGAACTAAAGGTGCTCCTACGGCTAAGGCATTTAAGGAATCAAAGAAGACTGCTAAGAAGTGAGGGGACAGCCTCTCGTCTGCCAATTCGTTGATGCCCTAGTCGGAAAGACGGAAAATAACTAGGTTAGGCATACCCTCATGCCGTCTTAACTTGTTAGAACTTCTAGGGCTTTATTAGATTTTAATACGCGGTCATCAAGACCAATCGTACCGCCATTGACCTTCTTGGTTACGGCTACCGTATCCCAAGTGTCTGCAATCTGATTTAGTCCTTTGGTTGACCAAAACCACCCTGCTGACAATACAGCATATAAAGGCTCACATAAAACATTAGGATTTGAAAGCAAATCTGCTCTAATGGAGTTACCACACTTTTCATAATTAGCACGTCCAGTTAGTTGAATTAATCCTCTTCCGTGAAACTTGTTCCCGTCGCCTGGCTCAGTATTCCCTAAATTCTTTTTACCCCATTCACCGCCATAAATACAATTAGCAATCTCGGCTTGGTTAGCTGCATGGTCTGCAGTTCTGCCATATTTATTGCAATCCTCTTCGCTGATACGAGCACGACTAAACAGTTTCATTAAGGCTTCGGCTTTGTAGTTAAGCCCTTCCTCAAGGACATTAAAATTATTAGACTCATGAGCACACTGACCAATAAACGCTGCTTGACGCTTAGGTGTGTTGATTTCAAACTTTTCAAAGGTTGAATTGAGTGGGTCTAACCATTTTTCATCTATGCCTAATGCTCTTAAATGCTCTTTATTCATTTCTTCATCATTCCTTCTAATTCTTTAGTCTTGTCTTTACTACCTTGGCTTGAACCAAAGTAAAAGGAAAGCACCTGACCGGCTGAACTGGTAATGAATCCAAGAGCAAAGATAATCATCTGCTGTTGGTCAGTTGCTACATCAATAAATATTAATATTCCAATAAATAAGAACGCTAAAGCTACTGTGCCTAAAGCTAGGATTGGAACTACGGCTTTGTCTAACTTGGTAGAATGTTCGCTTGTAGCTACTGCGGCATAGGCTTGACGAGCAGAATCACGGTCTTGAGCATCTAACTTAGCATATTCTAAGTCTAGCTCCTTGAGCTTCATAGTCATCTCAGGATTGCCAGTTAAAGCGGCTGTAACGCCTTCAATGGTGTCATCAGGTATACCTAGCTTAGATGCTATCCAACCTACTGCAGCACCTCCTGCAGGGCCTGCTACGGCAGTTGCTAAAACAGGTGCTACGCCTTTTAAAATGTTTAATAAAGTTTCCATTAATCTATCCTTTAATACCCCAAGTTAAATACCACGCAATAAATGCAGCTACAAAAAAACACCAAAACTGAACTCGTCTGACTGCTTTAAGGTCATGTTGATATTCTTCGTTATCTTTGCGTTCCAAGTTTTCAATATCCAATTTAATTCTTAATAATGCGTCCCATTCTTTAGCACCATACTTCTTAACAAATTCTATCTTTAGTTTTGCTTCTTCATCAGAGATTTGTTTCTTACGTTGCCATTCTTCTAATGCTTTGATTAATGCTCGTTCTTTTTTAAACTCTGCTTCTCGTCTTGCTCTTATTCGTTCTTGTGCTTGGTTCTGAGCTACTTCTACTGCATCGTGTTGTGTTGCTTCTATACTTTTCGTTAGTCCTTTGGTGGCCTCTCTTGTGCCATCCATAGCCCCACTAACGCTTTTTATACCCTCGGATATTCCGAAGTCTGGCATGGGCTACTTTCATTTAATAGAGATTTGTCCAGAACCGGCAAGATAAATTAAAAGTGCTACAACTCCCATACCAATTATTTTAATAGCTTTGGTAACTACACCTTCGCCTACGGTTTGGTAAAAATTATTAATAACTCGCTCTGTTACTTTTTCAACAAGTTCTTCTAGTTCGTCGTCTGTTAGATTGATAGCCATATTATGTCGCTTGAGTTTGGGATGTTAGGATGCCGTTTGTAAATGTCATACTTCCGTTAGTACCAAGAGTAGTTAATTTTGCAGTTGTGATAGTTGCCGACACACCTGTAGGAGTGCCTGATATGCTTGAATATGGAATAGTTGTAGAGGCAGTTACATTACTACCTGACCCATTGCCATAAAGATAGCCGGTTAATGTATCTGTCTTTAAAGATGCGGTTGCTTGTAAAGATGTAAACTTACCTGATGCTGCAGTAGCTGAACCAATAGGAGTGCTATTGATTGTTGAACCACTAATACCAACTCCACCAATTGCTCCACCTGTAATGGCTACAGAATTAGCGTTCTGATATGCCATTGTTCCAAGCGTAGTGCCTGGTTTACCAATCAAAGCATAAATACTATAGAACCAATCTCTATATTGGCGACTATTAATATCTTGGTCAACAGAAGGCGGTGGAGCTAATTGCATTACTTAGGCATCTTCTTTGCTGCATTCTTACGAGGAGCACCACCTCTAGCTTTTGAAAGTGCAATTGCTATTGCTTGCTTCTGAGGACGACCTGACTTCATCTCAGTACGGATATTGGAAGAAATAGTCTTTTGGGATTTACCTGATTTGAGTGGCATATTATTGTCCTTGTAATTTAGATACTTCACTAGGGATTTGTGCTGCACCTGCAATAGCTGCAGAACGGATAACTCCTGCTTTTAATCTTTCAAGATAAGGAGTTGCATCTTTACCTTGTTTTTTGATTGCATCAATCTGATTTACTAATCTACGATACTGAGCCATTTCTTGAGGATTAGATAATCCTGCACGAACTACTAACTTGTCAATACGTTTAAACTCTTCAACTAACTTTTCTGTTGGAGTATTAGCCAATTGTTGACGTAAGGCTTTGTTTAATTCTGCTTTAAGTTCAGGGTCTTTAGATATTTGTAATGCCATCTTGTCTGCTTGAGGCTTATCACCATAATGAGAGATAACATATGGGATATTGTCTTTGGCTTGGGCTGTCTTTTCTGCGGTGTATGCTGCACGATAATTCTTTTCAGGAGTTCCTAAACCATTACGCTCAGACCACATTCCAAAATTATCGCGAAGGTTCTGACGAATACTTCTAGCTACATCAGCATCAATAGCTGCTTGCCCTTCAGCATTTAATTTACCTTGCCATTTACGGATAAGGTTATCAACTGTTTGAGCATATTGCTGACGCGACCCCATGCTACCCATATCAGTATTAAGAGCTTGTTTTAATGAGTTAAGGTCACCGCGACTAATACCACCTGCTGCAGAACCTCTAGCAACTAATGGTTCTAAATCAGCAATAAACTTAACATACTCAGGACTTGCAGAGAATCGTTGTTCAGGAGCCACTTTAGTAATGATTTGGTTTACACCATTATAAAAATCCTCACGAAGTGCTTGAGATACAGGAACTTCATTACCGCTTGCATCTTTAGGTAAAGATTTAGTTACAGTTTCACCTGTAGGCTTTAATGTTGCAGGTTGAATTCCTTTTGCAGGAACACGCATATTAGTGCCTGGAACCATAACTTCTGTGCCAGTTTCAGGAGCATATACATTAGTAGTCTTGCCATATCCATATTGCTTCTTGAGTGCGTCTTGAGTCTCACGTTGAAACTTATCGGTAGTCTCACCTGCAACTGCTTCAGGGCTAGGCTTACCAAATATTTGTTTTTGACGAGCTGCTGCTGCCGCTAAACGCTCTTCCATTGGCTGACCAAATGCACCGGTAAAATAAGATGTTGCTAAAGGAAGATTACCTCTACCACCATAGTAAGCGGCTTTAGCTAAGTTACTAGCTGCAGTAGTGAGCTTTTGACCAACAATGTCACCAATACCAGCAGATAATACTTCTAGTGGTAATTTAACTGCAGTAGGAGCACCATAAGTTTCAGCAGTTTGACCTGCCAATGAACTTAATCCACCACCTGTAGCACCACCTAACATACGCTGACTAGGAGGTATTAATTCCATAGCCCTACCTGCAGTTTGAATAGCAGGATTTGGAACCATTTGTAATGCTTTAGGAAGAACTAATCCCATGCCTGCACCTAACCCAGTAGCTGCAGCAACATTAGCACCTTGCTCTCCATAAGTCCTTTGAATAGGCTCTGTAGGCTCTGTAGTCATACTTTGACCAGTTACCTTACCTATCCCTTGAATAATGGCTTTAGGAAGTGCCGTAGCACGTTCTAATACATTGCCAACAGTCATCTTTGGAGCTTCGTCAAACTTATCAAAAGGATTGACTTCTGTTGCAGTTTCAGCAGAATCAAATTGGTCAAAAGGATTTGCTGGCATTATATTCCTTCAGGAAGATATTTATATTTAGACTTAAAGAAGTTCTTGTTAGCAGAGCTTGGATTGGCCTTTAAATAATCAACAGCAGTTTGAGGGGCTTGTGTTTGTGGAGCAGGCTTTTCAGTAGTATCAGGTTTAATAGGTTCTACATTACGTTTAATAGTAGATGGGTCAATACCATAACGTTTAACGGATTGTCTATCACCTTCAGCCAATTGACTATAAACATAAGGAGCAGATTTAGGAGTTAACTTATCAAGTCCTAAAACATCTTTTTGTAAACGAAGTTCTGCTACTAAAATACGACCTCCACCAGATGCTGCTAATGCACGAGCATTGATAACGTCTACGGCTTTCTTAGCAATTAAACGAGCCTCAGAAATATCATCTTTACTGTATTTTTTACTTGCTTCCAATTTGTCAATTGCAGCATTAATGTTTTGACCAACAGATTCACCACTTGTTGTTGCATCATAACGGTCAGGTAAAAAGCGTTCAAAGTTTTGGAAGAACCCACCAACAATACCGGTAGCTTTAGAATTCTTAGCTGTCATTTGAGCTAACTCGTCAGTAAGTTCTGCTGCTTCCAATTTAGTGGATACTGCAGTAACTTCTTTAGCACCGAGTTTCTTAATTTCAGAGTCAGGGATATAATTGCGTAATCCAACTAATTGACCTCTTACATCTTTAAAGTCTTTACCACCAAGTCCACCTTCACCGTCACGAGCTTTAGCTTCTAATGCTGCAACTTGACGTTCTTCTCTACGTGTGCGACGAGCATCTTCTTCTATTTTTAATTTGTCATTAGCAATTTTAGATTGCAATGCTGCAGGAGCTAACGAAATAATCTTTTTAGCATTTTCAGGGCTATAAGTTGTTGGGATACCTTTAGGTAAAGGAAGTCCTGAATCTTGATATGCTTGAAGTGCTGCATCCCAACCTACTTGGTCTTTAGCCATAGCTGCGGCATAGATAGAGTCAGATTTAACTTTATCATTTAATTCACGAGCTTTAATTGCATCACCTTGTGCGGTTTGCATCATACGACGAGACTCAGCCATAGCTTGAGTACGTTGATATGGGTCTTCAATTAATGAAGCCTGCATTGCCATCATCTTGCCTTGTTTAGCAAGTTTAGTAGCATTAGTTAGCATATCGTTCATTTGACCTGCAGTAGTCAATGAGCCATCATCATTATAAAGTTTGGCATCAGGAATCATTTGATTAGCCATTTTAGCTAATGGTGCAGGTTGTCCAGGTTGACCTGCTTGTTGAGGTAATGCAGTTGCTTGAGCTTGTTTTTCCGCTTCAATCTCTTTAGTCTGTTCATCCAACATAGCTTGTTGAATATCAAACTTTTGAGATGTCATTTGTCCTTGTCTATATGCAGACAATGGGTCAAAGGAAGACGCTAAGTTAAATAGTTCGGTTGCTTGTCCAGCCATGATATTTCCTTAAGCCGATGGGTTAGGTGATGGATTATTGTAGTTTGAATACAACGTAGCCAATGGATTAGAGATTTGTCCTAAACCACCTGCAATAGATTGCCATCCACCATATGTAGAACCTAGATTAGATGCTCCAATATTAGACATTGCAGTAGCTCCTGCTCCAGGTGATTGTGTAGCACCTGATAAAGCCATCAATGTTTTAATTTGGTCATTGTATGTTTGAGAAGCTAAATTTTGTCCAAACTGTTGACCTTGGATTAAAGCACCACCGGAAACTAAACGTCCTTGTGCTGCTTGTTGAGCTTGTAATCCTTGTAAACCTTGTGACAAGTTAAACTGATAACCTGGAGTTTTTGTAATAGTATTTGGGTCTGCCATTAATGCTTGTAGTTGAGAAGCAAATTGTGAACGATATGGGCTAAATGGGTCTGCTGCCGAAGGTTGTACTTGACGACCATTTTGTATTGCACCATAACCACCAGCCAATTTACCAAGTCCACCAATAATGTCGGAACCAGTTTTAGCGTATTTAATTAAGTTAGCAGTATTGGAAGCAACAGACGCACCAGATGCTGCATTACCTGCAATACCTGTCATTTGAGTGCCATAATCACTAGCAAGAGTTCCTGCAATATCTGCGGCAGTAGCACCACCTGTAGCCATACCAGCAACGTTAGATGCAGCAATAGAATCAATACCATATGATTGAGCCATGATTTGTGCAATTTGTTCTTCAGCAAGTCCTGAAGCTGCAAGTTCTGCTGCATCGGCTGCAATCATCTCAGTAAGTGATGCACCACCCGTAAGTGGGGCTGCTGCCATTGCCGCCAAAGTCGGCCACCCTACGGTGTTGTTAACAACTTTATCAACATCAGCTAAACCAGTTCCAATGTCACTAATGCCTTGACCAATAGTACTGCCAACATCACTAACGACATTACCAATGCTTGAGCCAACATCACTAATAGCATTGCTGACTGTATCAACAATATCACCAAAAAAACCGCCGCCACCACACATAATTATTCCTTTAAATGTTTTACTGTATTGAACCCAACAACTTGATAGCCTAATCGCTCATAAAATTGTTTTGTTCTATCAATATTAATTGCGGTTGTTTGGCTAATTGATAAATCATTTATACCAATATCTTTAGCCCAACCTTCTAGCTTCCTAATTAATTTTATGGCTGCAGAACATCCACGATATTCAGGCAAAACATAAAATCCTAAATCACTTACTTTTTGCTTTGTACTAAAAAAATACTCATGCTGTGCTGCCATGATAAAGCCAATTAGTTTGTCATCCTTTATTGCCCCAAAAGTAACAACTGATGGTGCATCGAATAACTTTTTAATTTTGTCTTTACTAGGAGAAGCATCTTTAAATTCTGCTTCTTCAACCATCTTAATGACAATATTAAAAAATTCATCATATTTATCTTGTTCTAACCTGACTATATTCACTATGTATTCTCCCCGATTTTACTTCAAAAATAGCCATTTATGACTCCCCTTGTTCAAAATCTATTTCTAAATATTGAAGTCTTAAGGGTACATTATCTGCGTGTAATAAGTCAAATGACCTTCTACGGGCTTGCCCTAACCTATTAGCCTGTGATTTTTGGGTATTAAGGTTAATATTTACCCAGCCTGAATAGGTCTGATAGTCGTCGTTTGTATAACGTAATAAACAATAAGAGTCTACTTTATCCCCTACGACTTGAGCACCGGAAAAGAATTTACGGTCATTATTGCCAAAGTCTATTATTGGGGTACGGCACAATACGGTAATAGGGTTACCGTAGTCATTATAGTAATTCTGATTAAGAATATAGGATTTACCGTTTGTTTGGTGTTGAAGAAGATTTTTATCTTCAAACTTGGTGTAATGGTTTAACTTAAAGTAGCCTTCTACGTTGTTTTCAGTAGAAGTCCAATATGTCCAACCTTTTTGAGCCATGTCATATACTAGGGTATACCCTGTGTCTTTTAAAGTTAGTACGTATAAAGAATGACCTGCGGTTTTAATACTAAACGCATACATTTGAGCAGGGTCTGCGTTATTGATAATTCTTTCAATATATTGATTAGAAATAATTTGGGGAGTTTGCCCCGCCAATGCCATTACTTGAAAGCCCTTTTGACGGTTTGTAGATACCCATAAAAGGGTGTTATCCATCTGTACCAAGGTATCTTGACCTGCTGCTCCAAATTGCAATACAGAGTTTTGATAGGGCAGGAATGGGCTACCTGGAGATGTACCTGCATCGTAAAAGAATTCAGTAGTTTCAGCACCCATAGCTACAATGTAATTAATGGTACGACCAATGGCTACTAGCTTATCTGCGTCAGATACTACCCCAATATAGTTGATTGCTTGCCAAGTGGTAGGGTCTTGTACGTTTGAGTTGTAAAGGAGTCCTTCTGGAGTTCCTACAACATAGTATCCATCGACGAAGACCGCCCCTGAAACAGTAGTACCAGGATAAGAGGTAGTAAAGGTAAGAGTAGCAGTACCGTTGGCAGTGGCATTTTGACTTAATGTTAAGGTGGTTCCAGAAATATTTAATACATATGTTCCAGCTAGTATACCCGTACCTGATATGTTTTGCCCTACTTGAATGGCTGCATTTGAGGCTGAAAGCGTTACTGTAGGGCTACCTGATGCCGTAGTACCACTTTGTGTAGTAATCGTCCCTGAGAGGTCTAGAAGCGTTCCTGTAGCAATTGTATATACATAACCTTTATATTTATTCTTTAGGAATACTACGGTTTGGTCAATCGACGCAATAAAATCATATCCATCAGTTCCGTCTACGGTTCCTTTGGATACACCATTGTCATAAAAAGTAGTGCCTACAATGCTGAAAAAGTGGCTTCCAACGGCAAAAATACCAAGACCTGCTCCTGTACCCAAAGATTGATATTCAACCATACCTGGGCGTTTAACAATAG
>Ga0114976_10002281_pt1 | contig 12077 bp, 15 predicted proteins | sample S_130805_EF_Meta_FD_87319 | JGI IMG/M metagenome (GOLD analysis project Ga0114976, IMG submission 87319) | Freshwater microbial communities from Lake Simoncouche, Canada to study carbon cycling - S_130805_EF_MetaG | ecosystem: Environmental > Aquatic > Freshwater > Lake | place: Lake...
GTGGAGTTGATACAGTTTACTTAGAAAAACGTCATGAGGTACATACTGCAGTTCCTACATATCAAAAGTCAATTGATATATTAGGATTTGAACATCGTACGGATCTTAAACAAGGATTATCTAAGATGTGGGAATGGGCACAGGAACAACCTAAACGTGACAGATTCATATGGCCTGAGTATGAAATAGAAAAAGGAATTTATAATTTTTGGAGTAAAAAATGAATATAGAAGAAGTAGTAGATAAGGCCTTTGGTTTATATATGCCACAGGAACGTGATGAGATTGTGCAATTAGCTAAGTTTGTTTATGAGTTACAACCTAAGGTTGTAGTTGAAATAGGAACAAAGTTCGGTGGCACGTTTATGATATGGAATGAAATAGCTCCTGGAATTAAAATAAGCGTCGATTTAGTTGAAGGTATACACGGTGGAGTATCTAGATCAGATACAGATGCACGTAATGCTAGATTCAAAGAGTTGTATAATGATTCATGTATTTTTATTGAAGGTGACTCACATGAGTCATCTACATATGATTTACTAGTTAAGACTTTAGGCGGTGAGACAATTGATTTTCTATTTATCGATGGTGATCATACATATGAAGGCGTAAAAGAAGATTATGAAACCTATTCATCATTAGTTAGTGAAAATGGATATATTGGATTTCATGATATCAATGATACACAACGGCATAGAGATCGAGATGTATATGTAGGTAAGTTATGGAATGAGTTGGTAGGTGAAAAAACTGAATTTAATGTTAATGCTGATTGGGCAGGTATAGGAGTAATTAAAAAAGGTTAATATGTCTAAACGTATTGTAATTATACCAAATTTTGGAGAATCACATTTAATTAAATGCCAGATACCAAATTTAGTATCGACATTGAATCCGGATATTGTAATCTATAACGAAGGCGTATTTCCGACAGGCCCGGAAAGTCGTACATTAATCGATTCGGAGTTTAGAAAAAAATATTGTTATGAAGATACTAATTTAGCATGGGATACATTAGAAACACAGCAATTGATACAACAGGCTCAATTAGATTATACGAATATACAATGGATACATAACGAAATGACATTTCCTATAGGTATGAAAGCTTCAGATGCCTATACATATGCAGTTTCCAATTGGGATGAATTAGGTATTAATGTCGAGTATGGGGATTATATTTTTCCATACGAGCCTGATATATATCATATGGAAACTATGGGCGACGGAATTTCTTCGTTATTAGAACAGTTACAACCAAACGAAGGTTTTACTAGTATATGGTTAGATTTTTTAGAGACCCAGTATTATATAGAAGCTTGTAATAATCCATTAAATGGACATATAAAACGTAGGAAAATTGCGTTACGGTTCGGCGATATAGATTTTTATCGACACGTCGTAAATCAATTCGAATCGCAACGATATAACATGTTACATGAAAGTGATTTAGTTACATATCATTACAATTGGTTTAGATTTGACAAAAATAAAGAGTTACGGTATGATCAAATAGTTAGAAGCTCTGAATATTGGGATGCATTCGAACAAGGATTATCTAAAATAAAATATAATTCAGTGCATAATATACAGGAAGATGTGTTATTACGACCTTCACGTGATAATATAACTAGAATGGCATCATATATTAATATCGATCACCCAGCGGCTATAAAATCGCATACAAATTTTATTAAATAAAGAAATACATGAAATACATATTTTTATTTTTTGGGGCACATGATGGCCGTGTTGTTAGTCAATTGGATAAACTTACTATTGACAAAATTTACGGAGAAGCTACCTATTGGGATGAAATACATTTATTTGAACCGCAAACAGAGCATGAACCGACATTAAAAACTTTAGCATTAAACGATAAAAGAATTAACTACCACAAATGTGCAGTTAGTACAGAAAATAAGGATGGTACTCTATATGTAAAAGGCGATTTTGGTTATTGTAGTAGTACAATCGATCAGTATAAGCATGCTGGCCATCTTCATTTTACAGAAACTGTACAAATTATTGATATTGTAGACTGGATTACAAAAAATACCTCTGCAGAAGACTATGTATGTATTGATATGGATATAGAATGTGAAGAATATAACATTTTACCTTATATTATTGATTCAGATATTATAGATAGAATTAAATTTATTAGTGTAGAATTTCACGAAGGTAAATCTCATTATTGGTCACAAGAAGGATATGATAGACAGGTACGATTATTTACTTACCAACGATTAGGAAATAAATTTCTAGATCATGACACGTACTATGCGTAAATTTTAAATTATATGGAAAATTTTATTATGGAAAACAACAAGTCAATAAAAGTTTTATTTTTAGTTATGTACTCCGGAGAAGGAGATTATGATAAATGTATCGAAGCTGCTAAAAATCAAATCGGCGTAGAACCACATTTTTATGAAGTAAAGCATCAGCCGTTAATGAACGCTCATTATGAGATATATTCTTACTGGAATGACCATAAAGATGAATATGATATGTTCGTAAAATTAGATGCTGATTTTGTTTTATACAATAATACAAAAGTTATTGATGTATACAATGCTATGAGTAAAACAAATTTAGCAGTACTATGTGTATGGGCTGACGATTTTTTACGTAAACGTTTAATTCCTGGAATGATTTTTGGTAATAAGCATTGTACATTTAACGTTAATAATGTAATTAACGGGGAGAAGGCAGTTTATGACACGGGTATGTATGTCATCGCCGAAGGATATCGTTTTGACGATCTGTCTATAGCACAAAGTTTAGCTCCATCGGCGTTACATGGTCATTATTCATATCCTATACAATTATTTGCGCAAGGCGTTAAGCGTAGATTACGTAGAGGAGGTCAGTGGGATATACATCAAATAGTACAACACGAATTTAATAATAACCCAGATAAATTAAGATTTATGTTTTTAATCGGATGGGCTTTAGCTGAAACTGTATTATCCAATGACTATAACTATACAGATGAAAAATTCAATGACTATTTTAATAAAGTTAATGAGTTGGTTAACATAACAGACCATGGGTATAAAATTTCAAATATACTTAATAATCTATAATTAACGGTTGTTTTTTAATAAAAAAATTATTATATTAAGCATATGAAAAAGAATGTAGTATTTATGACATGCATGGATAAGGCGCCTGATACTTTAGATTATAAGGAATGGTGTCTTAAAACATGGCAATATTGGTGCGATAAGCACAATGTAGAACTTATTGTTTTAGATCAAGAGTTACGTGATAAAACAATAATGAAACCGACCTGGCAGCGTTGGCATGTATTTGATATCTTAGATGATAATGGTGTTGAATATGATCAAGTAGCTTTAGTTGATATCGATACAATGGTTAAATGGGATGCGCCGAATTTCTTTGAACAGACTAATAGAGAATTTGGAGCAATCGAAGATTGTTTTTATATTGAATGGTCACATAATAGTATCAAAGGGTATAAACATATGTTCCCAGAAGTTGATTTTGATTGGACTACATATTTTAACTGCGGATTCATCGTTATGAATGAGACGCATAAACCATTATGTAAAGCTATTACAGATTTTTATTATGCTAATGAAGATCACTTACGTGATTTGCAACATAATACTTTAAAGAAAGGATCTGATCAAACTCCAGTTAATTATTTAGTACGTAGAGAAGGATTTACTATTACCTATCTAGATAAGAAATTTAATTTATCTCAATTGCATACTAGAGGTGTATTGAATGAGTTAATGTTTGAATGTGGATGGGTATGGCATTTTAATGGATTCGATAAAGTAATGCGTAACCAAATCATGAGAGATGTTTGGAACGGGATAAAGCAAAATTATGAAGATAAAAAATAAATATTGTATCGGTATGCATGTTCAATTCTATGAGATTGACATGGTAGGTGAGTCGGTTACTGCAATAATTAACGCATGTAATGAAGTTGATAATAAAGAAAATATAACTATTGATATATGCTTTAATGTATCACAGTATATCGAGCAAATTGATACAACTAAAACTTCTAAACTAGATTTAGAGACGCGAATGTGGGATGAACATATACAACCCTTAAAAGATTTGGGAGTTAATGTTCAATATCATATTCATCAGTCGGATGAAGAATTTTACAATGTAGGACAATATCGACGAGATTTGAATTATAACAATTGTACAAATCATGATGTTATAATATGGGGCGAATCGGATTGTCTTCTACCTAGAAATTTATTCGCGGTATTAGATTTAGTTGACGAATCGTCACGAGAACAAGGAATTAATCGTTATTGTTTAACATTCGGTGTACGTAAGATGTGGGATGCGTCATGGAAACAAATTGAACATGATAAATTTACAAATTCAAAATATCTAGAATTAGATAGTATGGAATGGGTAAATGATCCTTCGAGTATTTGGTATACAATGTCTATAGAAGAAATGGATGCTATTAATAGTGAAGTTGATGAACTACATGTAGAAATGTTAAATATGCCTAGGTTTGATGGATCCGGATTAGTGATTTCATCTGACTTAATTAAGAACGGTGTTAATATACCTCATGAGTGTTGGTTTTGTGGAGAAGATACTGCATTCCAGAATATGGCAAAGATTATAATGGGAGATCAGTTTGTACAGTATGTGGTTAAAAATATACTTAAAGTGCATAATAGAAATCATCCTAATAAGCGAGAATATGTAGTTGGTGAAGTTGGTAAATCAAATGCCAGTAAACATAGAAGACAGGCCAATCCAAAATGGCAACGATTAGATAAAATGGCGCAAGCTAATTTAGCGTTAATAGGACGCAATCAAAGTAAATTTTATAAATGGAGTGATTAAATGAAAATGCCAATTAGTGAGATAGCAGATCGATATTCGATTGCATTATTGAAAAGAGAAAGAGCTGATGCTGATAATCAATTAGAAATTGATACATTGCATGCAGAGTTGATTAAGTATGAAGGTACGTTAGAGTTTATAATGAAACTTAAAGAAGCTAACGGTAAGATATGGGACTTGGAGTCTGATATACGTAAGGGTAAAGAAGCTGAATTAGGATTAGAGGAAGTCGGAAGACGAGCTATTCAGATACGTGAACTTAATAAGATTCGTGTAGGATATAAAAACGAAATGGTTAAGATTTACGGCGAAGGATTTGAAGATATAAAGATGAATCATGCAAGCGCTTAATCTAACAGTAGCAATTGATGATATACATCCGGGTAGCGGTTGGGGGCTACCCGGAGATGAATGTATGGGGTATTTAGATTCTTTACATAAAGAGTTTGGTACTAAATTTACATTATTCATACCTAGCAATTACCATGGACAATATCCTTTAAGTGACCATAAAGATTGGATCGATTGGCTAAAGTCATTAGGATATTTTGAACTAGCAGCTCATGGACATTATCATGCATGTCAACGTACCGATATAGGCGAATGTGAATTTTTTGAATTAGATAATGATACCATTGTGTCAGAACGTATACAGATGATACTCGATGAATGGCAAAAAGTTGATCATGCACCGATTGGTTGGAGAAATCCTGGATGGTTAGCTCATCCAATAGCTGTTAAGCATTTAGGTAAATATTTTAAGTATGCAGCTGTTCATTATGAACATAATCATAATTTACAATGGGTATGTAAAATGATTTTTGGAGCTGATGGTATTCATGAGACGGATATTCATGTACATGATGGTAACTTAATGTTTCAAAGTCATATAGCTGGTAATTGGAATAAAAACTCTTGGACTAAAGAAAATTATGAGCAGTTTAGAGCTTCATTAGAATTTTTACATGGTCAATATACTATTAACAATAAATTCATTATGGATTTGTGATGAGTACTAAGATCTTAGTTATCGGTAATGGTTATCTAGCGGATAACTTTGTACATTCTATTAAAGATGTATATGATGTAACAGTATATGCCCGATCGAGGCATGTAGAATATGATAATGTTACATACATATATGATTTAGTGGAAAATATTGATAAATTAAATAATAATTTTGATATCATTTATATTTTATTTGGACATTCTAGGCCGAATACGACCTCGTTGTTAAACGAAGTTATATATACAAATGTATACCTAGTATCAAAAATATTAGATTTTGCTAGTAACAATACATCTAAAATATTTTATCCAGCTACCTCATTAGCTTTATCAGATTTAACAAGTAAATTAAATCATTATTCGTATTCACATACTATAGTAATCGATATGATAAAGCAATCTAAGCTTACGTATACTATCTGTTATTTGCATAACATATACGGTAATTTAACAGGGGCAGTCAAGAAGAATAAAATGGTAATTGATAATTTTATAGACTGTTATAATACTAAACACCGTGTACAATTAATTAATAATGGAGCGCAACGTCGTATATTTACACATGTATCAGATGTTACAAATTTTATGATAATAAGTTTAGGATCTAATAGTAAAGAAATTTATTTAGTTAAAAATAATAACATGTATTCTATTAAGGAGATTGCAGATCTATTAGAATTACAAACAGAATCTGTAAGTAGTACACTTTACTCACTAAGTGATCCATGTATAAACCCTATCGATGATATAGGCGTATGGCAAGAACAAATTGATATTAAGGATTGGATTATAAATAAGATAAAAAAATGAAAACAATAGCCTACTTCTTCTGGACTGGAGAAATTAATGAGATGTTTACAAATTGTATAGATTCGTATAAAAAATTAAACTTTTTTGATGAATGGATCATATTAACAGATAACGATTCTATACTAGAACATTATCCAGATTTTAAAATTATTAGAGTACCTGATGATTGGACGGATAAACGGTTTTACCTTAAGATAAGCGAGTTACGTAAGATACAAGCTAATATCGGAGATCGTATAATGGTATTAGATGGCGATACTTTGTGTTTAAAACCGATCAATGGATTTTTTGTTGATGGATATGATATTATTTTAACGACTCGACATAGAGTTGATACGTTTAAGATAAATGCAGGAGTATGGGGTTACATTAAAAATGATGTGACAGACGCATTTTTAAATCATGCCGCAGCTACAATAACAAATCCAGCCAGCTGGCAGCCGTATTATGACTTAAAGATTAATCACCCATGGGAACGTGCTAGATCATTAACTAATATCGACTGGCCAGTTGATCAGGATTACTTAGAGATAGTGTATAACCATCGCGATGATCTACTAACTAATATCAATATTGATGCTAAAGTACATGTACATGAAAAAGGTATATACAATTGTATCGTGAGTCATTTAGAACATCCTGCAGTGGCAGAAGTCGATCCTTATATTGTACACTTCAAAAATATATCCAGTGTAAAATGGAAAACTGAAAATAACATGTTATATAATTAAACTATGGAATTAAAAGATAAACTTTCGGTTATGGTTATGACACATATCATTAATGTGACTACAGAGCCATACTTAAATAATGAAATGATCATAACTACTATTCGTACGTCACATGATCGTATGAAACTACAAGGTGTTACATACTACATCTATATAGATTCATTTTTTAAAGAAAACTATCCAGAATATTATGATATCTATAAACAAAATCTTTTAGAGAGATTCGACGAAGAATTATCGGATATTAATATAGTAATTGTACCTGATGCTACATCTACACAAAAGGGCAATTGGATCCATATGATAAATAACTGTAATACTCCGTATTTTATGTTTCTAGAACATGATTGGGAGTTTATAAAAGATATACCGACGGATACTATATTATCAGAAATGGATAAGCATGAAAATTTTTCATATATACGATTTTCTAGATGGCCTGCAGGACATGGGCAAGAATTGAGATGGGACAAATCTAATGGCGCTATTTACGAAAAAGAATTGGCGATCGGATCTGACGTCAATCTTCCGTTAACAAAAGTAGGATTGTATTCAGGTAATCCACATATTGTTAAAACAAAGAAATGTAAAGATTTTTATTTGCCTGTGATTATGAATCATTTTCCTTATATTGGCGATAGAAATACGTATTTAGAAAAAGAATTTTTAGGTATTATAGTACGTGATATACAATCTCAGGGGCAACTTAAATCTCATGAAACATGGGGTACATTTTTGTACGGGTCACTTCCTGAATTTGAACCGGTAATTACACATTTGGGTGATTGGTGTAGAAAATCTTAATAAAGGATAATATGATTAAAATCGAAAAAGGTAAAAAATATTTAGTGACGGGCGGATCTGGATTTTTAGGCATACCGTTAGTTAACTATATTATTGATAATGGCGGACTTGTACGTGTCATTGCGCGTGATGAAGGAAAATTAATAACGTTGCGTGAGTCATTCCCATCTATAGAAATATATCCTGGCGATATAGCAGACCCATATGAAGTTAAACAATCTATGCAAGGTATTAATGGAGTATTTCATTTGGCTGCATCGAAACACGTTGGATTAGCTGAGACATTTGTTAGAGAAAACGTAAAAACTAATACTTTAGGATCATTATATATTCTTGAAGAATCGTTACATATGGATTTAGACTTTGTATTGGGAATCTCGACGGATAAGGCTGCACAAGTCGCTGGTGTATATGGGGCTACAAAATTATTAATGGAACGTCTATTTACACAATACGAAAAATTGAATACAAACTGCAAATATAGAATCGTGAGATACGGCAATGTTTTATATTCAACCGGGTCCGTTTTATGTAAATGGAAAGAATTGATTCAACAAGGTAGAGAAGTTATAGTTACTGAACCTAAAGCTACTAGATTCTTCTGGAATGTAGATCAAGCTATAGAACTTATTGTCGACTGTATGGAGAACGCTGTTGATGCGACGCCATATTGTCCAATCATGAAGTCAATGAGTATAGAAAATTTATTACAGGCTATGATTGAGAAATATAGTAATGGGCAACATATATCTGTTAAGATTATAGGATTACAGCCTGGGGAAAATATCCATGAGAAAGTTTTAGAACAAGGACCTTACTCTAACGAAGTTGATCAATTTACTATCGAAGAAATTAAGCACTTGATATGAAAATAGCCTTCTTTACAGAGATGGGGTTCAATGGTAAGATATCTAGAGCTCATGATAATATGAGAGTTGAATTTGCCTGGATGTGTGCATTAAATGCAGACCATTATAATATCGGACAAATTCCCATTGACAAATATGATTTAGGTATAGTTATCATTCCTAAAAAGAATCCTAATTTTAATATCGATGATCTAAAGTTAAGCTGTGCAAAGGTCGCGGTGATGCAAGAAGGCCCAAATTGGTATTGGCAAGACTATACATTAGAACAACAAATTTGGTACTATAATACATTAACTGCAGCAGACGTTATTTTTACCCATAATGAATCAGATGGTAAATATTATCAAGGATTAACAGCACATCCAGATGTTAGAGTGATGACATCATTAATGATAGAGGATGCAATCGGCACACTAAATACAGTAGAGAGGTCAGGTGTTATCATTGGCGGAAATTTTGTATCATGGTATGGCGGATTTGATTCGTATTCAATAGCTCAAGAATTAGCAGATAATGAGAAAATATATGCGCCGTCAATGGGACGTAAACAACCATTAGAAGAACATCTATTGACACATCTTCCATATATGAACTGGAAGCAATGGATTCATAAATTAAATGAATTTAAATATGCCGTACATCTAATGCGTACGCATGCAGCGGGTACATTTGCTCTGAATTGTGCATATCTCGGAATTCCATGTATCGGATACAAAGGATTAGATACCCAAGAAGTATGCCATCCGGATCTAACTGTTGATATAGGCGACTTATACGCAGCAAGACTATTAGCACAAAAACTTAGGAAGGATGAAAAATTTTATTTATATTGTGCAGATAAATGCCGATATCAATATCAATCATTTTATACAGAACAAACGTTTTTAGAAAAATTTAACAATGAATAAAATTACATTTGTAATACCTAGTCGTAATAATCTAGAATTTTTACGTTTAGCATATCAATCAATACGTAATTTGCGTACTAAACACGAGATTATTATTTTAGATGATGCTAGTACAGACGGGACACTGGAATGGATAAATACGTTACATGATGAAGATTTAATTCATTATCATAATCCAGGCCCGACACGTATCGGTATAGTCGGTATGTTCGATAAAGGTATTGAAATGTCACGTACGGATATTATATTTGCATTCCATGCAGATATGATTGCAGGCCCGAATCTAGACGTTAATATTGTTAAACATCTAATACCAGGATCAATTGTATCCGCAACTCGAATCGAGCCGCCACTGCATCCGCCAGGGCCTGAAAAGATAACTCAGGCTTGGGGTAATGAGGCTCATGAGATTGATTTTCCGTTACTTATGAATTCTATCAATCACTTTGAACGTGAGAATGCAAATAAAACTACGGAAGGTATTTTTGCTCCATGGTGTATGTATAAATCCGATTACTTAGCCATTGGCGGCCATGATGAGCTCTTCGCCCCGCAAAGTAAAGAGGATTCGGATTTATTTAATCGATTTGTATTAGCTGGGTACAAAGTTATACAGTCATGGGATGGATTAGTATATCATTTTACTAGTCGTGGTAGTAGGTTTAATACGCATGCCGGCGGATCCGCTGGTAAAGATAGTCCTGAATGGCAATATACTACTTCGAAGAATGCACGTAATTTTATTCGCAAATGGGGTCATTTTGTTAAGCATGACCAATATATGAAGCCGATTATACCCCCAAAGTATGATATTGGATTCATAATTCATAATTGTACAGATCAATTGTTAAACGTTCTAGAACCATGGTGTAGTGATGTATATATCGATATAGCACCGGATGAATATATTTGGAAAGAACAGCCTAATACTAAATTTGATTTATTGGTACGTGTACATAGTATACAATTAAATCTAAAGTCGAACGATATATTAGTTTCAATTGACGGGTCTAGATTTAATAACGAAGATTTTTATATCATACAAGAATTGCCATCTATAATTCAGCAAACAAATGAACAGGGAGAATTTGAATTAGGTAGTCTACATATTACGATAAACAGTTTAAATACATACGAACATACTTTAATTAAAGCTAAATCATGAATATTTTAGTTACAGGCGGCGCCGGATTTATAGGTACAAATCTAATTAAACGTCTATTAAGCGAAGGACATACAGTTACATCGATTGATAATTATCATACAGGATTAGAATCTAATCATCAAGTTGGATGTAGATATCTAAACTATGATATACGTACAATAGAGAATTATTTTATATTCGGAGAGTTTGATGTAGTATACCATCTAGCTGCAATTGCACGCATACAGCCGTCATTCGAAGATCCTGAATCATATTTCACTACTAATGCTAATGCTACTATGCGAATAGCTAAATGGTGTAGTGCTAATGATATTCCAATGGTATATGCTGGAAGTAGTTCACACCATTCAGGTAAATTTAAGAATCCGTATACATTTAGTAAAGATATCGGCGAAGAAATTATTAAATTATTTCAAGACCATTACGGACTTAACGCTAGTATTGCACGATTCTATAATGTATATGGGCCATATCAACTAAAAGAAGGTGGGTATTGTACTTTGATAGGGTCATGGGAACGATGTATAGAACATGATATACCGTTAACGATTTACGGAGATGGATCTAAACGCAGGGACTTTACACATGTAGATGATATAGTCGATGCATTGATACGTATCAATAGTCAACTTGCTTGGGGATATACATTCGAGCTCGGCCGCGGTAAGAATTATTCAGTTTTAGAAATTGCACTTATGTTTCCTGAGGCTACATTATCCTTTGCTACTGATAAACGAGGCGAAGCACAGGAAACATTATGTGTTGATACATTGGCTAGAGATATATTAGGATGGTCGCCTAATTTAGATGTCAGAGATTACATTGGCAATATATATAACAAATGAGATATTACATATTATATCCACATTCCACTAACGAAGATCTCATAAGAGATGATCATCAGTTAGGAGAAGATA
>Ga0114976_10002284_pt1 | contig 12068 bp, 13 predicted proteins | sample S_130805_EF_Meta_FD_87319 | JGI IMG/M metagenome (GOLD analysis project Ga0114976, IMG submission 87319) | Freshwater microbial communities from Lake Simoncouche, Canada to study carbon cycling - S_130805_EF_MetaG | ecosystem: Environmental > Aquatic > Freshwater > Lake | place: Lake...
AAGTAGATAATTTAAAATATAATGCTATAAGTAAAAAACTTTATCGCGGGGTGGAGCAGTCTGGTAGCTCGTCAGGCTCATAACCTGAAGGTCCTTGGTTCAAATCCAAGCCCCGCAACCAATAGAATACTATTAAAATAACTTAATTGCCTATTTTGAAAAATAATCTTTAAGAGTTAGATCAAATCCTGTATTTAGATCTATCTTTGGATACCAGCCATATTTTCTAGCAATTGAACTATCGATAATCTTCCTTGGAGTACCGTCAGATTTAGATCTATCTAGAACAATTTTACAGTTTATATTAAATTTTTTTAAAATAAACTTTGCAAAATTTAATATGCTTAAATCATATCCTGCTCCAACATTAATTAATGTTTCATTTGTTTTCTTATTTAGAAAATAAATGCATGCATCTGCTAAGTCATCTACATACATTAATTCTCTTTTCGGTTTTCCACTTCCCCACAATATAATTTTTTTTTTTTTATTCATTTTAGCATCAATTACTTTTGCTATTAAAGCAGGAAAAAAATGGGATGTTTTAAAATTGTAGTTGTCATTAGGCCCGTATAAATTGCACGGCATTAAACATTTATAATTGGTTTTATATTGAAAATTATAACTTTCACACATTTTAATACCTGCGATTTTGGCTATAGCATAAGATTCGTTTGTTTTTTCCAACTCTCCTGTTAGAAGATATTTTTCTTTAATTGGTTGTTTAGAATTTCTTGGATAAATACAGCTCGATCCTAAAAAAATTAGTGATTTTATTTTATTTTGAAAACAGGCGTGAACAACATTATTTTGTATAACTAAATTATCATAAATAAAATCAGCCTTATATTTATTATTTGCATAAATGCCACCAACTTTTCCAGCTGCATTAATAACAGCATCAATCTTTTTTTTTTTAAAAAAATTAAATACCTGCTGTTGATTTCTGAGGTCCAATTTTTTTTTATCTACAGTTAAAATTTCTTTATAACCAAAATATTTTAACCTTCTTACAACCGCTGATCCTACTAAACCTTTGTGGCCAGTTACAAAAATACTACTTTTCTTATTAACCATTAAATTTTTTCATCTCTTCTCTGACCATCTCTTTTGTTAATGAATAAATATCATAATGAGGTTTCCATTTTAGTTCTTTTCTAGCTTTGCTTGAATCTCCTAGCAAGGAATCTACTTCTGCAGGTCTTAAATATTTTTTGTCTATCGAAATAATTTCTTTATTATTTAAATAGCCTTTTTCATTTAAACCTTTGCCTTTCCAAATGATTTTGATTCCTAATTCTTTTGCTACTAAATAAATAAAATATTTAACCGAATACTGCTTACCTGATGAAATGACATAATCTTTTGGGTTTTTTTGCTGTAACATTTTCCACATAGCAACAACATAATCTTTTGCATGACCCCAATCTCTTCTGGCATATAAATTTCCAAGGTAAAGATGTCCTGATCCAGTTTGTGCTATTTGACAAAGCGCAGTGACTATTTTCTTTGTAACAAAAGTTTCCCCCCTTATTGGACTTTCATGATTAAATAAAATTCCATTACAAGCGAATATATTGTATGATTCTCTATAATTGACAGTAATCCAATGTGCATAAAGTTTTGCAGCTCCGTAAGGACTTCTTGGATAAAAATTAGTTTTTTCATTTTGCGGCGGTTTCGACGAGCCAAACATTTCTGAAGTACCGGCTTGATAAAATTTTATTTTTTGAGAAAGCCCTAACGTCATTATTGCATCTAATATTCGAAGAGCTCCTATAGCATCAACGTTAGCGGTATATTCAGGAACTTCAAAAGAAACTCCAACATGAGATTGTGCCCCTAGATTATAAATCTCATGTGGCTTTGTTTTTTGAATTATTTTTAAAACAGATAATGAATCAGTAAGATCGCCATAATGCATATAAAAATTAGTTTTCTTATGGGGGTCTAAATAAATATCATCTATTCTGTAAGTATTTAAAGACGAGCTTCTTCTCTTAACACCATGAACTATATAATTTCTTTTTAATAAAAATTTAGCAAGATAGGCGCCATCTTGACCAGTTATACCGAAAATTAATGCAATTTTTTTCATATAAATATTAAGAGAGTATATATTTATAACTATTAAAAGAATCTATATTTAAAAAGGGTAATAATTGCTTTTATACCGTCAATTAATCTAATTTTTTTCCATCCTTTCTGCCTCTATACTTAATAGATACTTCTTTGATCTTAATTTTTTGTAATCCTATTTTTGTTCTAATTTCTGGACAAAAACTAAAATCTTTTTGTTCTAACATAATTTTAACATAACTATTTTTGTTAGTTAACTCTGCTAATAAATAATAAAACATAAAAATTTCTTTAAAGCTATTAATAAAAATATAAATTAATTAAGCTTCGAAGATATTTTTTTATTTATTTTAAAGGTTTTACACTTAATTAAGATTTTGTATAAATAAATAAAGATAAATGAAACTTTAAAAAATTTTCTTAAAATTATAATATCTTGCTTCATTTTTATAAAAAAAAATTTATAATTAGTACTTAACCCTCCGGTTTTCATTAAAATAATAAACTGATTTAAATATATAAAATTTAAATTTTTTTTTGAAATCTGTAGATTAAAGTCTGTATCTGAAGAAATATAATGTGAAGTGTTATAAGGATTTGATAGCGCAATATTTCTTTTTACAAAAAGAGTTGGACTTGCGATTTTTAAAGCTGTTAGGGTATTTAGATTTTTGACTGGAAAACTCCAAACTCTTGTTAAATAATTTTTTTTATTAAAATAAATTAAATCACCAAACAATAAATCACATTTTGTCGCTGTTATTTTTTTATAAATTTTATCTAAAACATTTGAGTTATAGTATTTGTCGCCAGCATTTAAAATTCCAATGTAGTCGCCTTTTGCGATTTTAATTGCATAATTTAAAGCTTCATAATAATTTTTATCCGCTCTGCAAATATATCTAATATTTTTTTTTAAATATTTCTGGATAGTTGATTTTGCTCCATCGCTCGGCTTGCTATCGTAAATGATGTACTCAAAATTCTTAAAATCTTGAGACAAAATACTCTTCAAGCTTACCAATAAGTTTTTTTTATCATTCTTTACAACAGTTAAAATAGAAAGCTTCATCTTATTTTTTTAAATAATGTAAAAAAAAACCAAAGATATAAAATAACATCGAAGCATTAAAAGTGCTAAAAAAAGAACCAGAGGGTTTAAAAGGAAAAATTATAGCAAGAATTAAACTTCCAGTTCCAATAACTATTAACATATTGTTATTTTTAATATTTTTACATTCTCTATAAATATTAATAAAAACAAGAAAAATTAAACCTAGAAAAAATACACCGCCCACTATCCCTTGTTCACTCAAAAATTCTAAAAAATAATTATGCGGATGAGTCGCGCAGGCTCTATGATTATGGTAAAGCTGGCTTTGTGCCTTTGTTTTTTTATCGATATTTGTATCCTCGCACTTTATTCTAAAACTTTTGGGTCCGTGTCCAAAAATTGGTTTTTCTAAAAATAACTCAATTGCTGCTCGATAGTGATAACTCCATGGACTTTCCATTAATTTATTTGCGATTGATTCTTCCTTAGATGTCGAACTCCAACTATCATAAAATTTAACAAATCGACTATCAATAGAGTCGATTTTTTGAGCAGAAAAAAAAATTAAAATTAGTAAAAAAATCAAAAATAGAAAAAAATTAATTATTTTTTTTTTAAAAAGAAATATAAAAAATAGAGAAATTATAATAATCAACAATGCATTTCTTTCCCCTGTCAATAAAATTATTGTTAATAAAAATAAACATAAAAAAGACTTTATTAAAAAGTTTAGATAACTTTTTTTTAATTCTAAATTTAAAAATAATATTAATATTAAAGAACCTATTTGACTTAGATAAGTGCCTGCGACTAGCCAATCTCCGAATACTCCTGAAAATCTTAGACATTTAATTGGTAAAATTTTAGTACACATGCCAGGAGTAAATCCAAAAATATCCTTGTAAAAAAAAAATTGATAAAGAATATCAAGTGCAATTAAAGAAATTATTATTATATTAAAGTAAATAAAAAATTTTTTTTCTTTATCTGATATTTTTTCGAACACAATGAATACAGCGGCAGATAAAAATAAATATCTAATATTTCCCAAAGATTTTAATAAAAGATCGAAACTTGTAAAATGAATTATAGAATTTATAAAGATAAATGAAAAAAAAATAATAACGTAAGTTACTAATCTGTTTTCAAAAAAATTTGTTTGTCTTCTCTTAAAGATATAAATTAACATAATAATACTAACGCAAATAGTAATTATGTTAGTAGCGGTATTTCTTAGAGTAATAATTAATGGAAAAAAAAATACCAAGAATAAAAGAATTTTATCTGAGAGAGTAGTTGTAATTTTTTTATCCATAATATACTTGAATAATATCTTTAATCTTACTAATGCTAAATTAACACAAAATAAAATGATCGAGTTTATTTTAACAGCACTCTCCTTTTTTATAATTTATTTACTTAATAAATATAGACAAAAGATTGGAAAAAAAACTCAACTTATAGACAGACCCGATAAAATTAGAAAATTTCACAAAAAAAATATTCCATTGTTAGGTGGAATAATGGTTTTTTCTTCATATATTTCAATAAATTTTTATTTAATATTTTTTCAAGAATTAACAAAAATTTCTTTAATTATTTTTTTATGCTGTTTGTGTTGTTTCGTGTTAGGATTAATATATGATATTAAAAAATTTTCTTATAAATACAAATTTTTTATATTAATTATTATTTTTTATTTATTTATAAGTTTAGATCAAAATTTACAAATTAATAAAATATATTTTCTAACACTCAATAAAGAATTCTATTTAAATTATTTAAGCATTCCATTTACAATTCTATGCCTATTACTTCTAATAAATGCTATAAATTTAATTGATGGAATAGACGGATTATGTATTCTGATTTCAGCTATATTTTTAATATGGCTAATGAATACCTTTAAAAGCATAGACGCCTTCCATATTGTTGTAATCATATCCCTTATTTACATTCTGTATCTAAACTTAAAAAAACATATTTTTTTAGGAGACTCTGGTTCTTTATTTTTAGGATGCCTAGTGGGACTCAATGTTGTTTTAAATTATAATCAAGAAATATCAAAAATTCATCATCCAGTTGAAAATATCTTCATAGCTCTTATGCTGCCAGGGTTGGACATGCTAAGAGTTTTTGCAATAAGAATTTTTAATAACAAAAATCCTTTTTTACCTGATAGAACTCATCTTCATTATTTACTTTTAGATTATGGTTTTAGTCCAATAAAAATTTTAATAATATTTTTTATTTTAATTCTATCGCCAATTATTGCCAATCAATATGCAATTTTTTCTCCAGCAACAATAATTTTATTTTATATTTTTTTATACTCTAGTTTGGTTATTTATCTTAAAAAATTTAATAATTAATTTTTAAATTTTATTTAAGTGTAATAATTTTTTTGAAATTTTTTTGTAATCTTTAATTTTTTTAATTTTATTGATAATTTGAATTATAGGTTGATAATAATTAATAAAATTCAATTTCTTGTTCTGCAAATCTAAATAATAATCAAATAATGATCTGTCGTTTAGTAGTTTATTTAAAATGGGCGTGGATTCATTAAAACTTTTACAAGCTAAATCATCATGAATTAGTAATGAGTTCCAATATGAGTAGGGATTTCCAACAATGAGGCATTGGCATAAAGCAGCTTCAGTTATTGAATTTCCCCATCTTGGACTTGTCGCTCCATAAATTGGGGAAAGAAAAATTTTAGAAGAAGATAATAATTTTATATATTTTTTAACATCTAAGTTTCCCTTTAATTTTGCAACATTTTTAAATCCATTAGATATTAAAAAAGAATTTATATCTTTGGGTTGATGAACTTCACAGACAATATCAATTTTTTTTTTTGCGGAAAGCTTCATTTGTTTTAAAAAAAAAGAATTACCAAATGAATAAGAGAAATCGATGTTATTTGAAGATCTAAATAAAGAATAAGGAGTATACCCTTGTGTCAAATTTAAAGTTAAATCATAAATTTTAGATTCTAAATAAGCGTTACTTTTATACGATAGATCTGAATGATCCTCAAACATTTTTGCCTATAAAATATCAGAATTTTTTTTAATATAATCTATTGGAATATCGTCCTTTAAACTTATTACCATTTCATAACTGGAAAAATTTATATCTTTCAAAATTTTAGATCGAAGATATTGATTATAAATATACTTATAATTCTCAGATTTTTTTTTTAACTTATTAAAATAAATATTTTTATGAATATTAAGATTTTCATTATTATTAGTAATTACAACATCTGTTAAAAAATTAAAAAAAAGGCCTACAGGTCCCAATCTATATCGCGTTGATAAAATTATTTTTTTTTCTTTGTTTTTTAATTGCGCGCTATTTTGATATAAATCAGAATAATGATATGGCTTTAAAAATAATATTTTTATTTTTAATTTTTTTAAACTAAAAGTTAATTTTTCATATTTATTATAAAAATATTTATACTTAATTTTAAAATGAGCTCTTGTATAACTATTCCAAAAAATCATAAAAATATATTTTAAATAAAATTTAATCATCTCTATTGAATTTTTTTAAATTCATCAAAACTAAGGAAAAATATTTGTCGACATTTCTGTTTAGAGCAAATTTTTTAAAATCTACGCTCGTTCTCTTTTTTAAAAAAGAGTTGATAGCATTAGCAATCGCAACAGCATTATTTGGGTTAAAAAAAATGGGCAATTTTCCCAATTGTTCTCTCGCTCCTTCATATTCTGAGCAGATAACTGGTTTATTTCTGGCGAAAGCCTCTAAAGGCGGTAAATTTTCTGGCCCACAATAAGAGGCATAAATTAGTGCCAAGCAGTTGTCATACAAATTAATCATTTTTTTTATACTGACAAAATTTAATATCTTAATATTTTGATTTGAATTTAAACTATTTTTTAATTTTAAAATCTTATGAAAATATTTTTTATTTTTAATTGAGCCAACTAAAATTAAATTATATTCATAATTATTTTTTAAATTAAATTCATGAAATCCTTTAATTAAATTTAAATGATTTTTATGAGGCCAAAAGTTAGCCGGATAAAAAAAATATTTTTGTTTAGTTGTGTATGATTTTGCATTTTGCAAATAAATCGTTGGGGTTGGATGAGGTATCAAAACGACTTTACTGTTTTTAATATTATAGAATTCAGCAATTTTTTTTTTTAAGTAATTTGTGCCAGTTATTATTTTGTATGAATTTTTTAAAAATGAACTTATTACTGTATCTCTATAGTATCTTATAAAAAAGCCTCCTACTTCAGGGAACTGAGGATGAGTTCTATGCTGCAAATCCCAAACTGTAGAAATATATTTTTTAAAAATTGGGTAAAAATATTCAGCGGAAACAAACCAAACAATATCTAAATTTAATTCTCTTTCTAATCTCTGATATTGGTCTAAATTTAATTTTCGATAAATTGTTAATAGAATAGGAAATTTTGAGAATAAAAAATTTTTAATTTTTATATTTAATTTATTTACATTACGTTCCTTGTATTGAAAATTATTTTTTTTTATTATTTTTTTTAAGGAATTATCAAAATCATTTTGTATTATAAAAATATATCGATTTTTATCTTTAATATTTTTGAATAAAGATTTAAATATATCATAAGTAATTGTGTAACCTCCACCTTCTTGAGGATTTCTTGAACTTAAAAATATTCCAATTCTCACTTTAAAATTTTTTTTATTATACTACAAATTTTAACAATATCATTTTTTGATAAATTGTGGCTTGACGGCAAATACAATCCTTTGTTCCATAATAAATTACTCACGGGCGTTAAATTTTTGTCTCGTTTAAAATATTCTTTTAAACAAGGCTGTTGACGCATTGACATAAAAAAGCTTCTTGTTTCAATTTTTGACTCCTCTAACTTTTTAACAAATAATTTTTTGCTCATCCTTGATAATAACAAAATCCCAACCATCCAATAAACACTTCTATTGCCCGATAATATTTTTTGAAATGCGATACCTTTAACTTCGGACAAATGTTTTTTATATAAATTATAAATATTTTTTTTCTTCTTTATTACTTTGCTAATATTATTTAGTTGACTATTCGCTAGTGCGGCTTGATACCCTGTCATTCTAAAATTATACCCTCTAATAAAATGTTTAAAACGAGGTTTAGTAAAGGCTAGATTTCTTAATAATTTTATTTTTTCATAAATTTTTCTATCACTTGTAGTGATGATGCCGCCTTCTCCAGAAGTAATAATTTTATTAGCATAAAGACTAAAACATCCACAAAGACTTAAGTTGCCAACTTTCTTTCCACGGAAGGTTGCCCCATGCGCCTCGGCGGCATCTTCAATTACTTTTATTTTAAATTTTTTTGCTATTTTATTTATTGTTACCATATCAACTGGGTTACCTAAAAAATGAACCACTATTATAGCCTTCGTCTTTTTTGTGATTTTTTTTTCAATTAACAATGGATCGATATTCCAAGTTAAAAGATCTGCATCTACTGGAACTGGAATACAATTATTATGCGTAACTGCTAAAGCTGTTGCGATATTTGTTGTTGCGCTAATTAATATTTCACTGCCAACTGGAAACTCACACGCTGCCACCGCTAAATGAAGAGCTGTAGTGCCACTTGAAACAGCTACGGCATATTTCGATTTTATATATTTTGCAAAATTTTTTTCAAAATTAATAATATTTTCACCAAATGATCCGGATATCTCTCCTGCTTTAAGAGCTTTTACTACGCTATTAATGTCTTTTTTTGTTATGATAGGTTCAAAAACTGGGATCATTAATTTTTAATTTTTATAATTACTTTATCAAAAACAGGACCTAAAAATGGACCTTGTTTTACACTAATACACTGCATATCTTCCAATACTTTAATTGCATGAATTCCATGTATAAGCACAATTGCATCGCCTTTTTTTAGAATAATTTTTCTAATTAAGATTTTATCATCAGAATACAAATCTACTTGTACTTTTCCTTTTTGAACTAAAAACATTTGCTGTAAATCTTTAATAATTCTTTTAAAAGGTCTGTGATAATGTGGTGGCTCTACAAATCCTTTTTTGTGCGCCAATAAACCAAATTGAAATGAAGATTTTGCAGGTGACAAAAAACTTGTTTTGTCTTTTTTTAAAGTGCTCCTAATAATTTCAGCATAATGTTTTTTTTTATAAACTATCAGCTCATGTTTTTTATAAGACATATTAATTTAATTTTTTTTTAAATATAGCAGGATTTCCTGCTACCAAAGTATAGTCTTGCACGTTTTTTGTGACAACACTACCCGCCGCTACTATTGAACCCTCTCCAATTGTAACGCCTTTAGTTATTATAGATCTAGCCCCGATCCAAGAATTTTTTTTAATTATTATTGGTTTTGATGGGATTTTATCCCAATCATATAAGTGATTTCTAAATAAATAAGTATCATTAATTCTATTAGCAGAGATATTTTCGTGGCTATCATGATCAAAAATTAGACACTGATAAGATATTAAAACATTATCATGAATGATAATAGATTCTTTACAATCTAAAATGGTGGCCCCGCCAATAAAAACATTATTTCTTATATCTATTGAGCTTTTTTCAGTCTCACAAACTAATCTTCCATTAATTAAACATTCATTACCAACATTAATCCTAGATTTTTTATTTCTTTTATCTATTCTGCAAAATAAATCAGAATTAGAACCAACTGTAGTAACAAAAAACTTATTATATAAACTTAACAATATTTTTAAAAACTTTATCATTTAATTCTAATTAATTAGTTTAAAAATTACAGATTTATGTAATTTTGAATATATACGATAGTGTCTTTTATTTAAAAACTTTGTTATAGAATCTTTCATAATTTCATCTAACGTCGAAGATGAAATTTCAACTATTATGTAATCTGGCAAATATTTATTCCAATTGTTAGATTTTAATACTTTTAAATCATGGCCTTCTGTATCAATTGTTAATAAATCAATCTTAATATTTTTTTTTAAACAATCATCTAATACATCGCTTAATTTTTTGCACTGTATTTTTTCTATTTTTTTTAATTTACAGTTTAGCTTAAGTTGATTTTTCTTTTTTAAACTAAATGTGTTTAACGCTGCCTCATTAAAAGAATAAAATTTTGATATTTCTTTTTTATCAGAAATACCAATATTAATATTAATATCTCTTTTTCTTTTTTTTTTTAAGTCGATATAAGAACTTAGACTTGGATCAATGTTTACTCCATTCCAATAATTCTCTTTATAAAGCTTATAAGTATTTGAAAATCTACTAGAGTGATGAGCCCCAACGTCTACATAAAACCCATTTTTTTTATTGGCAAAAATTCTTTTAATTAAAATATCTTCTCCTTCTTGTGACCAATATAAATTTGAGTAAGGTTCTAAAATTGAAGAAAATATAACTTTTAATCTTAAAAAAATTTTATTTAATAAATTTATCATTTAAATAAATAACCTTTAATCTTAGTGAGTAAACTTAATTCATGCACTAAAAAAGTTTTAATTTTTTTTAGATTTTTATTGTTTAATTTATTAATACGCGGGTAACCTATTACTTTATTGGTTTCTTTACCAAGAACTCGATTAAAAACATCTGAAGTTGACTTATGAAAACCTGATCCATCAAATCCCCTGTTCTCAACTAAAGTAAATGGAGGAAATAAGTTTAAAAAATTCTTGTGAAAAGAGTAAAGATAAAATAATACACCCCAAGAATTAAATTGACCTTTTATTTGCTTCTTTAACATTTTTAAATAATTATAAGAACCATTAATATTGAAATCACTTTTTTTATTATAATCATATTGAATATTATTATACTCTTCTTGTATTAACTTTTTATTTTTTGAAAATTTAATAAAATCTCTCCACCTGTCTGACCAAGTAGCCCAGCCCCAGCAAGATGTTAAATTTAAAAAATACGCGTCATTTGAGTTACAATTTATTGGATAAGAATATCCAGAAATTTGCAAAATATTTTTTTTATTCTTAAATTTTTTTAATGAATTAAGCATAAAATTTAGAAAATTGTTGTTCAACACAAGATCATCCTCCAACACAATAACTGAGGAATGTTTTGTTAGTACATAAGAAATTCCTTTAGTAAGATTTTTGTACAATCCTAAATTAATTTTTGAAAATTTAATAAAAATATTCTTATTTTTTTTTTTGAATTCTAAAATTTTATTTCTAACTAAATTAACTTCAAACTTATCATTTTTTTTAGATACCTTAAAATTATCAGAAAATATATATAACCTAAATTTTTCAAAATTTTTACACTCAGAAAGACTCTTCAAAACTTTACTTGTATGATGGGATCTGTTGTAAACAAATAGGCAGATAGCAGTGTTCCTCATGGTATTTTATACTAGGTCAAATTAATAATCGCAATGAACAACATTTGTTTTTAGATCATTATTTTCTTCTTTGAGAATATAAATTGTTTTAAAATTTATTTTTTTTGCTCTTTCGCACAATTTATTTTTATCTAAGTTTCTAGAGTTATTATAAGGAAGATAATTATTAGTATAAGCTTCCTTTGGACAGTTATATTCTAATGGATGCGCACCAAGAATTGTAGCGTAACCAATAAGTGATGGAATAACATGAAGTGTGTTTGAACATGCTGTATAGCGCAATGTATTTTTGTCAGAAAAATTCCATATTAACTTATTTTCCGGTGGCACAAAAAAACCAATATGAGGATTTACTTCTATTTTTTTTGCAAGGTATCTAATTTGACTAAAAAAATTTACCGTTATTTTTTCTTGAAAATCTTTATTAAAAATAGTGTAATTTTTTTTTAAATTGTCTCTAATATAATCGGCTTCTGTAATATTGTTATTTAATATTTTATTATTAGACAGCTTATTATTCATATGAACAATTTTTTTAATAATCTCTCTCTG
>Ga0114976_10002285_pt1 | contig 12067 bp, 20 predicted proteins | sample S_130805_EF_Meta_FD_87319 | JGI IMG/M metagenome (GOLD analysis project Ga0114976, IMG submission 87319) | Freshwater microbial communities from Lake Simoncouche, Canada to study carbon cycling - S_130805_EF_MetaG | ecosystem: Environmental > Aquatic > Freshwater > Lake | place: Lake...
AGTTAGATTAAAAGAAGCCATATTATAGATTCCTCTTAAATCTTTAGTTGAATCTATAATAGCTTGAATCCCTTTAGATAAGTCACATAATCCAAGTATAGGTCTAACAACATCTTTAACATATAGCTGAATCTCATTATTAGATATCGCTCTATTAACCATAGAATTAATCATAATATCGTTTCTAGAGTTTGGCGAAAATCCGCAAACGGTACCAAACCTTAAACCATAATACTCAACATCATATAAAGATGCATACAAATCTATAATGTGTTTAGTTGTGTCATAATGGTTATGTTGAACAAAGCTTGTATATGTTTCATCCACTATATCAAATCCAACATTTCCATATACGCTAGAACTACTAGCATATATAAATTTTTGATCTGAATCAAGTTTTGAAATTAGCTCTATAAAATTCCTAACATTATTATTAAAGCTATCTAAGAAATTGCCTTCACACATTTTAACACTAGAATGCGCTGCTAATAAAATAACAACATCAAATTCGTTTAAGAATTCTTTTGTTAATGTATTGAAATCACAAACAATAGTTTTTTCATCAGGTTTATTAAACCAGCCAATATCAACTGAAGTTATTTCATAAGTTCCTTTAAAGTCGTGCTGTAAACGTTTTCCTATATGGCCTTCGCCTCCTAAAATTACTATCTTTTTCATTCTTATTTATTTTTTTTAACTAAAATGCCTAAGCCGTGAGAACAAGGATAGTTATAGAATTCTAAATCATATTTAATTGCTAAATCATTACAAACTCTTTTTATTTCTGGGAATGATTCAGTATCATGAAAAATAGTAACATCTGAATGATTAATTGCCCATTCACCGCATTCAAAAGTTGCTTCATACGTATGAATAATATCAATATGAATCATATCATATCGTTCATTATTTTTCTTAATAAAATCTCTATAATCAGATTCTATTAATTGAATATTGGGCCAATTAGCCATGTTAGCTTTTGTATATTCGTAATGATTTGTTACAAAACCTGCGTGAATATCTCCGGTAAAAATATCTACACCGGTAACTTCTTCAAAATAATTTGCTAACGCAGATGTAGAATAGCCAAATTCTGTTCCAAATTCTAAAGCTCTTTTTGGCTTGATATTAAATCTTTCAATTATATCAGTAATAATTGTTGGTATGTCACCCCAGGCGGTAGGTCTACCGGTGAACACTTTAGGCTGTGTTCTTTTTTCTGGTATATAATTTATCATATTATTTTAATTGTTATATACCTATAATTGTTTTTAGTTCTAAAATCTGCTCACTAAGTTTTCTATTTCTTTTATTAGCAAGAGCTAACTTATGAGCAAACCATTTAATAGCTTCATCTTTATCAATTATTGCTCCATCTAGATGTTCAGCTAATAATATATTGTCGTCGTTACTTGGCGTTTCTAATTCAATTTTGCATCGCTGGCCATTAGGGTCAACGGCAAATTTACTCTCAAAAATAAATGACATTTTTAAAATCTTTATTGTTTAAGTATTAAATTGTAGGTACGTCTTGTGTATTGCCTTGTCTCATATTGCCATCAGGTCTATCCGGATTGTTAGAACCAACAAAGGTTGCACACATTTCTCTTAACGACTCCATAGCTTCTTTTAGATATGTATCGTATTCGTTTGTATAACTCTCAGCAGTGTGTGTCTTATCGTCATCAGCGTGCCACTCTTTTGCCTCGGCCAATGCAATATCCATACATTTTTTTATCTCGTTGCATAGCCCTTCAGACAACGCTGTTGGTTTTGTTGCCACCGGTGAATCATAACCAATTACATCAGTTTCTTTAATGAATTCAGCAAATTTTTTAATATTAGATGTTGACATATTATTTTTTATTTATTTATACGATTCATTTCCGCCTAACCAAAAAACCAGGCTTTTCCGTGTTCCTCGTGTTACTGGTGTGACTTTATGTAAAAGATAAGAGGGAAATACAATTGCAGAACCCTGTTCTCTTGGCAAGGTTTCTGGCACATCACCTCTTAATATTTTAAAATCCCCGCCTTCGTATTCGTTAGATTCTGATAGCTGTATGGTTAAACTAACTTTTCTTTGGCTTACTACACCGCTTTCACCTAGATCTAAATGATAATCATAATGTCCACCGTTATCATGATATTCAGTATATTGAATAGCTTCCGTTGCATCTGTTGCCAAGTCAAATTGCCAAAGAACCTGGTTAGCGCTATTACAGATTGCCATACATTTATCATATAGCCATTGCGTTTCACTATTTCTATAAATCCATCTGACCGTACTTTTTCTGCTTGCGGACACTGCAGCTTCATTACTGATAACACCATTTAAACGAGGCAAGGAATCTGCATACTTAGAAATCTTTAAGATTTCATTAGGGCTGAGACCATGTTGCCAAGAGCAGCCAATTGGATTTTTTTCTAGAATGTAGGAATTTTTATTCATTACTTTGTGTATAAGAATTCATTAAACGATAAAAGACTCATAATTTTTTATTTATATATCGCTTAAATACTGACTTATATAAAAAAGCCCGCTACTTGTGCAACTGTAACGGGCTAAAAAGCTTAATTAAAAATGTATTAATACATTGCAGCTAATCTTGGATATTCAATGTTAACATTGGTAGCAATATCCTCTAGGTCAAGACTTGGTTTAAATAATAGGTTAGATGCGCTGATTTGCAAGTCAAGCCTATCCTCAACGTCCACTGAAACTTTGTCAGGGTGAGACGCAATCCAAGTTAGCATATTAAAAAAGTCATAAGCATTAATACCAGAGTCGGCGGTAGCTCTCCATTTTCTACTCTTTTCTTCAACATTTAAACCGTATGCCTTATAGAACGGATTCATATTAAAGAATTTGGAAATAACACCATCGTAAATATCGTCTTGGTTTCTGTTCTTAAAGAAATTACGGTATTCAATAAATTCTTGAATTGAGATATTATTAGTCTGGATATGCTTTACTGCCTGTGCAAGCATTTCTGGCATATTTTCGTCTCCAAATTCTAAAGCTTTCTTAATCACACCCTGTATCTTAGTGTTGTTAAACGTGTTTTTGGAAATATCTGCGCCAAAACCATATTGCTTAGTCTTGTTTCCATTTGAACAGATTAGTCTTTCAAAAAACGGTGCATAATTAAATTCCAACCCGCTAAAGCTAAAACTATCTCCGCCTTTCCATAAATCAATATCAGTACCAAAAACATCGATTTTCCTGTCTTCATTTAAGAGCACAAGATTAACATTTTTGTTATCCGGATTAAAAGACAGTTCTTTTAAAGAATAGGTCTTTTCTGTCTTTGATAAACTTTCCTTTACCCAATCAAAATATTGGTTATAAGATGCATCATCATCACGTTTTTTGCCGTCTTTATGCAAGAATACATCTACAATTTCAGGGACTCCGTTATCGTTGTTAGCGATTGACGCATATACTTTTTTACTGCCTTCGATACTTTTTAGTGTACCTTCAAGATCTGACCAATCTTCTTTAGGCATCTTGCTAGCAAAATCTGAAAAGTTTGACTTAACCTTTAGCATACCTAAAGCTTTTGCCTTTGCATGATCATTCATAGGCATATCTTTAAAATACACCTTGTTTTCGTCGATACTAATATCGCTTAAGTTAAAGCGGCTCTCAGTGCGCTCACCAAGTTTTTCGAAAATAGCAGTTGATGCTTCAGTAATTTGATCAATAATAGCTTGATTCTTGTTCATTGTTAATTTATGATTAGTTAGTTACAGATTTTATATACAGTTGGATTAGTTTAGTTCTTGAGTATAGAAATTTATCTGACACTTTGATGAATAGAGAACATTAATCTTAGATTCATTAGGATTTTGCCTAATAGATTTTGCCCTTCACCAAATTCATTAGTACCCCATATCTTATCACCCCAATGATTAGTTTCTTCTAATTGCCTGTTTTCTGTATCAAGTAGCTTTTGACGAATTGCGCGGTTTCTGTAAAATTTATCAAAACAAATGGCCATCATTATGTCGACTTTTACTTCTTCCCAATCCGGTCTCAAATCAATTTTTCGACCAAGTGCTTTAGCTTCTTTTGGTTCGATATTTTGAAATTGTCTACGCTGGTCAAAGTCTAAAGTTTTAGCAGCCATAAAGGCATTTTCAGAAGAAGGATATAAGAGGCCTTCAAAATAAACTGGGCATTGATGAAAATTAGATAGGAATCTGTATGGTCCAAAAAAACCTAAAATTTGATTTTCGTCGTGGACGATGTAATCTCGGTTAATGTTATTCACGTCCATAAGATTAGTTAATTTTGAGTTCTATTTTTTTCTTAAGAGTGATTAATGAATCTTCTAAATTATCAAATAAAGGTAAGCCTTTACGTTGACAAACAATTTCTACATTACCTCGTCTCCAAAATCCTTCCGGACAACATACGATAACATTACCTCGGTCTGCATATAGGCCAAGTTCTAACAGAGAAATAGGGGATTTCGTATTAGGATCAAAATACATGAAAATAATATTCGAATACTCTAAGTAATCTAATTCCCAATTTACCTGATAAGAGAATTCAGGATTTGCGGCTTCTTGCTTCCATGAAGAATCCCAATCATCTCTTCTGGGATTTAAAATCGTAACATTGTAATTGGCTAATTCATTTTGAACTCGCACTTGCCAATCTTCGGCATTACCCATTTCTATAGATCCTGCTAAAAATATAGTTAAGTAATGCTTTGGAGTTTGACTTTTGCTGTTTGGTTTAATTATTTGTAACATTATGGTTTTTATTTATTATTATATGAGAAATAGTCTCGACGTTTTCACAAAGAAAACGCTCTATTAAATAGAGCTTTTTAGTTTTTCTCGGATTTCGGTTAATGAAGTTTGATTGTAGAATCTGCCATCTTCGTAAATTGTACGTAACATTCCGGTAGCTTCTTGTTCAAGAGTACATTGTGTATGTACTTCGTAATTTTCATCTACCATAATAAGACCTTTCAAAGATTTTTTAGTACCATCATCGGTGATTGGATCTTTGTAAATATCATAAGTTTCGCCGTCAGATTCAAACCAAGCGCCTTTAGCCGCGAATCCCAAGGTATCTCTGGTATTGAATTGATAAGTAAATGAGCCAACGCCTAATACGATATTAGTTGCGGCAAAACCTTTAGCCTCTAATCTTTCGTATATTTCAATTTGACGTTCTAACGTAATTGAATCTCCGTAGATTGCTCCAATATGTGAATCTAAAACTTTGTAATTATTTTTAGATAGTGTACCACCAAAAACTTCCCAAAGTAGTTCGATTACACCTTTAAATTCAGGTTTAGTTGAAATTTCTTGGGATTCAATTTCTACTTGCTCTATGTAATAATACTGTTTGTCGTATCTATTCCATTCCACAGAAGCTTTGAGTTCGTAATATCGGTCTTCGATTTTTATAATTCTTGATTCAGGAATTGTAAATTCTCTTTCTCCGTGAACCGTTGAACTACAAAGTTCGCCATCAAATTTTTCTTTTGCTTCTTTTAATGAGTTATGAAAATCAGTTACAGTTCCGCAAAGAATATCAACAGGATTTCCTGAATCAGGACGAATTACAACTTTGCCTTCTCGGTTCATGATAGCTTCTTTATGTTCTGGTAAATATTCAGTAATCAATTTCCATAAATCGAAAGTGTCAGATACAATCGATAATATACCAGTTTGGAAAATACCCAACCAATCGGCAATCATTTGACTTTCGCCTACCGTGAAAATTTTAGTCGTAGAAACTGAGTGTTCCGATGCATTAACAGAGTTAATGCAAACTTCATCTTCAGGTTCGTTGTAAAAATATCTTGCGGCAGGAATTACTACAAGAGTGTCCGAACCACGGAATGAAGTTGCGTGACCTAAGCCAGAAGATAACATATCCCAAGGCGATAAACCTCTAGCTGAAAAATCATGAGCTAAAAAATCAATTAACCATGCGTTAGCTGGATCAGTTTTTTGTACCCATTCCTCTAGATTTCTACGATATTGCAGAGCAATTGTTGCAGATGTAGCAGGCTTCCAGGCTAATGAAGATATGATGGTTTCTAAATAAAGAGTTAACCACCCAAAACCATCGACAGTATTAATGAAAGTCATGTGAGGAACGTTAGTTCCTGTTTCAATGCCTTCAGGTAATGATTTAATTTTGATTGGCAAATATCCAAGATCGTGAAGAGCTTCAAAGTGAGCTGCATCAAATTCTAAACCTAAATATGAAGACATATCTTTAGCGAATTTAGCTACTTCGGATTTTGGAAGAGCAAAAAAGTTCTCGGCCCACTCGTCGTGTAACCAACGAACCGCTAATTGCTGGCCAAAAGAAACAATAGATGTTATTCCTTTAGGAGCATGTTTTGTACTTCTCGGAATCCAGGTTCCATATAATTTAGTTGTGCCTGGAGCTAACATTTTTTTATGGCCGATTTTGTAACCGTCGGTGTAAAAAAGAGAATTTGGACGAAACATAATTTATTTGTTAATATATGAGAGATTGATTAATTAAACTGTAATGCCTTTAGATTTTAAAAATGCTTCAGCTGCGATTTGACTTTCTGTACTTAACACTTTTGCGTTTACTAAAGATTCAAGAGATACTAAATCGGTGGCAAATCCCATTGCCTGTTGTATTTCGGCCTTTAAAATTTCCGGGTTTTGAAAACGAGAAAGAAACCCTGGTATTGACATTTTAATAATTGTACCACTTGCTAAGTCTATAATGTTCACATTATAGCCTTCGTAACGGTTGTCGTTTCTTCTTCGTTTAGTTAAATGATATTTGACCCAACGGAGAGAAGTCCAAGATGAACGATTATAGTAGCCAAAAGAAGCCGGATTACCTTGCTTGTCTGATACTGCGTATAAGTTTTTCATAATTAGTTAGTTGTTTTTAGGTTAATTGCTTTGGATAAATTAAATGATTTCATATACCTTCAATTTAGAAGTGTCATTAGCTGAATTAAATTTAGCATCATTTACTGGCCTAATAGAATTCGTTGTAAAAATACCGTCAAAGGCAGCATTAAGAAGAACCATACCAGCTGAAAAAATACCATGAGACACAATTAGATAAATTTTTGAAGCCGCGTTGTGTTTGCGAATTTCTTTAGCCAGCTCAGTAAAAGTTCTTCCGCCATCACAAATATCGTCAACAATAACAAACTTGCTTTGTTCGTTATATTTTTCGATATTAGGAATTTCCGTATGAGTGATTTGTCCGGTTTTTATATCTCGATGTTTTGACGCAATTACAATATCCTGGATATTTAAGGATTCTGCAACGTGATAAACTTTTTTAAGGGCGCCAGCGTCAGGAGAAACTAAAACTACATTTTCTATACCACCAATTTCTCGTAAAGCAAATGTAGCTAAGCCAACGTTATCGCCTTTAACGAAATTATTTAAGCAGGCTTCAAGAACATCTGAGTGAGGATCGTAAATTGCTACACTATCAAAATTTTGTAAGTTGATAATTGGGCAAATCACAGTTTTTAGATAATTAGAAGTACCAGCTTCAAATTTTCTATCAGATCTGCCTCCTAAAAAATAAGGAGCTATTAATTCTATTTTAGTTGAACCTATTTCTTGCAAAGCTTTGTTAGCAGAAATAATTAATTCTAAATCGCCAAAAGAATTGAATCTAGATACAACTAAAACTCGGTTTTCAAACCAATATTCTCTGTTCTGTGTTTCTAAGATGGTAATTGACTGCTGGCCATCTGGAAATTTAGATATTTTAAATTTAATATCCGACATTTCTGGAGATGCTAAATTTAGGGTAATGTGTTTTTTCATAATTTTTGTATGAAGATATAGCTACGATTTTATTTTTATATGCAAATTGCCTAGTTTAGTTCTTGTGCATAGAGAATAGAATCGTCTAGCTCATCGTAGTCTTCATAGTCAACAAGCTCAATTTCAGGCAAGTAGTCGGGTAAAAAGATGCAGTCAGTTTCCATTGTGTATTGTGTTTAGGTTGGATTAATTATATAGTAAATATAACTAGAATTTTTGACAATAGCAAATTTTTTGTGAAAAAAACTTAAATATTTTTTGCCTTAGAGCTTATCGTATTCAGTCAAGTTTATTTCCGTGCCATCCCAACTCTTTGCCGTTACGAAATACCCAATACCCGTGATAGTAAAACTTACCGTGAGCCCTCCGCCGATAGCTCCTAAATGTTTTTCAGGTTTTGCCCTTTCCCAGGCACGTAATTTTTTAGCCTGCGACTCAGTCAATTCAAAATGCTTGTAATATTTAGCGTAAGAGTCAGCCGGGGTTAATTCCCAGTCCGCTGGTAAACATTGCTCTGTGCATTGGCCTTTATTAGACACACACATAGTGCAACCTATAGTTTGTTTATTTTTCATTTTCAAATTCTGCCTTTAGTCTTTCATAAGTCATTCTTCGGCGATCCTTATCGAATTGTTCTTCGGCTTCCATTATTTTTTGACGAGTCTTAAATTCTTCATCAGTCTCTTCTACCATCCGGGTAACTTCGGCACAGAAATGTTCATCCCATGAATTATTTTCAGAATAATAAGGTTCTACGTAACTAACAGAGATTATATCTTCGTCTTCAAATTTGATGTTTTTTAATTCCTTCCAAGTAAACGGAGAATTGGATGTTTTTCGAAAAATTGTTTTTTCGACATTAATTTTAGAGGTTTTTATATTTTTCATTTATATAGGGTTTAAATGTAAAGAAAGAAATTATTAGGTCTCGAATTCATACAGGATTGACGCTAGTTTTTTGATTTGTTTTTTCTTTTCTTCTGGAGAAGGTTTATTTAATTCGAACATAATCATTGCGGAATCATAAATTTCATCATCTGTTACATTGATTCTATCTGAGTTTATGATTTGAAAAATTTCTACGTCTTTTCCTTTACCTAAGCAGAAATTTTCTAGGATCCATACGATATGTTTATATTTTTGTCCATTAGTCATGCTTTCAATTGGATTAATTGTTATCCTGCTGTCCATAAACCATTTGAATTCTTCATAAAAAAATTCGAATAAATCATCAAATGAATTCACTTGGGATAGTCGATTATATACCGCACTAGCATAAATAAAGTCCGTATTCCACCTATGCCCTTTCATAAAGACCGTTGTGATTCTAAATTCAGTGAGTATTGATTCTTTTACTTGCTGCCAATTATCCGGCAACAAATTTATGATTTTATTTTCCAAAATTAAATAGGTAAAAAGGTTTGAGTTGAAATGTATTTATATACTTCCATGTTCCAACGAGCATCTTCCAAAGCATTGTGATTATCGTTAACTTGTTTAGGCAATTTGGTACTAGGTATTTTATGTAAGTCGACAATGTATTTAAGATCTCGGGTATACATTGGAAAGTTTTTTGGCAGGTCTACCATATTTCCAAAGATTCCACAAAACATTACCCAATCATAGCTTCCATACCAGGTATAAAAGTGGGTTTCTTCATCATGTCCAACAAAGTCAATAATTGCTTCTTTTGCCGCTTTGTTACTCATAATAAACGAAGTGTCACCGTTAAACCATTTTAAATTAGGCACGACATTTTCCGAAACAAACGAATCACAATTAAGAACAAAGGCTTGGTTAAATTCGATGTACAGCTCTTCGCCAGTTTCTTTAACTAATCCTACCGATAAAGGATATAAGGCCCATTTTGAGCTTTGGCAATTGAATTCGGTATCAAGTGTATAAATCATAAGTTTATATTAATGTTGTATTTAAAGAACCCACCAAGTGTTTTTTTACCACTTCAGATTTTGTTTTGACCAGTTTTGTCTTTATCTTAAATTATTCGTACTTAAAGCCAGATTGGCCGTTATACGTAAAAATTGTTACCCGGGTTGGTGTTGTTGGATTCTGCACTTCTTCAGTAATAGAGAGGTTTTCCCACTCAACCTCAGTGTTTTTCATTACCCATTTTACTCGCTCTTCCCACGTCATATCTCGTTTTTCAACTTTAATATTCCATTTAGCAGCAAATTGCGAGTCATTGTTAACAATATCAGCAAACATCTCAAATACAGGCTTGTGATAAATCCTAGTGCCATCAGGATTTGAGTCAAGAAGAGCTACGCCGACCGAATTATCCTTCTCGTAAGCTGCTGAGTAATCTTTGTAGGCTTTTTTTAAGGGATTAAGGTATTCCATTATTATTGTGTTTTTAGGTTAAATGTATTAAATATCTCTTCAGCATCATTTGGTTTTACTTTTATCCAAATAAATACTTCACCATAGTTGGTGCTGTTAATATTACAGCCGCCAAATTCCCAATAGTCTGCTTCGTGGATGGATAGGTAGCTGTTATTCCTAAACGAAATAATCCAATGCGGCTGATTTTCTTGTATAAGTTTAAACGCCTCTTCGTATGTTAGTTTGCTAGGCCGTCTTTGGATTAGCCCAGGATTGTTTAAAGTGCCCTTTTCGTCTACCCAGAAATCAAAAGACTTTGCCATTGCCTCATCAAAAATCGCTTTTGGATTTTGTGGCAGGTTAATAACTCTAGCGTGGTTCATATTATGGGCTAAGTCTTTTAGTTTTTCTTTGTGACTGGCGGATTAAAAAACAAAACATCGCAGCCGCATTCACGGAAGTCTTCGCTTAATATGATACCGTCAAGCTGGTTAAGTTCGTCTTCACGAATGTTTTGCCATTTGCCTAATTTTTTATTTTCACGGCTAAATGCAATGGGATCATTTTTAAATTGCTGACCCAATTCATAACCCATATCGTGTAATCTTGACTCAGCGGCTAAGTAGCCTTCATATATACCAGTACATGGAAATCTTTCCTTGTGTACAATCTTTCGGCCTAAATAAAATTCTCCTTTTTTCATATTTGTTATGCTAAAACTTTTAAAGCTTGTTCTAATTGTAATTTTACCTTATTTGTGTCAGCAGTGTTAAACCCACCAATATGCCATTCAATAGACTCGTCCTCAGTAAACTTCTGGTATTCTTTCCAATCATATATGCTAAAAACAATGCCTTCGTCATTTTCCAGCGTCCATACGTATTGAACTTTTGTGTCTCCGCTCTTGTACGAAGGATTGCCACACACTTGTATTAATTTGCCAAGCGTAGTACGAACGGTTGATCCCCAGAAAGAAGATCCAGCAGTTCTTAAAGATTCTACAGTTTTCATTGTTTATTATGGGTTAAAATAAGGTTTATTAAGATAAGGTAAATCCGCCAGATAGGCCGCAAAAGTGCGCAAAGTTTCTTACATTTTCAATTGAGAAGTCAACGGTTTCAAGCTCAAGATTCATATCTAAATATTCTTCTAATTGACCTTTCATCATGTTTGCATATTCTTGTGCCTCTCCCTTTTCAATTGCAATGTGCAATCTTTTTGCAATGCTGATTGCGTTTTCTTCTGATATTACAGAGTCCAGCTGTTTAGGAAAAAATCCTACGTTAGTCTCTGCTAAAGATAATAGGTCTTCGCAAACGGTTATCGTAAAAAGCCATACAGAAAACCAGGTATCAAGTTCTGACTTATATGCTTCTCCTTCGTGCGATATTGGATTAAGACCCGTTGCGTATACTGCAACTTTATTTTTATTTAACGGATGTTCGATTGTCATTAGATTGTTTTTTTAGAATTATATACACTAAGAGCATATTGGTTTACGATAGGACGGCCTGTATTGTAATATCCAAAAACAATTCGCCAGTCCTTATATTTATTATGCAAAAGATTAAGAATTTTCATGCTTGTTTCCACGTTAAACTGGGTATCATTTGTTAATTGCTCCCTGGTAAATTTTTTGCCTGGCCATACATATTTAGCTGTACTATACATAATTTGCATAGGGCCAACTGCGCCTGCGCTTGAAGTTTTCTTTGCATCGTATTTCCAATCAAAAGGTCCACGATACCGTGTCTCAAGATATGCAATGTTATATGCATATTTTTTTGGCACCTGGTATTGCTCTGCATATTTTTCAATTGCGTAATACACAAGTAGGCAGTCTGCGTTTGTATCAATTGTTGCAGGTGCTGTGTCTGTTATTTCGTCTTGTGTCTCTGGACTTTTTGCA
>Ga0114976_10002286_pt1 | contig 12065 bp, 15 predicted proteins | sample S_130805_EF_Meta_FD_87319 | JGI IMG/M metagenome (GOLD analysis project Ga0114976, IMG submission 87319) | Freshwater microbial communities from Lake Simoncouche, Canada to study carbon cycling - S_130805_EF_MetaG | ecosystem: Environmental > Aquatic > Freshwater > Lake | place: Lake...
AAGCATTACGGATTCCTCCTTGTGAGCAACTACGCAAGTCGCCGAACCATTTCTTCAAAAATGGTATCATGCCAGTGTGCATGATTTCTCCACCACGAATGGGACTACCCAATGGTCGCAGTCGTCCTATCTCAAGACCAATACCAGCACGTTTGCTGGCATACTTGGCCATCATTTCTCCCGAAGCAAAGATACTGTCCAGATCATCGTCACTGCGAATAAGCACACAACTACTGAATTGCTTGGTCGGAGTTCCCAGGCCAGCCAGCACAGGGGTAGCCAATGTAAAAAGACCATCACTAGCAGCATTGTAGTATTCTTTGATGTATCGCATTCGAGCTGTGTTGGGTTCTTCTGCGTGGAACACTGTGGCGGCTGCGACCATGTAACGAACTTGGGGAGTTTCATAAGTTTCCTTTGTGGCACGATTCTTTACTAGATATTTTTCGATCAATTGTTCAATTGCAGCGTAGCCGTATTGTTCGTCCTTGGAATGATCTATCATGTCCTGCATGCGATTCCAGTCAGCTTCGTCATACCATTCCAACAGTTCCGGGGTATACAAACCTGTGGCTACATTTTTCTTCACGATCTCATACAGGTGCGGAGGCTCATAAGAGCCATATACGTCTTTGCGCAACATGCTGAGACGTTGCTTGCCTGCTACATATTGATAGTTGGTATGGCCAACATCTGGATTGTGTTCTATATCGATTAGGTCCACGATGGCTCTGAGTGTGACACCGTCGATTTCTTTGGTAGTGATACCATCATAAAAATGCATCTGTGCCTTGATCTACCATGCTTTGACTTACGTCTGCGATGCCCGAACATACTTTGGCAATTTGGGTTTGCCACTTTTCCAAGCTCAATTGTTCTTTTCTTCCGTTACGTTTAATAACTGTGATTTGTGTCATATACTCAATATAGTTGTTTTTTTACATCGCTCTGTGCAATGTGATGTTTGTTTTGCTGTAGGTTGATATTTAACCCTATAGACTGATCCCAATTCAATATATATTTCCCATCCTCTACCAGGACTAAATTGCCCAGGGCAGAGTCAACCAACACAGCATCTTGAAGATCATCACGATCCAGCACAGTGATAGTATACAGGATTCCCAGCCCGCGAGCAAGATCACAATAGATGTTGTCGCTCAAAAGTTGCCAGGGATCGGGCCAATCCGTTCGATCGTCCCAGTGCAAATGATATGCACGCCAGGGAGTTTTTTGCCACCAGGAATTGATCTCGCTTAGAGCATCTGGCTTGGGCAGCATGCGAACACGATCTCGTAGCGTGTTCCAGGCCGCCAAGCGTTGTTCAAAGGTTGAACACCACATCAAGCAAGTTTGGTTACTGAATAGTTAATAGTGGCTGCAATGCCAGTGTTGGTGGTAGCAGCTTTCCAACTCACAATACCAGCAGTTTCGCTGACACTGAAAGTGACGCCAGGTGCTGCATTTTGCACACCAGAATCTGATCCTTGTATATTTGTACCTGCCGAGTCGGTGCCAGCCACAATGGTGTACACTCCAGTTCTAACATTGACATCTCGCACAATAGTATAGTTAATCTGTACTGCTCTGATTGCTGTGGCATTGAATGTGAATATGGTCTGATTGGCAGTGTTGTTGGTTAGTGTTCCGGTGGCACCAGTTTGTCGCACATACGTGCCTTGTTGTGTTTGACTGGCAGAGTCAAATGCTATGTTGATACCGTTGTTGATATTGATGCGAGGATATGTACCAGAATAGGCTGTGGTACGTTGGAACATGTCCCCCACGCTGACATTGTTTTGTCCTACAAAATTGATCACCGCAGTAGCCGGCGATGTAGTTCCGTTAAAGTGATTGCCCACATCATAGAACATGTTATAACCACTGGCATTCATTCCAGTGCTGGCAGCAATCAAGATACCCTCGGCGTAGATGTTATCAAACACATTGCCCAAGAAACGGAATCCAGTAGGACCGCCACTCACTGGTGCAGGATCTCCTAGCAATACACCTTGATAGTGTGTATCAAATGTGCTTTCTGTAACCAATACTCCTTGTACCTGATTGGGGGTTTCGAACGCCCAGGTAGTACCACCAAATGTGCATCGACGGAAAGTGATGTTGTTGCAAACCAAACTGGCAGTGGATGCAAATCTCACACATGCTGTATCTTCAACGGCATCTACTAGATCAGCTTCCCCCAATGATCCCAAAAAGCTCACATCTGTAAATGTGCATTGTTCAGCATCTTCGACCAAGAATACATCTGCCAAGCCCTCGGCTTCAAAACCCATGTTGGAGATTGCGATGTCAACCGGAGGTGTGGCACCGTTGTTACCAATGTTCACTCCTGTTTGCTGCAAGCTATCACTGTATACAGCCACATACTGACTGGCACTGGCTGCATCTAATACGATAACACTGGAGTTGATTCCTTCACCACATAACAATGCATAAGGTGGGATTTCAATTGAATCAGTGACCAAGTAACGTCCGGCTGGAAAAAATAATGATCTGCGTATTTGTGGATTGGATTCTCTACAGTACAGTTGAAACAATGCACGATTGATAGCATCGGTATCATCAGTTACACCATCTCCTACTGCGCCAAAGCTCAGTACACTGGCAAATTGATCTAGCCAACTTTGCAGCGGAATACTAATTGGACTGCCCGATGACGCCCCAGTTTGTACTGTATATCCAGCGGCGGCTCCTGCGTAAGTGTATGCGCCGCCGACTAGTAATATATCACTGTATTCAGTGAGGATTTCTGTATTGCCTATTACAGGTGCGCCATCTTGCAAGGTTCCATTGCCGATGTAGAGTCGACGTTCGTCGATTGCCCAGCCTAATTCTGCGCCAGCTAACTGCGGCAGATTTTCTGCTAGACCTTTACGGTTTGTTATTCGTGATACTTGAACTATTGCCATGTGAGTCCTGATTCTGTGGTGTATTTAGCCAGAATCAGTCGGGCAACTAAATGTGCTTGGTGTAGTATTCTTCTACTTTGCGCCACCACAAGTCACGATAACGATCGTACTCGGCACCTTCCAACACAAATTCCTGATACTGCGGTGGGCTGATGATATTATGATTCACATCAAGATCAGGTTTCACACACATGAGAATCACGCCCTTGCGTATTTTTGTACCATGTAATTCGTTATGCGCTTCTGCATAAGCACACAGTTGAACAAAGTAATCATCAATCCATTCACGCTTTTTTGGCTTGTTGGATTGTTTGTAATCCAGGATTGATTCTTCATTCAGGTGTATGCCTGCACCATCGGTAGTACCTGCGTATATCTTGGGAAAGTATAGCGGGACTTCAATACCCCAGAACTCATTTACATTTTTCAACCCATCACGGATCACAGTCCGGGCCATTTCATGACTGCTCCACGAAAATGGATTGGTCCCACGTTCTTTGATTGTGCCTTTTTTCACATAGTCTTCAAGATACGTGTGCATACGTGTGCCACGATTGGCAGCTTCTGTGGTGATCTGCTGTGCTTTTTCTGCACCCACTGCACGGCGCCAATTGTGTAGTGCTGCCTTGCTTTCTTCACTTTTGGTCTTGTCAAGGATAGTAGTCACTGACGGCAATTTATTGCCGTCAGGTGTGGCATAAAAACGTTTGCCGTCTATTGTGACTCGGGGAATTGGTTGATAATCAAATTTTGGATTGTACATAAACACAACTATAACACATATCAAGGGTACAGAGCAATAGATTATAAAGTTTAATTAAGTTTTCCAACTAGTTCAGAGAGTTTTGATTCAATTGCTTTATCTGCTTCGAGTTGCCACAGATGTTGCATTATCAAATCGAAATTATGTTCTAATATTGGTTTTGCTTGGGATAGCACGATTTCTTGATTTACCTCACATAATTTAATAACTTGATCAAATGCTGCTTGCCACCGGTCTTGATCATGTTCTATTAGATCATAACTTTCATCAATGATGCCGTCGAATGTTCTGAATCCGGTATTTCTCATAAGTTGTAGAAATCCTTGTCCAGCAAACGCCACAAACACTCTACGTCCCAAAGTTACTTTGGCTGTTTTTTCTGTAAACATGTACACAGAATTGTTATGTTCAGTTTCTGACAGAATACTAAATGCAGTCTGATTATAAGTAGAAATAGGAATTATATTCCCAAGGCAGCAAATTGCACCGTGATAATTTATATTGCTATTGATATGATTTACATCTTGACTGGTAGCATAATGATAATCATCTTCCCATACAAATCCAGGCAGTTGATCCATAGGATATTTGTTATATTCAGTTTGAGAAAAAATGTTGCTTATTATTTTTGAGTCAAGATTGTGGGTTTTTATTTGATCCATTATGAAAAGTCTTGGCGGCCTGCGACTTCCTAATAACGCATCAAAACTCATTGGTTTCGGTTGATACGGGTTTAATCGATTAAGCTGAATTCTTACACTGGGTCTACGATAGAGTTTCTGTATGTGATTAAGCCACTGTTGGCAAGATATGATGAACTCATTATTTTTTTTTGTATAACCTGGACCAATCCAATAAACATTTTTCCAACTGTACGAGTCTGAGTTTAAAAGATGCCATTCATGAAATTCTCCATCACGGACTAACACTATGTCACTGTGATCTACAAATTGTGAAACATAACTATAGTCTGGACTTGCAACTAATTTGGTTATAAATGCAATCTTAATTGATGCTGTGCTTTTTTTAAACTCATCAAAATCATCATAAAATTGTTTATGTGGAAATTGATTAAATAGATGAACAATATGTGCCCAGTAAGGTGAAAAGATTGAAATCATCCTAAACTCTAAAACTTTCTCCACATCCGCAGCGATCACGTTCATTGGGATTGCTGAATTGAAATCCTTCGTTGAGCCCTTGTCTGGTGTAATCTACTTCTAGTCCTTGAAGATATGCACCGCTTTTGGGATCAATAAACAATTTACAGTCGTTACAATCAATACAGATATCGTCCGGTTGCACAGTATCTACATATTCTAACACATAAGCAAGCCCAGAGCAACCTGTTGTTTTGACTCCTACACGGATACCAATTCCACGACCACGACGTTGGATAGTTTGAGTTATTTTTCGAGCAGCAGTGTCAGTTATTGAGATCATTTTTGTATTGATAGTAAAGTGTTTTGTCAGAGTCTGACAGAACATCCCATAATTTTTGATTATGTAAACTTATATCAGTATTGGTCAGTTTGTCCCATCTTGCTGTGGTAGATAGATAGTTTTTCCAGATTTTATCATCAAACGTTGATTCGCGCAGTTGTGTTATTATGTTTTCAATGCTTAATTTAAAATTATAATTGTAGGAGATATTCAAAAATTTATGATCAATTAACAAAGAAATTTGATCAATTACTTTTTCTCTGACTGCCAATGGCAGAGTTGATAGACATAAATCCTTAGGTTGAGACAACGTATTGTCCCAGATTGGAACATTAACTTCTTCAAAATAATCTAAAAAATCTTCAAGATAAACTATGTTGTTGATGTAAAAAGTCGGAGTGATGTAAAAGCTACAATTAGAGTAGGTCTTTGCTAGTTTAGAAAATCGTTTTAGATTTTCATGTATTTTTTCAAATTTCACTGGGTATCTTACATATTGGAAATTGTCAGGATGTGCAGAATCCACGCTGATACCAAAACTTAAACTTTTAAATTTTTTACACCAATTATCAAATACTTTATCCAAGAAAACCGAACCATTGGTGGAAATCTGCAAATTTACTTTGTCATTGAGATTTTCTTCAATTAACCAATCAGTTAATTTATATAAATCTTCCTGAATAGTACCTTCTCCTCCAGACACGGTTATTCTATAAATTTCGCTATGTTCTATGTTGTGCTTGATATCAGATTTTATAGAATTCCAATATGATAGGTTATCACTTAATGTGACATGATTGTTGTTTTTTTTTTTATTATTCCATGTAGAATAATACAGGCTACTAGTACCACCGTTGCATATTCTACAAGCCATATTACACTTGTTGCTAAACATAAAAAAATCTGTGTGTTCGTTGAATTTTTTAGTTGATATGCCTTCGCGAATTTCATGAGCAGTAAGATTCTTAGTAAAAGACAAAAGAGATCGGGATCGCGCACTAAGTTGTCCGGTATCTTCTTGGTCGTGACAAAATTTACAGTTTTTATCAATTTGTCCTGTTTCGACATTTTTCTTTATTTCAATCACATTGTGATTGATGTCTTTACTGGTACCCATTGGTGGTCGATTAAATTTGTAAAAACAGCAAGGATTTTTTTGATGTCTTTGGTACTGCGTTTCTGTGTACGGAATTAGACAAATATGTTTATTGTCTTGAATCCATTGATCCTTTTCAAGTTCTAAATCAAACTTGTTTCTAGTTGGTATCATATCAATGACGTTGGCGATAATCTTCTACTGCGGCTTTGATCGCATCTTCTGCAAGTATTGAACAATGAATTTTAACTGGGGGGAGGGCAAGCTCGCTAGCAATCTCGCTATTCTTAATCGCTGCTGCCTCGGCAAGTGTCCGTCCTTTGACCCACTCAGTAACCAGCGAACTCGACGCAATCGCGCTGCCGCAACCATACGTTTTAAATCTTGCATCTGTAATAACTCCGTCTACTACTTTGATCTGCAACTTCATCACATCACCGCAAGCAGGTGCCCCGACCATGCCTGTGCCAATGTCAGTGTCGTCCTTGGAGAACGAACCCACATTCCGTGGGTTTTCATAATGATCGATTACTTGATTTGAATATGCCATGAGTTTTCCTTACAGTTATTGTACGGTATTTACCCAACTTTGTCAACAACTGTGATTAGATTAACTGACCAAAATCAATTCGATCATACGGGCGTTCAACAAATACTTTTTTATTATGATATAACAAATCTAAATTTTGATCCCAATGGTTTCGCCAAGTTTGTATGCTAAACTTCATCAATCGGCGAATTTCATTTTCATATGCTTGATATCGTAGATCAGAATCTGATATAGTGTCGTAAGAATAATCAATAAACTCAGGAAAAAGAAATCCAAGAGACTTGAGATGTTGTATAAATCCCTCAGTGCTGAAAGGCAGAATAAAATGCCCGCGAATCAGTGGGTCATAAGTTTTTTCAGAAACAACAATAGTGTCACCATATTCAATTGTTTCTGCATAGATGCTGATAAAAGTATGATAGTAATAAGAATTATGCATTGGCAGATAACCGCTAGGGTTAGGGCCATCTTTTAATAAAAATAAATCATGAGAATTGTCTGAAACTTCCTTGAAGGGCAAGTGCCCGTACAATTTCCTGTTATGGTCATCATCATAATTTCCTATAAATCCATATCCACGTGACCAATCACTGAAATTTTGTTTTAAAAAATTAACTAGACTAGTACGATAATATCGATCGCCGCCATATGTTTTATTAGGTGCTAAAAAAATAAAAATCTTTGCAGTAGATACGGGTAAATCCAACATAGGATATGCATGCGGATCTAAGTAATACCACTTACTGGTATCTGACCTAAATGGATAATTTTGATAGTATGCTTTTGTTCTATTGAATATAAAATCTACAGATTTAACCTGTTGACTAACATAAGATTTTTTGTTTATTCCTGTGGTAACATGATACCAATTTTTAGGCCATTGCTTTTTACCAATTTGATTTTCATAACTGTGAAATAGATCAAGATAAAGATATATTCTGGCAGATATATCTGTATTCTCCGATGCATTTACTATTATGTCTAGTTCAGGATGATCTTGATTATTAACAAACTCATAATCGGTATTGTTAAGATCAAAAAACATTTTAAGATGCGGGTTCGAATCCTTCTGACCCGCATCAAAAATTGTCAATTTTTTGTTCACTCAAATTCCGCGGTCTTTCTTCATTGCTGACTGTGCAGCAGATGCCACAATGTCCTGTGCTTGATTCACCGGCATCGTAACAGGGCCAGGCTTATCGCCACCTTTGAATGTTAATTCTGTAGCGTTGGGATTCATGGGTTCAATCAGTCCACTTAACGGTGGTTGCCCAATTAAAGTTTGTAAAGTATCAGGAGTGATATCTATACCCATGCTTTGAGCTCGATTGATGAATGCCTGAACTGGCATTTGCATCTTGGCAGAAGTGTCTTGTGCTCTACCCACAGCAAACCTGGCCAAGGCCAAGAGTTTGTCTGCGGTATCGTCTGCTTCTACTTCATTGATTCGCATTATCTACGCTCGCGGCCTAGAGCTGCTGCTGGTGCGGCTGCACCTGGTTCGATAGGTTCAGTAGCTGCCACTTCAATTTCTTCTTCGCCCGGAGGAGGACCTGCTAGTCCCATATCACCACCGGGAGGAGGAGTCATGCCCATATCGGCACCGGGAGTAGGTGCTTGGCCAGTGACTACACCAAGAGCTTGTTCTAATTGTTGTTTGCTGCCTTGCAAGTTCTGTACCAGGCCGCTGAGAGCTGCTTGTGCGTCATTGTTGAACTGTGCTGCTTGGTCAGGTCCAATTTGATTCTTGATTGAATCAACTAGAGCTGGCAGTTCTTTGAATTGCATCTCGGTACTGTCTTCAATCATGTCTTGCATCTTGTCTACCATGTCTTGTGCGGCCAATACAACTTGAGCTTGTTGAACTTCACCTTCGCTTAGATAGTAACCACCGGCTTGAGCACGACGACGCCATTCTTGAACTGTGGTTGTTGTCTTGGCAGCATTGAGTTGATTCTGAAGATCGGTGACTTCTTTTTTCTTTGCTTCAAGATCCGTTTCAAGTTTTTTAACAGTATCCACTTTTTGTTTAGCAGCCATAGCAGCAGCTTGTTGAGGATTTACACCAGGTGTTGCTCCAGGTGTTGCAGCAGCCATCTCATCTTCATAGATCTTTTCAGCCAATGCTTGTTCCATCATCATGAGCTTGAGATAAGACGGATTCTTTTCGCTGGTATGGCGAGCAGGGCTAGAGCGTACTTCGCTCAACACACCTCGCACTTGGCGATACATGCTGTGTAATTGTTTGCGATTCAAAGTATCAAATTTGACCGATTGATCAAAGTGACCTTCAAATACTTTAGCGATTTGTTGTGTAGGGCGTGTTACGGCCAGTTCGTTTAGTTTCATCTGAGTTTCCTCGTAGTTGCCAGTATTTAGCCAAATTTATACATTTTGCTAGTTCTTTCTCTAGGACCTGAGTATGTTCATGCCTAGCACTTGTTTTGTTAATCAAGTTTTCCCATGTGTGCCCTGCTGTGCGATCAGCTAATGCACGACGTACATATATGTCATTGCGTAATCTTGTGATGGATTGATCTAATTGTTGTATTTGTCTAGCCAAGTTAAGATGATTTAGATTATCTGCTATACACCAAGCTAGTGCAGATTTTGTCCCAGAAAATGTACCAATCTCATCATCACGCATGCGAACTTGAAATCCTGTAGGAATAGGTTGTATAGTGTATTTGCCAAATGCTCGATACTTCTTGCCATCTTCTATGATCACTTTGTCTAGCAGCAGCGGCAGCTCTTTTGCTGCTAACGCAGCCAATTTACGACTGGCTTTCATTTGAATACGTAGTGTGTTAGCATCCACCCCACGGTGGCCACAAGAAACCCAATAATGCCAATGCCCCAACCAATCAGTTGATCATTGCGTTTGGCTGACATAGTATGCACCATGCCATGCACTGACTCTATCATGGTTTTTACCGAATCAATACCGGACTCAACAGTTTCAATCTTGAGTTCCAACATGCGGTAACGTTCGGCACAAAGCTCAACGTGGGCCTCTAAACTTTTCTTTTCAATATCTGTAGTGTCCATGAGTTATTTATGGTTTAGCGGTTCAAACCAGATGTTCACATCCGGATGTAATAGTGTGGTCAACTGTTGCTCAACATAGTTAATGATGGGCACACCATCACAGGCTTGCCGTAGTCTTCCTACAGGATCGTTATCGACTGCAAACACATCATCAAATTCTGTATCAAATTCAAATTGCCAACGTTGGTCCTTGGTACGTACTCGTGACACTCGCACTGGTTGTGTGTAGAGACCAATCAACTGCATGATGGTTTCCCAGTTACGTTGTTGGTTGCGACTGCGAACCCACGTAGAGATATCTGTCACCTGTTGTCCTAGCTGATCTGTGAACGGCAATAGATTTTCTCGATAGTGGCCTGTGACTCCAGTAGGTCTGCAATCAAAGTCTGTGGTTATTTGTATACTCATTGTCATATGGTATTTACGGCCAAAAAAAAACCTTGGAAATTAATCCAAGGCTTTTGTTCTTTACTGCTGTCCGGAATTAGACAGGAGCAAAGTTGCTTGCACTTGTGGTAAACACAGCATTACCAGCGCATGAGTTCAATTGCAAGTTCTGACCACCAGACGCCACTGTGGCACTGGTATTAGCAATGGCCAACAGTGTCACGTTGCTGTATACATCTGTTGGGTAGATGGCCAAGTTCAACACTGTGGGTGCTGCTGGGCTGACCTGATACATTGCTACTGTGGCCTTGGTCTGGATGGCTTGCATCAGGTTGTTGATGTAGCCATTGACGTTAGCGGAAGTTGTTAACGCACCATTAGCTACCAAGCTGAAAAAATCCAGCTTAGGGCCTTGGAAGTTAACCGAGCCTGTGGCTGCAATGTTAGCTGTACCTTGAATGTTGCCATTCGCAGTGTCCATGTGGAATACCGGTTGGGTAGTTCCGTTTACTTTTGTAAATCCTGCCATTTTAAAATCTCCTAGTTAGTGGGTTTTTGCCCTACACTTATTTATGAATTTGGCAAAAAATTACACGGTTGGCGGATTGTTTCGTGCTTTGTTTCTAGCAGTAAAGTCAAATCTGTTGACTGCTTTGCCATAGCCTGCAGGGGTGGCAAACACCCATCCTTCGTTACCGGGCACTTGCGCATCTAACTGCGATAACAGATCCAACTTCAAGTCATGCAACAATTCAAACAACAAAAACGCAGCAGCCAATGCCTGCTCGTTTGATGTAGGGCTTCGTAGGTATTGTGCAATGTTGTTGACTTTTTGCGGAGTTTGAGTCTGCTGCAACCAAGACATGAAGCCCGGTACTAGATCACCAAAGTCTCCAGTGTACGCAGCATGATTTGGATCCACACGCTTGTTGATATAATCAATTGCCAACTTGGCCAAGTCAGTTATCTTCATGGCACGTAGTTCAGTAGGGTTGAACAATGTATCCAATGCTGCACGATTCTGACGTAAAAGTGTTTTGATCTGTTTGACGATGGCATCGTTTTTGGGCACAGATTTGGCATAGATTGGTTCAATCAACAACAATCCTTCTACAGGATTAAACTTAACTCGGCTGAGTGGTTGTTTGGCTGCTCCTGCATCTTCATACATTGTGTGTACTGCCACACCTACATCACTATTGGCAATTTGTTGTCCAAGTTTGCTGTTGGCAGGAATACGATACTGTACTGTGTTGGGCTGGAATACTAGATTACCAGCTTCTACTGGTGGAGTTTGTATGTATAGTAAATCTCCTTTGACAAATCCACGGAAGTTTTGAGGAGTAGCTGCTTCAAGATAAGGCCATATGGTTTGATACACTGGCAACAATGTTGCAACTCTGGTGGCTGCATTGCCTTTGGCTGCTGCATTGGCATCTCGACGAGCCATGTCGTCGGCTATGGCATCCTGACTAGTGAACAATCCGTCATACCCAGCAGCAGTAAATCCTGCATCATCTGTTAACACAAACTCACCAGTTTCCGGCTTGCGCCCAAATACCACAGCAGGTTTGCCATCCCACTTCACTGATCCAGTTTTGGGGTTGGTATAGAATGAATCTGCTATGGCCAGTGCTCGATCAACCCCTGCTGTTCCGCTACGGAATATATAATCTTCTAGATGCTCGATACCCTTGGCTTTACCACCCACGGCAGCAGGTTCTGCTTCGTAAAGATGATATGTTTTTTTAGTTTCAATCAATGGTGTCATTCCTTGATTCACAATTCTATCACGCAGTCTTGCTAGGAAGTTAACATCGTTTTCTTTAACTGTGGTAGCAGGCTCTTGTA
>Ga0114976_10002287_pt1 | contig 12064 bp, 14 predicted proteins | sample S_130805_EF_Meta_FD_87319 | JGI IMG/M metagenome (GOLD analysis project Ga0114976, IMG submission 87319) | Freshwater microbial communities from Lake Simoncouche, Canada to study carbon cycling - S_130805_EF_MetaG | ecosystem: Environmental > Aquatic > Freshwater > Lake | place: Lake...
CGCTATAAGCACATCTGGTCCTGGAATGAAGATGGCACTCCGGGACTAGAGTTTAGTTATGACCATATTCATGCTCGTAAGGGATATCGTTGGCGCCATCCAGTACATGAGTGTTTGTATGTTTATGGAATGGAAGAAAAGCAAGAATGGATTGAAGGTTTAGAAACACATCATCATCCAGATCCTACTAAGTCTCGTTCTCAATACTTACCTCTTCTTGCACTTTCAGTACAAGAAGACCCATACAATGATCGCAATGCTTTTTATTATGGACGTGAGCTTTTCTTCTACGGTCAAAATGAAGCGGCAGCTAAAGAATTAAAACGTCACTTAGAACTTCCTACAGCTCATTGGGCGCCAGAGCGTGCCGCATCTATGAGATTTATTGCTAAGTCACTTCCACAAGAAGCAGAAGAGTGGTTGCGTAAAGCAATTGTTCAGGCACCGGGTCGTAGAGAGCCTTGGGTTGATTTGGCAAAAATGTATTATGAACGTCAAGACTGGGTTAATTCTCTTGAGTGCGCTAAGGAAGCTTTAGCTATTATTGAAAAACCTTTAGAGTATCTTTGTGAAGCAGAGGCTTGGGGCTCAGCACCACACGATTACGCATCTATTGCATGTTATAACCTTGGAATGTATGAAGAAGCTGCAAGACATGCACAGAATGCAGTAGATATTGATAATACAGATGAAAGACTAAAGATGAATCTTGCTTTTTGTATTCAAGCAGTAGGTATTAAACAGAAAGAGTCCGAGCAAGAGTGAATATTGTAATCTGTGGTGGTGGAACCGCTGGTTGGATATCTGCATTTATTATTGAAGATGCACAACCAGGAATCCACGACATTACTGTTGTAGAGTCTTCTGCAATTGGTATTGTAGGTGCAGGTGAGGGGTCTACAGGACTTCTTATTGATGTACTTACAGGAATCTACTTTAATAGAGCAGATAATTCTATTTTAGAAAGATTTATGAAAGCCACAGATGCTACATATAAGTTTGGTATTAAACATGTTAATTGGGGTAAAGATGCAAATTCATCATACTTTGCCCCACTTGATACTAGCGTCGGTGCAAAATATATGCCAGACCCAGTATTTAATTATGTATTATCTGAGCTTGGAAATGATAAAGTTTATTTATCTTCGCAAATAGGTCAGGTCATTGAAAAAAATAAATTGCCAAGAACTAACTTTGGATTTCATTTTGATGCTTTTAAAGTAGGTAAATTCTTTAAAGAAGAATTAAAAGATAGAAAAAATATAAGATCCGTAGATGCTGTCATTAAAGATGTAAACATATCTGAAAATGGAGATATTGAAAGCTTACTTTTAGATAGCGGAGCAGTCTTAGAAGGAGAGTTTTTTATTGACTGCACTGGTTTTGCCAGAGTTCTTATGAAAAAATTAGATGTTCAGTGGAAGTCATATAAAGAAAATTTGCCTGTAAATAGTGCAATGCCTTTTCTTTTAGATTATGAAAATGAAGATATTAAAAAAGATATAATTCCAGCTACCGTTGCTCAAGCAATGTCTTCTGGTTGGATGTGGAAAATTCCTTTATCTACTCGAATGGGTTGCGGGTATGTCTACGATGATAACTTTATAACTCCAGAGCAAGCTCAAGCAGAAGTAGAACAAGTTCTTGGACACAAGATTACTCCTATTAGACATATTAAATTTGAAGCTGGAAGATGTGAAGTACTGTGGAAAAAAAATTGTATAGCTACAGGTCTTGCTGGTGCATTTTTAGAACCTTTAGAAGCTACATCTATTCATTCTACTGCCGTGCAAATGCTCAGCTTTACTTTAGAATTTTTAAATAAAGATAAAGCTAAGACAGTAACAGAGCATAATATAAATTCATACAATAGACAGGTTGCAGATGTGTATGAAAGCTATAAAGAATTTATTGTTCTTCATTATCAGGGTGGAAGAAAAGATACTCCTTTTTGGAGATATATTAATGAAGGATCTACTATTACTGACTATGTTAAAGAGGTAGTTTCCCGCTGTGAATATAAAGTTCCTACATCTTTGCAGTATCAAGATACAATGTTTAAAAGTTATTGGGGAGGAGTTTCTCCTCAACTATGGAATTGGATCTTAGCTGGATTAGGTATTTTAAAAGCAGAGGTAGCAAAAGAAGAGCTTATTATTTCTAATTCTTATAATGAAGGAAAATTTATATACGAAGATTTAGTCAGACATTACAACTCAATAGAGTTTGATAAAAATACTTTTAGTATCTTCGATCATACCCATGAGCTTTGATCATATCTGAAGCCATATCCCAAGTATGCTCATTTTTATCTAAACCGTGTCCTTCTACAATTCTGTTAAAAAAGTTAAAAATAGCGCAGACAGAAATTGCATCTTTTAAATTATCTTCAGTAAAACCAGAAGATAGAACTAGATCCATATCTTCTTGAGACACAGAGCTAGGGCTTAAAGTAAGCTTTTTAACATATAAAAGTACTGGCTCAAGTCTGTGGCCATCATAAGATTGCTCAGATATAACGCATTGTAGATCTTCTTCAGATACACCCATAGATTTTGCAAATACTGTATGAGACCCGCAACAATAGTCGCAGTTGTTTAATTTAGAAACATAAGCAGCAATAAGCTCCCTATCAGCGGATGATAGGGATGAAGTCTCTCTTAAAATTTCTTGAGCTAAAGTTAAAGCACCCGAATATTTTATTTGATTTTCAGAAAAAATATCTCTAATACTTATAGCTTTACTCAGTGAGCTGAACTGGGGGCGATTTCTTTGCATTTTTTCTTTCTTTCTTTGGTTTGTTTGCTTTTTCAAGTTTTTCTAATTTATAAGCTTCAACTGCATTTGCACTAGTACGACTACGCCAAGCAAAGCCACACTCTGAGCATGTAACTACTTTTGCAGTAGTCCACCTACCACCGCTAGGAAGCTGCTCGATAGAAACGTTAAGCTTAGAAGGACGAGCAGTGCAATATGGACAATTAGGTGCTCTTCTTCTTTTTGTCTCTTCACCATTGTAAGATACAGAAAGAGTTCTACGAATGTCAACTTCGTCTCTTCCACCCCAGATACCCCAAATCTGGCGGTGCTCTAAGGCCCATTGAAGGCACTGTGAGCGCACAGGGCAGGTAAAGCACATATTCTTTGCTGAGTATTTTTCAGAAAAGTCTTTAGAAAAAAACCAATCTACTGCTTCTTTATTTTTAGGATCAGCGCAGGTGGCATCAGCTTGCCAATTTAAGTTATCCGCAGGTTTCCACATGCAACTATAGTAGACTATATACTATAGAAGCGCTCGACTATACGACTATACTTCTATCCAAGTTGCAGGAAAGACTTTCTCCACTTGATCACCATATTCTGTCTCTCCAGAGTCATCGCAGGTGTAGAGTGACTCATCTACATATCCAAGCCATCCTATATAGGGGATTGATTTATCAATTAAATTAAAACCTTCACCCAAAGAGACAGCTACTCCATCTCTTTGTAGAGCAGAAGCTAAAGCCCTTCTAACTAAATCATTTTCAAAATCTACATGCTCAATGGTGTAATAGATAGTAGAAAAATCTACTTTTGGATTATACCCTTCTCCGTCCCAAAACTCCCAAAGTTCCTCGCCCAACCTCTGGTCTTTCATGGGTTCTCCCTAATCTTCTTCGCTATCTATTTCTACTTCTAAGTTTGAAAAATCTTGGTTTTCAAAAAAATAAACTTCACTTGTAAGTTTTAACTCAAATATTCCTGCAATAGTCAACCCACCGCATACAACGCAAACTTCTACATTTCCATTATTTACTTTTTCTGGGACATCTACCCCCGTAAGACGCATAAGAATTTTTCCTTTAGCATCCATACTTTCTGGTTCCCACTTTGTGTGAGTTTCTAGATAGCAAGACTCACACACCGCCATGGGAGTTATAACTGGTTCTGCTGCCATATAGATAGTTTACGGCAGTATGTAGAGGGTCATATTTCTACAACCCTCTACTTTTCTGAATCGATTTTACCTACTTCGTAACCACACCCAGCATATCCAGCAATATCAATCCATGTATCAGGTTGGAACCCAGAGTTATTAGCAAATCTAGCAACTTTGAGCCCAACCATCATCATGGCTACCTGCTCATTAGTAATCTCAGTTCCAAGAATTACAGACCAAATTTTAGCTGTTCGAGTAAAATTTTCCTCTGGTCCACCGTACTGCACGTTTCTTTCACCAGAAATAATCCTTGCAGCTTCTCGTAAAGCTTCTACACGATACGGAGTATCTACTCTAGGAGCCTCAGAGCTAGTAGTTGGATCTGTCATTTTAGCTCTTTAGTTTTGCAAAAACTTCAGCAGAGTGGATTGGTTTGCCTACACCGTCATCGGAAGTTTCAAAAATAACAACTTCCATATGAACTTTGTTAGCAATGTCTTCTAGAGGAATACCAAAAAATGCAGAAATCTTTTTCTCTGCCTTTTCTACAATTTCTAAATAGTCTGTGCCAATAGTTCTCATTTTATATTCAATAGTTCTCATTATGAGATCCTTATCTCTAATTGCTGAGGGGTATAGTGAAACCCATCCAGCACTGGTTCTTTTCCATCGTTTGTTTTTACAATAATATCGCCGTAACGAATACTTACTACTTTTCCACGGCGACCATTGTGGACCTTGCCCTTTTCACCATCAAAAGCATTCCACTTAACACGGACTTCATTTGCAACTTGAATATTTCCTGGCTGAGCTGCTGTCCAAACTTCTCTTGATTTTTCTTTTACTACAGCATGCCCTAAAGCAAGCTTGCTGAATAGTTCAACAATTTGACTTAAGTTCTGCTCGTTTTTGGTTGGATCTGGATCAGTGCTTTTTAAGTTGTCCCAAGTTTCAAGAAGGATAAGCACAGAATCCCCAACAATACGTTTTGTTTTATTGCTGGTTAGTTGTTCTTTAATCCAAGGCATATCTACTTCTGGCATCTTTCTGTCCTTTCTGACAGTCTTTCTTATCGTACTAGAAGTTGGCTCTGTTTGTCCAGAGCTATCTCCGTTTTCTCCAGAGCCTCTACCTGAGTAGGTATGGATTCTCTGTAGAAATCTTTTTGCGATTGAGCCATTTCTAGTCTCTCTATCGGGCTCATTGCCTCTATTGTTGAAGGTAAATACGCCCATTCTGCTCCCAAATTTGATGTATATCTCCAGTCTGTTACAACTGGGACTCCTACTGACAGTGAATGTGAAATAGAGATTGACCACCATGGCTGGTTATTTTTATGAGTACTAACTAAAGTACCTACAGAGTTACGCATTCTAAGCATAACAGTTGCAAGATCTTCATAGTTACCCTGTCTTACTGGAACAGCAGCAATAGTTAAATTATGTAATATTTTTCTTGTCCAAGCACTTTTATATGAATCGGCTACCCAATATTCACCAGCACTGGGGTCTACCAAGTCTAAGCTTGAATCTAAAATAAAACTATCGTAGCAAATAGGAATAATAGAGTCTTCAGAAAGATTAGGTATTACTGAAGAAATAGTCTCTTTAGAAAACCAAGGCATACTGGGTACAATAGTAGTAGGCCATTGTTCATCATATAAATACCCACAAAAATTAATAATTTCTTCTTTATTGGTTTGTGACATAGCTTCAACATACCAAGGACGTCTTTCGTATAAAGGCTTAAAAAAATCATCTGTATTGTTATAAAAATTACCGACAGTAGATCGCAGCTTTTGAATATCTGGGTTATCTAAAATAAATCTAAGCTTTCCAAGATTTTTTGCTTTGTTAGCAACAGAAAAAGCACCATAAACATAGTTAGCTTGAAAACTTGATGGAGATACTAAACCTACATAAATTAAATCGTACATATCTAGATCTTGAGTAGAGTAATAAAAGTTAGGTTTTTCTAAATGAACTTCATGCCCCAACTGCTCTAGAGAATTTTTAAACAGGGAAACAAAACTTGGAAACCTCTCATTGGTCTTTTTTGAAGACTGAGGCGCTGTACATCCTGTCAAAAGTATTTTCATTTTATCTTTCTTTTTCTACTAGATTGCCACCCAACAGTATTTGCTGGGTGGCACCCTAGTAAACGGATTAGAACGGTGATGCTGGCGCTGCTGCAGGAGCAGGAGCAGGAGCAGGAGCTGGTGCAGGAGCTGGCGCTGCTGCTACAGGAGCCGCAGGAGCTTCTCCACCTTGCATAGCAGCAATTGTCTGTGCACTTGGATAGTAGTTTTTAATTTCGTTCTTTTTAGCACCGTTATAAAGACGACTTCCAATTTGTGCACGGAACTTGCGACCCATTAGAGCTGCTTCAATCTGTGCATTTGTAGGATTTGAGTCGAAGTAGTTACGACCAATACCCATTGCATGGAACTTCTTAAAAAGAATTCCGAGTGCTGCTGGTGAATCTGGTGATACAACTAAGTTATCCCATACAAGACGCTTGTTGTGAGCTCCGCCCTCAACCTGTGCCTTGACTTTAAACATAGTCTTTCCAGACTGTGATGTTGTTGCTGTTGCTTCTGTAACTACTAGATCGTAGTCACCGTCTGGTAGCGGATCGTAGTTACCTGCTTCTCCAGCGTCCTTGATGAGATCAGACCAATTTCTTGAACTCACTCAGTTACCTCTTTCTTTTTAGTAGATTGTGCTTCTTGTTTTGGGCCAAAAATAATGTCAAGCATTCTTTCAATTGAAAGATTTTCTTGCTCAACAATGGAACCTAGACGACCCTGTACACGCTCTCCAGCTTCATACTCTGTAGTGCGTTCAACATACATACGACGTACTTTGTATGGAGGTTGAAGTGGATCTGGGTTAGGAACTGTTTCAACGTTGACTGCCCCAAGAATGTCATAAAAATATGGCGCTTGGATAGCCAACTGTCCTTGTAGATATGGACGGCGTCTTCCGTCTTGACTTGTTCTTGACATAGCAGTTAGTACTACTGCCTCAAGAGGATTTGTTGGATGCATCGTTAAGTCACGAAGATCACGAAGAAGTCCGCCCATGTGGCGAAGTAGTTCGCCCCACTGTTGCATCTTCATCTGTTCATTACCTGCAATGCTATCCATACACTTGACTTGCAACTCAGAGATTGAATCAATGATCAAGCTCTTAAAGTGATGCTTACCAAGTTGTAACCACTGATATGTCTTGATAACAGTGTCGTAATCACGGACAGTAACTACAACAGTATCCCAAGTACCGTCAGCAATTGGTGGCTCCTCACGGAGTGGATCCCAATACTTAACAACGATAGGTAGGAATCTGTGCCCACCTTCGACATCAAGCATTAAACGTGGGTATGGTGCTGTAACAGCAAAAGTTGATTTACCAACCTTTGACTCTCCATAAACCATAACCGTAAGAGAGCGTTGAATTTCGCCCATGGTCACTCGCTTCCTTTTTTCTCATCGTTATAGTACGCATAAGGATCTGATTCCTCATACATTTCACTAATTGCTTGTTCAGCGGCGCTTCCGTCGTCAAACAATGGACAGATAGTGAAAAACTGGCATTTCCATTTACAGTCTCGAGTCGGGTGTGGATATGCAACATATGAAGGATCAGATCCTTTATCTAATGCATGACGCACATTCATCAAGTCTGAGATTGTTCCGTGGATTCTATTCCAGAAAGAACGCATTGTAAAGATATTATGTCTAATTTCTACTTGATCGTAGAATGGGGGTCTAGCGTTTGCTGTTCTCTTTACTTTCTTTAGCATTGTAAAAATACCACCATCTGAACGCTCAGACTCATCACGCTTAGTAGATTCAAGAAGCATGTATGTCATAACTTGCTCGTTCATTGGCGCAAGGTTTGCAAAATCGCTTAAAGACCCACCAACGGTTTTAAAGTCACGGAACATACGCACACCGTCTGCTTTACGACGAACACGCATATCAAGCTTTCCTTGAAGCTCAACTTCACCATTAAATAAAGGAGCAATAATAGTTTCTTCTGTAGAAATCATTTCTAGTTCAGCATCAATTCCATTTTCTTCAACCCACTCTTCATAACCTTCTAGCATGATGCGCCCCATCTCAGCTTCTGCTTCAAGGTTAGATACATCTAGAAATTCTGAAAGAAGTAGTTGTTTATCTTTTTCTACTAAAGTTGCATGAGCATCTAGCAATGGAGTTCCATTAGCATAATGATCATCTAAAGCTGCGTGAATACGACTACCAAATGCAAGAGCACCCGTCATATCTCTATATTTAGGTTGCAAGCGTCGATAGTAGGTCAACCACCAACGTCGACGACAATCTTTAAATGTCTGTAATTCTGAGTTAGAAAGTCTAACTACTTCGCTCATAGCAAACCTGCCTTATCATCAAGAAGCAACTTCATCAGCTGATCCTTATCCCGAACAATTTGTTCGAAGTTGTCTGACTTTGTCTCTAGTACTTGTAAAACTCTTTCTTCAATCGTTCCCTCTGTTACATAATCCATAATCAAGATAGAGTCGTGAATCTCGCTACCAATACGGTGAACACGGTCTAAAGCCTGACGGTGATCTACTAATGACCAAGGTCTCTGTAGCATAACTAAACGGCGTGCCGTGGTCAAGGTAATACCAACCCCACCAGCTTGTGCCGTAAATAAAATCCATTTAATTTTTCCTGCTTGAAAATCATCTACAGCCTGTTGACGCTCATCTTCAGTTTGTGATCCTGTAATAAGTCCATGCTTAATTTTTGCCTTTGTAAGAGCAGCACTTAAAAGCTCAATTAGCTGTCTAGACACTGCACAAACGGCAACAGAATCATCCCCAAAGTCTCCATTAGAAATATCATCCATAAGAGCATCAACTTTGCAAGAAGGTTCTGTCAAAATAGTTTTCATTTCTCCAGTAGACTCATCGGTTTCCATAGTTGCATAAGCATTAGCAAACTGAACTAGACGAGTTGTTTGAGTCAAAATACTAGGAGCTGTCACTGCATCACCAGACTCTAACTCAGCAATCATCGTGTCACGCATTTGTTCATAAGCTTTCTTTTGCTTAGTTGACATTTCAACATCACGACGCTCATTCATAACGGGTGGAAGCCAAGGAAGCACAACTTTTTTAAGCATACGGCGCATATGAGGATTAACTGTTTTATAAAACTCATCTTGCATATGAGGCTTGACACCAATAACCATCATGCCACCAAAAGCATTAAGCATTACATCAATCATTCGATCAATCCACTTAGTTTTACTTGGCCAGTCTTGCGGAGAAAGCCAATGAAGAATTGACCACAGATCAACAACATTGTTGGCAATAGGAGTTCCAGTTAAGGCAAATCGAATAGGGGCATCTCCTGTGGCAGACCAGAGTGCACGACTTTGCTTACTCTTTGGGTCTTTAGATCGGTGAATTTCATCTGCAATTACAGCTTTAAAATCAATAAAATTAAGCTCTCTCTTATGGACCTCACAACGAGTCTCAGAGATAGTACTGTTTTGTCCGCCACAAGCAGGGCAATGAACTAGGGCAATAGAGCCGTATCCAGAAAGGCGAGAGTGAGATCGAAGCGATTCCCAGTTAATTATGTAGACATCTGCATCAGACTCAAACTGCTTTTTACGCTGTGCAGCAGTTCCCTTAATGACTTGAGTCTTCACACTTGGCCACCATTTTGTAAATTCACGAGCCCAGTTCTTCTTGAGAGTGTTTGGGCACACAATAAGTGCAGGAAAGACAGCCTCGCCATTGTCTTGAAGTTTTTTAAGGGCACGAATAGCCTGAGCAGTTTTACCAAGGCCCGGTTCATCGGCTAAGAGTGCTCTTTTAGCGGTTGCTAGAAAGGCTACACCAGCCCTCTGGTGAGGGAATAGGTCTTCATCGCCTTCATGTGTCTCTAGCTCACGAAGTGCGTTAGAAGGGCTTATACGGCTGTTTAACTCGTTTTCAGCCCATGTCTGAAGTTCAGGTCCAATAACTAAGTCATTACGGAATGTAGATCTAAGAGCAAGACATGTAGTCCAACTTAAAGGAACACGCCATACTTGATCTGATGCAGACCAAGATGAGCCCGGAAGGCTCTTACAAAGCTCTTTAAAACGCCAATCTGTAGTTATAAGGATATGGCTTTTGTTCTTATCTACTTCTACTGTAACTGGCACTTATCCTCCAATAATGTCTTTATGTCTTAAACATACGGTAGCAGAAATATTTTGCTTTTATTTTCAAACCGTGTATTAGTCTAGCAGATCTCTTGGCATCCAGCCACTTTTAACAAATTTAAGTAGGGCGTGTCGTAGAGCATCATTTGCGTGACCTTCTCCACCTTTATGCCAAATCCCTACCTTTTTAAGCGCTTCATTCGGGAACATGTTCTTGGCATCTGCAGGTGATTGAAATATAATAGATTCTGGGTTATAACCTTTAACCCTACATAGGTGTTTTAGAACCCCTATTTGCTCAAGACTGTAGGGAGCTTGAGAGTTACGGACTGTTTGAGCGTTAATAGTAAAACGCTCACAGACAACATGAAAATTTGCATGAACATTCATAAGACCAACATCAATCATCTGAGCAAAAGCTTCTGGCCCAACTTCTACAGAAAAATCAATAACAGGTTTTTCTTCTTTAACTTCTGACCATTTAAGAAGTGCAACGCCGCTTGCTTTTCCTGGATCAACAGAAAGAATAATCATTTGTACTTTTCACCCCAGTTCTCCATAGGACCATCAACATCAGCTGTAAGAGGCACAGCCCAACCTTCGGTAGTTGTCATACATTTCTTTACTATCTGTTTAATCTCTTCAGCATCTTCTCTAGGTGCTTGTAAAACAATTTCATCGTGTACTGGGACAATAAGGTGTTCAGTGAGATCTGCTTGATCTAACTTAACAAGGTTGCTCTTGAATACTTCAGCAGCGCCACCTTGGATTAGATAGTTAACAAGTGTGTAGACACGCTCTTCATCGCAAGGAATACGTCGACCAGTCCAAGTATTTACATATCCTTGACCTTCGTTACGAAGACGGGTCATACCTATATTTTCAATTTTCTTCTGGAATAACATCATTCCCGGATAGTTAGCATCAAATGAATCAGAGACAGAACGCATCTGTGGCTCAGGAACGCCAGCGGTAAGAGCTTGCTTAGCTACACCTGCACCATAAAGTCGTCCATAGACAACACCCTTGATGAGGTTACGACGCTTATCCGATTTTTGCATATCTGGCTCTTGATAAACCTGACGACCAATTTCAGTAAAAGGATCTGACCCAGTTGCATCTGCTTTGTGAAATAGAGAAATAAGGTTTGGGTCTTCAGACATAGAAGCAAACATACGAAACTCGACTTGATCTAAGTCAGAAGTAATTAGTACATGATCGGAGTCACGAGGTAAGAATGCTCTTCGTACTGTTTCGTCCCCCTTGGGAAGAGTCTGCAGTGCTGGGTCAGTAATAGACATACGAGATGTTCTAGCGCCTAAAGTCTTTACAGAAGGGTGAACAAGACCATCAATAGACTTATTCATAAAGTTTAAGAAGTAAGTATTAGCAAGCTTGTCTGCTTTTCTTTGCTTTAAGACAGTCTCTGCAAGATTTTTAACTTCAGGATTTCCTTCAATACTAAGAAGTTTTAGTTGATCTTTACTTGCAGATTTTTGTCCAGAAGGAGTGTATTCATTAATTTCTGCACCAAGCTTTTCAAGAAGGCGCACTAGCTGAACATTGCTTCCAATGCTTACACCACCATAGGTAGTTTTAGCCCAATCTTTAACTGACTCTGTATAAGACATTAGCTCCTCATACTTACGCTTTGAGTAGTCAAGATCTATACGAGCACCGTTAATTTCCATACGAGTAACAATCTTGCGTGTTGCCATTTCAAGTTCGTATGCACGATTGTATGGACCATGTGGGCCACATTTTTCGTAGAACTGTTCCCACAAACGCATTGTTAAAATTGTATCTAAAGCACCATATGTCCAATAAGGTTCAAAAGAAGTTGGAACAGTCCCCCAAGTCCAACCATTTTCTGCAAGTTTTACATCTAGGGTTTCTTGAAGTGCAGCAGCATGGCGATCAACATAAAGAGCCGATAGTTGCTTTAAAGCACCAG
>Ga0114976_10002288_pt1 | contig 12062 bp, 11 predicted proteins | sample S_130805_EF_Meta_FD_87319 | JGI IMG/M metagenome (GOLD analysis project Ga0114976, IMG submission 87319) | Freshwater microbial communities from Lake Simoncouche, Canada to study carbon cycling - S_130805_EF_MetaG | ecosystem: Environmental > Aquatic > Freshwater > Lake | place: Lake...
AAGACCCTTGCTCTGACCATTGTTCGATTACTGGATTCATTTCGCAACAAAGGTGAGCGTATTGACCCACGAATTAGGCCAATAAGTTCGAGAGAGTTTTCAGGCCTCCGAATTGATTGTGGAAGAGTGATTGCATCGCCGGAAGACTCCTGAAACAGAAAAACCTTTATGCCTTGACGTTGAAAACTTTCGATTTTTTCTGATTCGATTCCCGTCAGATTAGTTGAGAGTAGAAGAACATCAGGTAGCTTTTGTAGAGTTGCAAGAAAACTAATGAGTGAAGTCCAATCAAGAGCTCTATGTAAAACACTCCAGCCTTCAGCAAATAGAGTACTGGCAGCAAAACTCTCAAATTCAGAGTCATGAATTGCGGTAATTGCTGTTGGGTTACTTTCATTCATGTGTGCGAACAGCAACCAATCGCCCTCGTGTAGTTGCAGAAAGTAACCCTGGAACGAATTCGTGTCGTAACGAGACTGTTAGCGCGGCTTCTCCTCCAAAATTGCTTCCTTTTCTATCTATTGCAACCACAAATGCATCTCTTAATACAAGTAGGGGTTCAATGGTTTGCTCGCCATTCTTTTGATCGTGGAGTTGAAAGATATTCACTCTCTCTCCTATACCGACTTCTGCAGGGATATCTACTGTTCGAAGGCTAATTGAGACCTGCTCATTGAGGGATGTGAGTGGCTTCGCCGAGATTGAATCAGAGAATATGACTTCTCCTGTTTCAATTGCTCTACGTGAGTACGCGCCTATTGGACTGAACTTGCTCGAGATGTATCGAGCTCCTGAGCTTCCTAATGATGCATCCAGATAGCCTAAATCTGACTGATGAATTTGTGTCCCTGCAGCAATCGGCATGAGTGCGACCCAATACTTTTCATTCCTATTCGATACGTAGGACATGAGGAATGATGCAACCAAAGCGGAAATAAAGAGTGTGACTGAAATTGTTAATCGTGTATTACTTTTCTTCTTAGGAGCCATGTCCGGATGTTATGAGCGTGCTGAACACAGAAAGAAATGCTCATCCACAGTCATGTAAAAGGATGAGTTGAAATCATCTTAGAAGCTGATTCGAAGGTGATTACATCAGCGAATCATCGCCGTATGACCACAGAATCCTACGATTTCTCACATGTGCCAACTCGTCCATTTCTACACTTGATTTCAAGCACGGAAGATCCTGCGCTATGGACACATCCCGTATTGGATTTATTTGCACCGCCAAAATCTGCACATATTCCACAAAGTGCAAAGTTATATCTGGTTCCATCTACTTTTGGTGAAGATATAGATGCTGATGAAATGCCCATCCCGACAGCATCTGCAGAACTTCCAGACCTACACACCTGGACTATGAAATTTATTGTAAGTGTTATAGAAATCTGGGCTGGGCGTAGACAGCCTGCTCAATTGATTCATACCTGTCACAGAGTTATTTACATGGAGTTACTTCGAAAGACTGGAAGTGAGAAGGAAATTGGACGGATTCGCAACATCTATCAAAGCGAACCATTGGATGGAATTTGCGAAAGTACGATCACTGTTCGATATGGCAATCGATTGCGCGCAGTGATGCTCAGGCTTGAAGGAGTAGATGGCAGATGGCTCTGCACTGCTTTGCAGATGATTTAGTTACGTGAATTAAGCGGCGCCGTGGCAACGCTTGAACTTCTTACCTGAGCCACATGGGCAAGGGCTATTTCTGGAAACTTCTCCAGTTCTTACAACACCATTCTCATCTGCTGCGCTGTATTGAAGTGGCATCTTTTGAGCTGGTTTGTCATCTACACCGCGCGCAGAAATTTGCGAACCATCGCCCTCAATAGTTACCTCGACATTAAATACCAAGCTTGCCAACTCTTCTTTAATTGCATCCATCATCGCAGAGAAAAGTTCATAGCCCTCACGCTGGTATTCAACAAGAGGATCTCTCTGAGCCATTGCACGTAGACCAATTCCTTCTTGCAAGTAATCCATCTCGTACAAATGCTCGCGCCATTTGCGATCTAGAACTGAGAGAAGAACTTTTCGCTCTAGTTCGCGAAGGACCCCTTCTCCTAAATCAGCTTCGCGCTTGTTATAGGCGCTAGCAACGTCCTCAAGTATTCGCATTTCCAGAATTTCTACATCAAGTGCCGCACGAGATCCGAACTCGTTGACGAGGTCTTCGGGCGTAAAAGAAATCGGATAAATCAACTTAATTGCAGTCCAGAGTTCAGCGAGGTCCCAATCTTCTGCATAACCGTTGGCGGTAGCTGAGCGCACGTAGGCGGAAATTGTTTCGGCCATGAAGTCGCCCACCTGAGAGCCGATATCTTCACCCTCGAGTACAAGGCGGCGTTCTGCGTAAATGACTTCACGTTGGCGATTCATAACATCGTCATACTTCAAAACATTTTTACGAATCTCAAAGTTTTGAGCTTCAACTTGAGTTTGAGCAGACCGAATTGCATTAGAAACCATCTTAGATTCAATAGGTTCATCTTCTGGTAAACCAGCCGCACCCAACACGCGCTCTACGATTCCTGAATTGAAGCGGCGCATCAAGTCATCTTGAAGAGAAAGATAGAAGCGAGATTCTCCAGGATCGCCTTGGCGTCCAGAACGTCCGCGAAGCTGATTATCAATACGGCGCGATTCATGGCGCTCTGTGCCTAGTACGTAGAGACCACCCAAAGCAACAACTTCTTCATGTTCCTTCGCAATTGCCGCTTTCTGCTTTGCAATTTCTGCTGGCCATGCAGCCTCATACTCGGTCGGATTGTCTACTGGGGAAATACCTTTTCGCTGTAATTCAAAATCAGCCATGAACTCAGGATTACCACCGAGCATGATGTCGGTACCGCGACCAGCCATATTTGTTGCAACAGTCACTGCACCTTTGATACCTGCGCGAGCAACAATTGATGCTTCGCGTTCATGGTGCTTGGCATTGAGTACTTCGTGCGGAACTCCGGCCTTCTTCAAGAATGCAGAAAGTTCTTCCGATTTCTCAACACTCACCGTACCAACAAGAACTGGTTGCCCTTTACGGTGACGTTCAGTGATATCGCGCGTGACCGCAGCAAATTTGCCAACTTCTGTCTTGTAGACCAAGTCGGGTTGATCAATTCTTTGCATTGAACGATTTGTAGGGATTGGAACAACCCCAAGCTTGTAGATTTGATGAAATTCGGAAGCTTCGGTCATCGCAGTACCAGTCATACCTGAAATTGTTTCGTAGAGACGGAAATAATTTTGAAGCGTGATGGTCGCTAAAGTTTGGTTTTCATCCTTAATTTCGATCCGCTCTTTTGCCTCTAGTGCTTGGTGTAGCCCCTCGCTATAACGACGGCCTGCCAACATACGGCCGGTATGTTCATCGACAATTAGAAGTTCGCCATTCATGACAACGTAATCTTTGTCCCGCTTAAAAAGTTCTTTTGCTCTCACAGAGTTATTGAGATACCCAATGAGGGTTGTATTAGCTGCCTCATAAAGATTTTCTATTCCGAGAAGCTCTTCAACCTTAGTAACACCATCTTCAAGAATTCCTATGGTTTTCTTTTTCTCGTCCACTTCATAATGCACCTCGCGCTGCAATTTTGTAGCAATATTTGCAAACTCGACGTACCACTTCGTTGCTTTATCCGCAGGTCCACTAATAATGAGCGGAGTACGAGCTTCATCAATCAAAATTGAGTCAACTTCGTCAACGACAGCAAAGAAGTGATCACGTTGAACACAGTCTTCAAGCGTCCATGCCATATTGTCGCGTAGGTAATCAAAACCAAATTCATTGTTAGTTCCGTAGGTGATATCAGATAAATACGCAGCGCGTCGTTCCGCTGGAGTCATGCTGTTCAGAATGACTCCAACAGAGAGTCCTAAGAATCTGTGGATGCGGCCCATCCATTCGCTATCGCGTTCTGCTAAATAATCGTTGACAGTCACAACATGGACACCGCGACCAGCTAAGGCGTTGAGGTAAGAAGGAAGTGTTGCAACAAGAGTCTTTCCTTCACCAGTACGCATTTCTGCAATATTTCCTTGGTGAAGTGCAGCTCCACCCATAATTTGAACATCGTAGTGACGCTGACCAAGTGTGCGCATCGCAGCTTCTCGAACAACAGAAAATGCTTCTGGAAGTAAGTCATCGAGTGTTTCTCCGTGAGCAAGACGGGACTTGAATTCATCTGTCTTGGCACGCAACTGATCATCTGAAAGTGCTGTAATTGAACTTTCGAAAGAGTTGACCTTTTCGACGATCTTGCTTAAGTCGCGAAGAATTTTTCCTTCGCCGGCTCGCATGATGCGGTCGAGAATTGAAGCCATGTGTGTACCTTCCGAATGCCAAGAGTGCCTAGGCTCTTTTCGAGCCCCCTTATCGTAGAGGTTCGGCAACGCAGGCTGTTACAGCAGCGGCCACGGGAATGCCTTCAGCGCGCAAAGCTCGTGCGGCTTCATGCAGAGTCGCCCCAGTTGTGACGAGGTCGTCAATGAGGACTGCATTTCCATGAATAAATTTTAGGCAGATAAGAGCGCCGTCTACGTTTATGGACCGAGCTTTGGCATCCAGAGTTGATTGATCTTTTACATTCCTCACATGCCTTAAGAGTTCATGAATGGGTGTACTAGTGAACTCACCTGCATTTTGTGAAATCGCAGAAATGAATTGCCGCCCACGAATTCGAGCGACTTTCTTTCGTGAAGGAATAGGGACAAGAAAAGTTGCTGGCGATTCATCCAAACAGTATGTAAGTGCAAAAATCAAAGCCTCGCTGAGTAACGCATCCGCCGCAGCGATGCCGTTTTCTTTTGCAGCGAGCAAGACTTTTCCAGCTACTGAGGAATATGGGAGTGCAGAAAAAATTGGAAAATGTGGTGCTTGCCGAGAAACTGTACGAATAATTCTCGGGCACCAGTACCTTCTACACTCTATGCAAATCTCGATTCCAAGTACGCCACAACCTAAACATCTGGCTGGGAATATGAGTTCTTCTAGAGACTTAAGTATTTTCACTTAAGCATTGTCGTGCCTAAAGCTATATCTACTACTGGTAAAAAATCTCTTGGTGGAAATCTATTGGGGTTGCTTTAATCGGACGAGCATTGATTGAACTCCCTGCATTGCGCGGTAAGGTCAGGACAAAGTGCGCTCCTAATCCAGGGCGACCCCATGCGTCGAGTTCACCATTGTGAAGGCGAGCGTCTTCCAGCGAGATAGAAAGTCCAAGACCGGTACCACCTCTACTGCGCGCACGCGACGGATCCGCTCTCCAGAATCTGTCGAAAACTCTAATGAGAGCCGACTCGTCGAGACCTGAACCGTAATCCCTTACGCCGATTCCAACTTCGGAATCTGTCGCAACAACTGTAACGACCACTTCTTTTCCTTCAGAATGGTCGAGCGCATTAGAAAGAAGGTTTCGCATAACTCTTTCTACTCTACGAATATCCGCCCTGATACTGACCGCCACTTGATCTGATCTGACTTGAATTTCTGGAGCCCCAGAATCACTTGCAATATCGAAATCCTTTGCACAGCGCTTGATTAAGGAAATAACATCAAATTCAACAGGTTCTAGCACTGCTACTTCGGCGTCAAATCTACTTACTTCAAGTAGGTCCTCGAGAAGTCTTTCAAATCTATCTAACTGCGCCGCTAAGAGTTCAGAACTTCTTGCAACTAATGGATCAAAGGATTGCCTCTGATTATGAATTACTTCTGATGCCATACGCAATGTAGTAAGTGGTGTACGAAGCTCGTGAGTTACATCAGAAACAAAACGTTGCTGCACACGCGACAAATGCTCTAATCGGCTGATTTGCTGCTCAATGGAATGAGCCATCTCGTTATACGAGTTCGCAAGTGATGCCATCTCATCCGTAGAGACAACTTTCATTCGCTGGCTGTAATCACCTTGTGTAAATTGAGTTGCAATGCGTGCTGCTTCTCGAACAGGTCGGACCACTTGGCGAACAACCAGCCAGGTAATGAGAGAAATTAAAAGTAAGAGTGCAATGCCAGTGACCAACAATGAGTTAAAAATTAGATCTAAAGTCGTGCTCTGGTTCTTGAGCGAGAAGACAATGTACATTTCATATCGGCCCACGTCAGGAATCTTGATCTTCTGACCAACAAACAGCGAATCAACAATTCCTCCATCGTTGTATTTTGCAGCAGCGTAGGCATATTGAAGTTTTGAATTCTTCTGCACGCGTTTTCTAAGGTCTTCTGGAATCGAAGAGTTCTTGATGATGTTTGAAGACATTTCATATGAGACGGTTGAAGGCTTTACGCCCGGAGTTTTCAAAAAGATTACTTCTCGGCGTTCCTCGTTAATTCCTTGGGTGGACGTACTGACTACAAACTCAGCCAAAATTCTCTTTCGATCTTCTACCTTTAGTTGACTAGAAGCAAGCATCTGATATTCAGCATTAAAAAATGTATATCGAGATTCGGCAAGAGAGGAGTTGAGGGACGTTGATCGAATTCCATCGGCAAGTCTTGAGTACAAAGCAGAACCAGTGAGCCAGACAACGCCAAGTGAGAGAAAAACTGTAGAAAGAATTACTTTTGTTACTAGTGAATGTTTAAGTGCGTATCGTATGCCTTTCATATTAGGCAGTTCCGCCTGCCTTATAGCCAACGCCACGAACCGTCATAACTATCTCTGGGTGCTCTGCATCGTGTTCAATTTTTGAGCGAAGTCTCTGAACGTGCACATTTACGAGGCGAGTATCTGTTGTTTGGCGATAGCCCCACACCTCACTTAAAAGGGCATCGCGAGTAAAAACTCGACCTGGATCTTTTGCTAGGGCAACGAGTAAATCAAATTCCAAACGAGTTAATTGTATAAGCGCTGTCCCGCGGCGAACCTCGTGGGCCGTCACATCGATGACTAAATCTCCGATTGTAAGAAGTCCAGTCACATCTGCATTTGTGCGACGCAATCGAGTTCGAATACGAGCTATGAGTTCTGCTTTGTCTTTAAATGGTTTCTGCATGTAATCATCAGCACCAGCTTCAAGACCGCGAACAATGTCCTGTGTTTCGCCTTTTGCACTAAGCATCACAATCGGAACCATTGATTCTTTTCGAATCAAACGACAGACCTCAATGCCATCAATTCCTGGCAACATTACATCGAGTAAGACTAGGTCTGGAGGATTATTTCTAAATACCTCCAGAGCCTCATCTCCTCGACTCACAAGATCTACATCAAAACCTGAACTCGTTAAAACGATTCCAAGCATTTCAGCCAAGTCTTGATCGTCATCGACGACCATGACTAGCGTCATTTAACTACAGCGGACATTTATGAACCGTGCTCCCAAGAGTTGAGGTACATGTCTTGCGCTGGAGTTAAGACGTCGATGCGTCCGCCCATTGACTTTAACTTAAGTGCAGCAACTTCCTTATCTATATATGTTGGAACCTCGTGAACACCCGCTGGAAGATTCTTAGCTTCTTTGACAAGATATTCAGCAGTGAGCGCTTGATCAGAGAAGGACATATCCATCACGGATGCTGGGTGTCCCTCTGCAGCGCCAAGATTTACAAGACGTCCTTCTGCAAGAAGAAGCAAACGACGACCATCCTTCATGACGTATTCATCAGTCTGGTGGCGCATCTTTGCATTCTTCTTAACTGAATTCTGTTCAAGCCAAGCAACATCGATTTCGATATCGAAGTGACCTGAGTTAGCCATGATTGCGCCATCCTTCATTACTGCAAAGTGCTCGTCTCGCAATACATCGCGATTTCCTGTCACGGTAATGAATACATCGCCAACCTTTGCAGCATCCACCATTGGCATAACGCGGAAGCCTTGCATCATTGCATCTAGTGCTTTAGTTGGATCAATTTCAGTAACAACTACATCTGCGCCCATACCTTTGGCACGCTCTGCAACACCTTTACCGCAGTAACCAAATCCGGCTACTACGACAATGCGTCCTGCGAGCAAGAAGTTTGTTGCACGGAAGACAGCATCAAGAGTTGATTGACCTGTTCCGTAACGGTTATCGAACATGTGCTTTGTGTCAGTGTCATTAACGGCAATCATTGGGAAAGTAAGTGCGCCATCTTTAGCCATCTGATTCAGACGAATAACACCTGTTGTTGTCTCTTCACAACCACCCGCGATGTTTGGAAGTAATTCCTTACGTGTTGTATGAAGAGTGTTTACAAGGTCGCAACCATCATCGAATACCTGGTGTGGCTCGATATCAAGTGCTGCATTGATGTGTGAGTAGTAACCATCGCGGTCTACTGAATTGCGGGCAAAGACTGAGATTCCAAACTCGTGAACAAGTGCTGCGGCAGTGTCATCTTGTGTTGACAGTGGGTTTGATGCACACAGTGCAATTTCTGCTCCGCCTGCTTTGAGTACGCGCATAAGGTTTGCTGTTTCAGTTGTGACGTGCATGCAAGCTGCAATGCGAACGCCTGCAAATGGTTGTGATTTTTCGAAACGTTCACGAATCTGAGCCAAGACAGGCATGTTGCGCTCTGCCCATTCGATGCGCTTGCGACCTTCTGCTGCAAGTGATGCATCTGCAATATCGTGCTTTGGAATAGTTGTGACAGGTGTCATTTAAATATATCTCCCTAGTTGAAACGGCTGTTTTTTCGCGTGACCTTCGGCGTAGGGCTCTACTGTGCTAGTCGGCTATGAAATTAGTTTAGTGGACTCTGAATAAAAAGGGCGAAACAGGCTTAGCTTCTAATCGTGTTAAGTACATCATCTCGAACCTTTTTCATTTCCTTCTCCGTTGAAGCCTCAACGTTGAGTCGAAGGAGGGGCTCGGTATTTGATGCACGAAGGTTGAACCACCACGTGTCGCCATTAATGGTCAGGCCATCTAGGTGATCGACTTCGACTCCATCCTTCTTGCCATACAACTTTTCGATTTTGTCCATTGCGGCTTGGGAGTCAAAAACTTCTGAATTAATTTCACCGCTTGAAACGTATCGATCGAAATCCTGAAGAATTGATGATAACGATTTCTTGCTTTCTCCAAGTGCGGCAATTGCATATAGCGCTGCGAGCATTCCTGAATCAGCTTTCCAAAAATCTCTAAAGTAGAAATGTCCTGAATGCTCGCCGCCGAAAATAGCGTTTGTTTCAGCCATCAATTTCTTAATGTAGGAATGTCCAACGCGAGACCTGACCGCTGTTCCACCGTTCTCTTCAACAACTTCTTTAACGGACTTAGAAGATATCAAGTTATAAATTATCTTCGAACCCGGATACTTCTGTAGCTCTCGCGTTGCTATAAGTGAGGTAAGGGACGATGGGTTTACCAAATTTCCCTTTTCGTCAACAAGGAAGCATCGATCAGCATCACCGTCGAATGCCAAGCCAATATCAGCACCGTTTTTCTTCACTGCTTTCTGAAGCTCTACTAAGTTCTTGGGGTCAATTGGGTTCGCCTCGTGATTAGGAAAATTGCCATCAAGTTCAAAGTACATCTGAATCACTTCTGCATTAAGTCGTTTAAATACGGCAGGAGCGGTATGCCCTGCCATTCCGTTCCCTGCGTCAATAACAATCTTTAGCGGTCGAATCTCGGTGAGATCAATCAAAGTGAGGAGATGATCAACGTATGGCTCAAGCATGTCTTGGTTCTTCTCAACTCCAATATTTCGCATCGCCATTGGAGTGCCCTCTTTTACGAAATTCTCAATCGTGGTGAGACCTGATTCTTTTCCAATTGGACGCGCGCCACTCAGGCATAACTTAATTCCGTTATACGCAGCGGGATTATGGCTCGCTGTAAACATCGCACCTGGAAGATTTAACGTGCCTGACGCAAAATACAACATGTCTGTTGATGCCAAGCCAATTCTGATGACATCCAAACCTTGAGAAGTGATTCCGGCTGAGAATGCTGTTGCAAGCGATGGAGATGAAGGACGCATATCTTCGCCAATAACTATCGTGCCTGGCTCTCGTTCTAGCTCTAGAAATCGAGCGACAGATACCCCGGTGGCAAATGCAAAATCGGGAGTTAGTTCCTTATCAACAAGCCCACGAATATCGTAAGCTTTAAAAATTGAAGTGCTCATGTCTCTATCGTAAAGAGGTTATTGGCTTAATGAGAAATTAGGATGGAACAGCACGCAGATGTCCGCGACGACCCACGCTTGATTGTGAAGGAGTTTGCGAGGTGATTGAAGAATCAGCATGCGCTGCCTGCGCAACTTCACGAACCGCATCTGCAATGGCCATGAGATCGTCTTCGCTTGGTCCAACTTGGTTTTCATCAAGGTCTTGACGAATCACATTCCAGCCATTTGGAACTGTAAGCCGTGTTGAATGTTTGTCACAGAGATCGTATGCATGAGGCTCGGAAAATGTTGCAAGCGGCCCAAGAACCGCAGTTGATTCTGAATAAATGTATGTAAGGGTCATTGATGCAATGGAAGAACAACTCACGCGAGAGCAGCTACGGCCGCCACGAAAGTGTGTATTCATAAGCAGAAGGTTATAGGTGTTACCGAATAATTTATGGGTTTAACACACTGATATTGGAAGTAGGAATTGATGATTTTGTTAGAACGCTTCCCGGTGTTAACGGCAGATATCCGTAACCGCTCTTAGAAGAGATTAGGGCTGCACCAGAGACTCCGCGGGAAATCTTTGTGAAGCTAACGGAGCGGGTCGTGGCTGACACTTTATAGGTCTGAATATCCTCTCCGCGGACATTGACCACGTTTGTTGTCCCTTCCCCCGACAGAATTTCAAGGGTTACTTGAATAGCTTTTCCTGTAAAAACAAGAGTTGGTGCTAACCCAGTTGTCGCCAGAGTGAATTCACTCAATTCGGGGGCAGAGGTGCTCCAGATAAAATCACTAGTACCTTGTGTGGAAGTTTTGGAAAATACAGACCCTAATATTGGTTGGTCAGACTTAATAATCAAAGCAAATTTCCCCGACTGCATTTTAATATCCATCGGAATTTCAATCACTTTTTGATGTGGAATAACCTTAGCGTTGATACCTATTGGAGAGAATGTTCCATCGGTGGAGCGAATCTCTGCGCTGATTCGTGCATTAATTTCACCCGGGACAAGAAGTCGAAGAGTGTGAGGGTTTGCAGAGTTCTTCTTGCTCACCTGAGGTATGGCAGGTATCTGAAGAATTCTTGCCGGGTCAGCTGATGGATTAATCAGATCTCCCCCAAGGGCCTTTAAGCCTTTAACTCTCTCATCCACCACAAAGGCGTTTACTCGACCAGATTTTGGTTGAACATGGATAGCAATTCGCTGTGATCCAGGTGCTAATGAGACCAAAGGAATATTTTTATATGAGTTTGATGTGACACTAAACTCTTGCGGAGTTAGTGAGCCATTCTCTGTAAAAATGGAGACGCTAACGAGAGCTTTACCAAGTCCACTATTGACCAATGACAGAGAGCCCTTTGACGTGATGTCTGCCGTTGCTCCGACAAACCATTGTGATGTTGCCGGTGCGCTACAAGGGGTTGCACCCGCCCAAACACCTTTTCGAGTTTGCCACACAACCGGGGTAACTTCTTGACTTTAGATTACGGCAGATTGAGAAGCAACTGCATACCGACTAATTTTTATCGTACTTGTCTTCATGGACTTTGTTCCAGTTTTGCGAAATGACATTTCTGAGGAATTTAGAGAAATTGCTGTCGAGAGTCCTGAGATATTTGGCGGGCACACTGTTGCAGGGTAGCTCTCGTTAAATCTACTTGTAGAAACTGTAAAGTCAAAGAGATTGCTCGCAACTAGAACTAAGGTGATTGCAATGGCGAGAAAGAAGGAACGTTCGTTCTTCATGCAAGTTCCCTCTCTGAGATTTCTCTCTTACGACGCCCGCCTGGTAGAGCCAACACAATTGTTGTTACGAGGGTAATGATGAAGAATGAAATCCAAGCACGGCGAAGAGTGCCGTCGTGAAAAACTGTTATTTCACCAGAGTTGGTCACCTCAAATGTTGGTAGTTGGTTTTGATCCTTTATTCGGGCACTTCTAAATCCATCCTGATACAGACGCCACCCATTGCTGAAATTTTCGGTAAGCGTGACAGTTCC
>Ga0114976_10002290_pt1 | contig 12061 bp, 9 predicted proteins | sample S_130805_EF_Meta_FD_87319 | JGI IMG/M metagenome (GOLD analysis project Ga0114976, IMG submission 87319) | Freshwater microbial communities from Lake Simoncouche, Canada to study carbon cycling - S_130805_EF_MetaG | ecosystem: Environmental > Aquatic > Freshwater > Lake | place: Lake...
ATCCGAACCATCCGAACCACAGGAGCCCTGCGCCGAGAAGCACGAACGGAACATTGTGCGGCTTGTCCATGCCCTTCGCGAATCCAATTCGCTTTCCAAGCACAAGTGCGAGAGCCAAGGCCGCAGCTCCTGCGTTGATGTGCACGGCCGTTCCGCCCGCAAAGTCAATGGCTCCGAGGTTGTATGCAATCCATCCGCCGTCCACGATTTTGCCGTCGACAATCGTGAAATTGAAAACCCACGACGCGACAGGGAAATACACAATCGTCGCCCAGATGCCGGCGAAGACTAGCCACGCACCAAACTTGGCGCGGTCAGCGATTGAGCCGGAAATGAGCGCGACCGTAATAATGGCAAAGGTCGCCTGGAAGGCCGCAAAGGCAAGTGGTGGGAACATCGCACCGTCGGGCGTGCTGAGCAACCCTTCGAGACCGAGGTTGGCCGTATCAATGCCAATGACGCCGTCGATGCCATAGAACGTGTCCGTCCCTGCGTTGGAAAACGCGATTGCGTAGCCGTAGAGAACCCAAATGACACCGACTAGAGCAAGCGAGCCGAAGCTCAACATCATCATGGAGATGACACTCTTCGCCTTGACTAATCCACCGTAGAAGAACGCCAAGGCTGGCGTCATGAGCAACACCAGTGCTGCCGAGATCAACACAAATGCTGTGTTTCCTTGATCCATTTCATCCTCGCTTCACAAAGTTTGTCGAACGATCCCAGAGTGAGCGGAAAGTGCCCACACGGGGTTTCGATCGGTGATGTTTCGAGGATGCGGGACGAAAGTTTCCTGAGTCAGCGTGAAAGCGTTTCGGAAGCGTTACGAAACGGCACCGCGCGTTTCGTTCGTGTTACGCCACACCACAGGGGTCTCAGGACATGTTCGTGAGGGCGATGAGCCGTGACATACAACGTAGATATTTTTTCCTATATCCACCGTTAATCATGTCGCCCCCGAAAACCGTGCTGATGGGAACACCGGATGCGACGAGGGGAATCTGAGCATCGTAAACGCGATCAATAAATGCGACGAGTCGCAGCGCGTCCGTTTGGTTCATGATGACGTGAACATTCGTCAGCGCGATGAGGTCAACTTCCGAGATGAGGCGTGGGTAAACACTGGGATGCACCGTTGCAAGGTGAGCGAGTAGCTCGTCGAAACTGTCGAGGGTTGCAGTGTCACCGGCCACCCGGGCGGCCTCGACCACCAAGGTGAGTGATTCCGTGCTCTGCGCGGATGCTTCTCCTTCTATCGACCTCTTGCGATAGTCAGTTCCATCGATTCGTAGCGTGTCAAAATTCGCCGCCAGCGCGTGGATTTCGCGAAGGAAGTCCGCGGCGGCGAAACGGCCTTCACCCAAAGCATGAGGCGGCGTGTTGCTCGTTGCGGCAACGCGAGTGCCACCTGCAACGAGTTCGCCTAGCATCCGCGTCATCATCATCGTGTCACCCGGGTCATCGAGTTCAAACTCATCGATGCAAATCAGGCTGGCGCCACGAAGAGCTTCCACCGCGTTGACGAAGCCCAGCGCTCCAACGAGAGAGGTGTATTGCAAAAACGTGCCGAAGAATTTCTTCCGCCCCAGTGACGCGTTCCACGCGGCGGCAAGCAAGTGCGTCTTTCCTACGCCAAACCCGCCGTCTAAATAGACCCCGGGACGCCCAGAATCATCTTTTTTTGACCGAGAAAACAAACCTGTTTTAAGCGTCCCTCCAGTGGAGGCAAACGTAGCGAGGCGGTCTCGCGCTGCGCTTTGCGATTCATAGTCCGGATCAGGGATGTAGGACTCGAACGACGCGTTCTCAAACTGGGGTGGTGGTATCAGCCCCGCCACAATCGACTGAGCATCGAGCGTGGGTGAGCGATCGCACAGCGATGTCAATTTCGCGGACATTTCCTCAGTCAATTCTCTGAAAGGTTTCGTAACGTGATTCGCACAATTCGCGCAACGAACCTAGAGTCGAATCGCAACCCAGACTACTTTCCTTTGCGAGCACGACTCGTTCGCGTCCTATAGAGCACCGCAGATTAAGGACCAGTTATATGACCGTCACTTATGACAACTCTGAGCGTTTCGTTGCCTTCGCTCACCCCGAGACGCTCGTGAGCGGGGATTGGCTTGAGGCTCATCTTTCGTCGCCAGGGTTGGTCGTCATTGAATCTGACGAGGATGTTCTGCTCTATGAAACTGGGCACATTCCGGGCTCGGTGAAAGTCGATTGGCATACCGAACTCAATGATGCCGTCGTGCGCGACTACCTTGACGGTGAAGCCTTCGCAAAACTGATGAGTGCCAAAGGAATCTCCCGTGATGACACGCTCGTGTTTTACGGAGATAAAAGTAATTGGTGGGCCACCTACGCGCTGTGGGTCTTCAAACTTTTCGGTCATGCTGACGTGAGAATTCTCGATGGCGGAAGAGACAAGTGGATTTCGGACGGTCGTCCCACGACGACGAATGTCGATTCCAGAGTGGTCACAAGTTATCCCGTCGTTGAGCGCAATGACTCGACGTTGCGTGCCTTCCTCGCCGACACGCGGGCGCATATCGGTAAGCCCATGATTGACGTTCGTAGTCCTGAGGAATATTCGGGTGAGCGAACGCACATGCCCAGTTATCCCGAGGAGGGTGCCTTGCGTGGTGGGCACATCCCCGGTGCGGCAAACGTCCCGTGGGCGCGCGCGGTCAATGAAGACGGAACGTTCAAATCGCGTGAGGAATTGGAAAAACTGTACCTGGGCGACGCGGGACTTCAACTAGGTGATGACATCATTGCGTACTGTCGAATCGGGGAACGATCGAGTCATTCGTGGTTTGTGCTCACCTACCTACTCGGATTTGAGGGTGTGCGAAATTACGACGGCTCGTGGACCGAGTGGGGATCTGCAGTGCGAGTCCCTATCGTCAAAGGTGCCACGCCGGCCGGAAACGCTGCGTAACTGCCGCACACGCCCGTGAAGCTGTCACAATGAGCACGTGACTGAGTCTGTCTCCCCCGTTCTCCGCGATATTCGCGAAGGCTTTCACGAGCTGTCCGGTAATGACCGGTTGACGTATTTACTCGAGTTCGCCAACGAGCTTCCGGAGCTACCGGCACGTTACGCCGAGCATCCGGAACTCCTCGAACGTGTCGAAGAGTGCCAATCCCCTGTCTACATTTTTGTCGAGGTGGATGACCTTTCGCACGTGCACGTTTTCGCGACGGCACCCCGCGAAGCGCCGACCACACGTGGTTTTGCGAGTATTTTGGTTCAGGGACTCAGTTCGCTCTCCGTGTCGGAGGTCCTCGCGACGCCCGACGATTTTCCGGGCACTCTCGGACTCAACGAGTTGATTTCACCACTTCGCGTGCGTGGAATGTCCGGCATGCTCGCTCGAATCAAGCGCCAGGTGCGCGAGCGAGTCGCATCTTTCCCGCCGTCAGCATGATTTCTGTCCCATCGTCGGTCGTCTTCGACGATGTTTCCTGGCCGAATCGGCCGTGGTTTCGTTCAAACATTCTGCTCGATAGCTCAGGCAATCCGGCCGGACCTGACGGCACGTCCCGTTCGTTGACCCGCGGGAATGATCGTCAACTGCTTCGAGCGCTGCGTCAGGATGCTCAGGCGATCGTCACCGGAGGAGACACCGTTCGCTCGGAAGGCTGGCACTTCCCTCCTGACGGATTCTTGTTCGTTGCTACCCGGGGTGATCTCTCTCTCGACACCTGCGCACGTCCCGAACGACTTCGTCTCTTCACGTTTGACGCATCGTCGAAATCCCTGGAGAACGCACTTTCAACTTTGGCGACAGAGTGCCGCGTTCGACGACTCTTGTGCGAATCCGGTCCTCAACTATTGCGCGCAATCACCGAGGCCGACCTGATTGACGAGGCGTTCGTGTCCGTCGTCTCTTCGGACCGTGCCACAGAAATTCATGTGGACGAACTCGAAGGAGTGGTTCGTCGCGCGTTGTCGTTGAAACCGAGTCGATACGCGTTGCACGGGCATGTCCAACAATCAGACGTCACATATTTTCGATTCGTGCATCTCGGCCCCAGACTCAGTCCCGTTTTTGGCGCAATGTAGGAAGTTGGCCGGGAGCAACATGCACGGCGAGTTTGCGCAGCGCGCGACACGCACGTCGGTAAAGTCGAATCGTGACCGATGGCACCTCAACAAGTGTTCCCGCGGAGTTTGCGAACCTCGTTCAGCAGTTGGAATCGGCAACTTTACGTTCTGACTTGCGTGTGCGAAGCATTGCTTCGCCCAACGGCATCGCACCCCACAGTGTCGCTTTTGCCGCGGAGGTGCTTCCCGTCGAAGATGACGGAACGTCTGCCCACGGGGCAGGAAGGTTCATCCTTCTTTTTGACCCCGAGGGACAGGAAGGCTGGGGCGGAACTCGGAGAATCGTGTGTTTCGCTCAAGCACCCCTCGAGGGGGAAATCAGTACAGACCCGTTGCTGACTGAAGTCACGTGGTCTTGGCTGACCGACGCGCTCGCAGCACACGACGCGGATTACACTCACGCATCCGGGACTGCGACACGTGTCCTCGCAAAAGGATTCGGCGAGTTGGCGGGCGAACAAGACTCTGCACACATCGAACTTCGTGCATCGTGGACCGCTACAGGTTCGTCGATCGCGGGTCACCTGCACGCATGGGGGGAATTGCTCGCCATGCTTGCCGGACTCCCCCCACAGGACGGCGCGATCAGCATGGATGCCCGGCGTCGGGAGCGTGGTTAGAGTTCAGGTCATCGACAGTGCCGAGGCGTTCGCGGTTGCCTGCGACGCGCTTCGCGCGGGGACTGGTCCCTTCGCCGTCGACGCGGAACGCGCCTCTGGGTTCACGTATTCGCAACGTGCCTATCTGATTCAGATTCATCGACGCGAGGCGGGGACTTTTCTTTTTGATCCCCCGCCGATAGGTGACATGTCTCTCTTGACTGACATCGCAGGCGACGCCGAGTGGATAATCCATGCGGCGAGTCAAGACTTGCCCTGTTTGCGCGAAGTGGGGGTCAGCCCTCGAGCTCTTTTTGACACAGAGCTGGCGGCGAGGCTGCTCGGATTTGAGAAAGTGGGACTCGGGGCAGTTGTTGAGCAACTGCTCGGCATCCATTTGGCAAAGGAACATTCGGCGGTGGATTGGTCGACCCGCCCATTACCTGAACCGTGGCTGGAATACGCGGCGTTGGATGTGGAACTCCTGGTCGACGTTCGAGACAAACTTGAGGTTTTGCTCTCTGAAGCCGGCAAATCGACGATTGCGCAGGAGGAATTCCTCGCCGCACTCGCCAAGCCCTCCAAGGACATTCCAACAGACCCTTGGCGTCGACTTTCCGGACTTCACACGTTGCGCACACCACGTCAAGTGGCAATAGCTCGCGAGTTGTGGCTGACCCGTGACCGTATTGCTCAGCATCGAGATGTGGCACCCGGAAGACTCGTGCCGGACGCCAGTCTTGTCGCTGCCGTCGTCGCTGACCCCTCAGTCAAATCAGACTTGGCCAAATTGAAGGCCTTCAACGGTCGTGCTTCGCGATCACTGCTCGACGACTGGTGGTCGGCAATCGAAAGAGGACGGCGGGTCACGGATCTTCCAGCGATGCGAGTTAGGTCGTCCGAGCCGCCCCCACCGCGGAGTTGGCCAGATCGAAATCCTGACGCGAACCGTCGTCTGACTATCGTGCGCCCGCGAATTGCTTCAGTGAGTGAAGATCTCAACATCCCCTTGGAGAATCTCCTCACACCGTCACTTTTGCGTTCACTCGCCTGGTCGCCACCTGCTCCGCTGAGCCTGGAATCTGTTTCGCGCGCACTGCTCGACGGCGGAGCGCGCGACTGGCAAATTGAGCTCTGCGGTCAAGTCATCGTCGACGGCTTTCTTGATGCGGAGTCATTGCCGGATGAACGAGACGAGGAATTGCTTAACGCGATTGACGGCATTGGCGACGACCACGACGCGCTCGCCAACTAAGGCAAGTCACCGTAGGCTCAGAAAGTACGTTGAGTCAACCTAGGAGCCACCATGCCTGAACGTGATCGCGTTGCTTTCCTTGACGGTGTTCGCACGCCGTTTGGTCGTGCCGGCGAGAAGGGGATGTTCGCGAATACGCGCAGCGATGATCTCGTTGTCAAAGCGATGATCGGCTTGTTGGATCGAAACCCCGAGCTGCCAGGTGAACGCGTCGATGACGTCGCTATCGCCGCGACGACTCAACAAGGAGACCAGGGTCTCACGCTCGGCCGAACGAGCGCGATACTGGCCGGACTTCCCATGTCGGTACCCGGTTACGCCATCGACCGGATGTGCGCCGGCGCCATGACGGCCGTGACCACCGTTGCGGGCGCAGTAGCTTTCGGCATGTATGACTTTGCCATCGCCGGTGGTGTCGAGCACATGGGTCGCCACCCAATGGGCTTTGATGCAGATCCCAATCCTCGCTTTGTCGCCGAAAAGCTCGTCGAGGCGGATGCGCTCAACATGGGTGCAACCGCCGAACGATTGCATGACCGTTTTCCACAACTCACCAAGGAACGGGCAGATGCCTTCGCGATGGCGAGTCAAGTCAAAGTTGAACAGGCCTACCAGTCGGGCGACATTCAACCAGACCTCATTCCCATTGCGATCAAAACAGATGCCGGCTGGGGTCTCGCCACGGAGGACGAGGGTCGCCGTCCAGAGACCAATCTTGAGGGTCTGGCCGGGCTCAAAACACCTTTTCGGCCCCATGGCCGAGTTACGGCGGGCAATTCGTCGCCGTTAACCGACGGGGCAACTGTGTCGCTCATTGGGAGCAACACTGCGGCGCAGGCCCTCGGAATCAAACCGAAGATGCACATGGTGTCTTTTGCTTTTGCCGGTGTAGCTCCTGAGGTGATGGGAATAGGCCCCATCCCCTCGACGGAAAAGGCCCTTGCCAAAGCTGGATTGTCCATTGGAGACATCGGTCTTTTCGAACTCAATGAGGCGTTTGCCGTTCAAGTACTCAGCCTGCTCGATCACTTTGGCATTGCCGACGATGACCCGAGGGTCAACCCGTACGGTGGCGCTATCGCCATCGGGCATCCCCTCGCATCGAGTGGTGTTCGCCTGATGATTCAACTTGCCCGCCAATTCGAACAGCGGCCAGACGTTCGGTACGGTCTCACGGCCATGTGCGTGGGATTAGGTCAGGGCGGAAGCGTGGTTTGGGAGAACCCGCACTTTGATGGAAAGCGGAAATAACAATGGGCCAGTACGACAACATTGATTTCGCTGATCTACTCGCTCTTTCAGACGAAGAAGTAGTCACACGCTCCTACGTTCGAGACATTCACCTCGAATCCGGCCGAGTACTGGCTCTGGTGACTCTGGACAATGACCTCGACCACACGCGCCCCAACACGCTCGGCCCGCGCACCATGATGCAACTCGATACCGTTCTTGTCGAGCTTGCGGACAGGGCGTCGCGCGGTGAAATTCAGGCCGTTGGAGTCACCGGAAAGCCCTATTTTCTGGCTGCCGGCGCTGACCTTAGTCGTGTTGCGGACATACCGTCGAAGGCATTCGCGAGAAAACTTGCCGAACTGGGCCACCGGTCATTAGGCCGATTACGGGAACTGGGCGTTCCATCCTTCGTCTTCATCAACGGCCTGGCACTCGGTGGCGGACTTGAGATTGCGCTCAACGCGGACTATCGAACAATTGATTCCAGCGCAGCTGCGATTGCTCTTCCCGAGGTGTTCCTTGGACTCGTGCCGGGTTGGGGTGGCGCATACCTCTTGCCGAATCTCATTGGGATTGAAAACGCCCTCACTGTGATGCTTTCCAACCCCCTCAAAAACAATCGGATGCTGAGCGCAGTGCAAGCACGGGACCTCGGTATAGCCGACGCAATGTTTGGCCCCGGTCGCTTTCTTGAAGATTCCTTCGCCTGGGCCGACCGCGTACTTGGCGGATTGAAAGTCAAACGCCCCCACGAACCAGGAGTGCTCGAGCGAACTGTCAAGTGGGACATCGCTGTCAATATCGCTCGATCCACAGTAGAGAAACGCATCGGAACGGTGGCAACGGCACCCCAGGCAGCCCTTCGTCTGCTGTCCGCAGCAAAGAGTGGCACGCGCAACGAGGGGTTCCTTCGCGAGGATGAGGAACTCGCCGACCTGATTTCTGGTGACCAGTTTCAAGCAAGCATCTACGCGTTTAACTTGGTCCAGAAGAGAGCAAAAAAGCCGGCTGGAGCACCTGATCCATTACTCGCAACAAAAATCACGAAAGTGGGCGTCATTGGCGCAGGGCTGATGGCCAGACAGTTTGCGTTGTTGTTTGCTCGCCGTCTTCGAGTTCCAGTCGTGCTGACCGACATTGACCAGTCACGACTCGACCAAGCAATTGATTACATCCACGGGGAAATCGACGGACTGCTTGCTAAGGGGCGCATTGGTAGTGACGACGCGGGTCGAGTCCATGCACTGGTCTCGGGAACAACAGACCCCACCGCATTTGCTGACGCCGATTGGGTTATTGAAGCAGTCTTCGAAGAACTTGCGGTCAAACAAGAGGTTTTTGCAAGATTCGAAAAAATCATCCCGGAAACCGCCGTACTCGCTACAAACACGTCGTCGTTGTCCGTCAGCGAAATTGGCGCGAACTTGGCCCACCCGGAGCGCCTGGTTGGATTTCACTTCTTCAACCCGGTGGCTGTCATGCCGCTCATCGAAGTTGTCAAAGCTGCCAAAACGAATGACACGACGCTTTCGACTGCAATGGCAGTCGCTCAACAGTTGAAGAAGACAGCGGTCATCACCGCCGACAGTCCGGGGTTCGTTGTTAATCGCCTCCTAGCCAAGCTGCTTGGCGAAGCCATGCACGCCGTCGACACGGGTACGCAATTCGAGGTCGTCGAGAACGCTCTCGACTCCTTTGGAATGCCCATGGGTCCATTTGAAATTCTGGACCTCGTCGGTTTGAAAGTCGGCGCGCACGTCTTGGACACTCACCACGCCGCGTTCCCGGAGCGCTTCTTTCGGAGCGACAATCTTCACGCTCTCGCAGAGGCTGGGGTGCTTCTTACGCGCGACAAAAAGGGGAACATCACGGGCTTTGACCCTCAGGCCAAGGCGATTGTCGCCGGTGGAACCTCACCTCTCACATCGGACGAGCTTCGCCTGCGCGTTGAGGACGGACTGGCCCAGGAAATCTCTCTCATGCTCGACGATTCGGTTGTGGGTCACCCCGAAGACATCGACCTCTGCATGATTCTGGGCGCAGGTTGGCCGTTTCAGATGGGCGGCATCACGCCGTTCTTGGACCGAGTCGGTGCAAGCGAGCGCATCAACAAAAAGCTCTTCCATGACCCACCCGTGCGCGGCGTGAGCTAGCTGCCCCGCAAGCCGACTACTGAGCTCCCTTGACGTCGGAACGAATGTCAGCGGCTTCTTCGAGGGGTCGGGCACTCGGGATGCGGCTACCGAGTACCTGAGCAATCACGTCCCGCGCAATCGATGCTGCTGTGAGGCCGGCTTGTTCAAGAATTTCTTCCCGAGTCGCGTGCTCAATAAATTCGTCCGGGAGTCCAAGCTCGTCGACGGCGGTGTCGACCCCTGCACTGCGCAGATCTTGGCGCACACGCGTTCCGATACCGGCAACGCGCACGCCGTCTTCCATCGTGATGACTAGTCGGTGATCACGTGCAAGGTCAATAACGCTGCGTGGGACCGGAACGACCCATCGTGGGTCAATCACCGTGGCGCCAATGCCCTGGTGAGCGAGGCGATCTGCGACATCGAGAGCCATGCGAGCGAAGGGCCCAATTGCGACGAGCAACACATCCTTGTGAGGGGCCTCCCGGAGAACATCCACACCGTCTTCGGTTCGACGAACAGCAGGAATATCATCTCCCACACTCCCCTTCGGGAATCGAATGACGCTCGGTGCATCGCTAATGGCGAGGGCTTCAGCAAATTCTTCGCGCAGTCTCGTGGCGTCGCGTGGGGCCGCGATGTGAATTCCGGGAACGACCTGCAGTATCGCAAGGTCCCACATGCCATGGTGGCTCGCACCATCCGGACCCGTGATTCCGGCGCGGTCCAGAACAAATGTCACACCTGCTTTATGGAGCCCGACATCCATGAGAACTTGATCGAAGGCACGATTAATGAACGTTGCATAGAGCGCAACGACGGGGTGAAGCCCGCCGTATGCGAGACCCGCGGCCGACGTGACTGCGTGCTGTTCGGCGATTCCCACGTCAAGCACGCGGTCGGGAAAACGTTCGGACATCGCAAGCAGTCCAGTTGGACGAAGCATCGCCCCGGTAATTGCGACAATTCGAGCATCAGAAGCGGCACGAGCCACGAGTTCCGCCCCAAACACATCCGTCCATGTCTCTTTGCTCGACGAGGAGATGGGGAGGCCCGTGTCAGGATGAATTTGACCGACGGCGTGGAACTGATCCGCATCGTCATCACGTGCCGGTGCGTATCCTCGCCCCTTCTCGGTGATTGCATGCACAATGACGGGAGCACCGTAATTTTTCGCCTGACGCAGCACCGCTTGCATGGCCGTTATGTCATGCCCGTCAACGGGACCCAAGTATTTGATGTCCAAGTTTGCATAGAGCGACTGATTGTTCGTCAATCGACTCAGGAAACCGTGGATTCCACCGCGAACGCCCCGATAAAGAGCTCGCGCCGTCGGGCCCATCTTGGCAAATGCTTTTCGGCTGGAAAAGTGCAGGTTTCGATAGGTCGGACGCGTGCGCACCTTGTCGAGAAAGCGCGCTATTCCACCAATCGTGGGCGCATACGAACGACCGTTGTCATTGACAACAATGATGAGGTTTCGTGTGTTGTCATGGCTGATGTTGTTAAGCGCTTCCCACGTCATGCCACCGGTCAGTGAGCCATCACCAACTACTGCCACGACGTGACGGTCGCCCTGACCGGTCATGTTGAAAGCGCGCGATATACCGTCCGCCCACGACAACGAACTTGATGCATGAGAGCTTTCGACAATGTCGTGAATTGACTCAGACCGCTGAGGGTATCCCGCGAGCCCGCCGCGTTGCCTCAAGTGAGAAAAGTCTTGCCGTCCGGTCAAAAGTTTATGAACATACGACTGGTGGCCCGTATCCCAGACGATGGCATCGGCCGGCGAATCGAACACGCGATGAATCGCGAGCGTCAGTTCAACCACGCCTAGGTTCGGCCCCAGATGCCCTCCCGAACGCGCGACCTCGCGAACAAGGAACTCCCGAATCTCCCCCGAGAGCTCACGCAACTGTGCATCGCTGAGCTTGTCAAGATCACGAGGACCGTGAATCGTGGGAAGGATCTCCATGAGCGAAAGTCTAACGAGGCGGGCTAGTTAGGCAACAAGACTGCGCAACACGTATTGCAGAATCCCGCCATTGCGGAAGTAGTCGGCCTCACCCGGCGTGTCAATGCGTACCAACGCGTCAAATTCAACGACCTTTTTTCCTGGTGCTGAATGCTCGCTCGGGACCGCCGTGACATGAACGGTTTTCGGCGTCACTCCCTGATTGAGCTGATCGATGCCGTCAATCGAGACCACTTCAGTGCCGTCGAGTCCCAATGATGCCCATGTTTCGCCGGCTGGGAACTGCAATGGCAGAACACCCATGCCAATCAGGTTGGAACGATGAATGCGCTCGAAACTCTGAGTGATGACGGCCTTGACGCCCAGCAAACTCGTGCCTTTCGCGGCCCAGTCTCTCGATGAGCCAGATCCGTACTCTGCTCCGGCAAAGATCACGAGCGGCGTCCCCGCCGCCTGGTAATTGACACTCGCGTCGTAGATGAACGCTTGCGGTGCATCCGGCTTGCTGAAGTCACGCGTGTAACCTCCCTCGATCCCGTCGAGAAGTTGATTCTTCAGACGGATGTTCGCGAAAGTTCCTCGAATCATGACCTCGTGGTTACCGCGTCGGGATCCATAAGAGTTGTAGTCCGCACGCGAGACACCATGCTCGTCGAGGTATTGACCGGCGGGCGTTCCAGCCTTGATATTTCCAGCAGGCGAAATGTGATCGGTCGTCACCGAGTCACCGAGAGTCGCGAGCACGCG
>Ga0114976_10002291_pt1 | contig 12060 bp, 8 predicted proteins | sample S_130805_EF_Meta_FD_87319 | JGI IMG/M metagenome (GOLD analysis project Ga0114976, IMG submission 87319) | Freshwater microbial communities from Lake Simoncouche, Canada to study carbon cycling - S_130805_EF_MetaG | ecosystem: Environmental > Aquatic > Freshwater > Lake | place: Lake...
CGACGCGCCGCCCTTCGACGCGCCGGCGGACGCCACGGTCTTCCGCTTCGTCCGCACCCTGCTGCGCGAGGGCCGGGTCGGCGATGCGCTCTATGCCGAGGCGGTGGCGCTGCTCGGCGAGAAGGGCACGGTCGAGCTGACGGGCCTGGTCGGCTACTACACGCTGCTGGCGCTGCAGCTGAACACTTTCGAGGTGGCGCCGCCGCCGACCGTGCCTATTCCCTGGCGCGGGTGATCAGCACCAGGAAGTCGATGAAGGCCCGCAGCTTCGCCGGCAGGTGGCGCTGCGGCGGGTAGAGCACCGAGACCGGATTGCCCTCCGGGATCCAGTCGGCCAGCAGCGAGCGCAGCGCGCCGGTCTCGAGGTCCTTGCGGACCAGCCACCAGGTGCCCTGCCCGATGCCGACGCCGGCGACGGCGGCCTCGCGCAGCGCATCGCCGCTGTTGATCACGGCATTGCCGGAGACCCGGACCCGGAAGGGATTGCCGTCGGCGCCGCGGAAGGACCAGTCGGCACCGAACCGGCCGACGATGCAATTGTGCTGGCGCAGCGCCTCGGGCGTCGCCGGCTCGCCGTGCTTCGCCAGGTAGGACGGGGCGGCGAAGGTGATCTGCGGCCCGCGCGTCAGCACCCGCGTCGTCAGCCGGCTGTCGCTGGTCTGGCCGGTGCGGACGGCGATGTCGAAGCCCTCGGCGATCAGGTCGACCGCGGTGTCGCTGAACGACAGCTCGAGCGTGATCTCCGGGTATTGCGCGAAGAAGCGCGGCAGTTCCGGGACCAGCGTGACGCGCCCGAAGGAGATCGGCACCACCGCCCGCACCCGGCCGCGCGAGACCGCGCTGCCGGCCTTCAGCCGGGTCTCGGCATCCTCGAGATCGCTCAGGATGTGGAGGCACCGCTCGTAGTATTCCTGGCCGTAGTCGGTGGTGCGCAGCCGGCGCGTGGTGCGGTTGAAGAGCTGGGTGCCGAGCTCGTCCTCGAGCCGGGCGATGGTCTTGGTGACGGCCGAGGCCGAGAGGCCGAGCTTCTTCGCCGCCGCGGTGAAGCCGCCCTGCTCCACGACGCGGGCGAAGACGGTCAGCGCCATGAACTTGTCCACCGGTCGGAGTCTCCCCTGCGGGCGAGCTTAAGGGCTGCCGGGCCGGGCGGAAGACGGGCGCGCGGCCGGCCCGGGCCGGTCAATTCGGTGTGATGGCGATGCCGGCGCGATGCAACCCCGCCGCGCATCATACATGAGGCCATGCGGAACGAACCGTCCTGGCCCGTGGCAGGGGCAGAACGAAGCGCGCGCCGGGGCAGCTTTGCGGCCGGTCTCCTTGAACGAGACGTCGCTCGCCTTATTAATCATATTTCCACGACTTGACGAAATACGCGCATTGGTTGAAATATTGGTCACGGCAAGGAATGCCGGCGCTTCGTCCCGCTGGACGGATCGCGTCGCGCAACCCATTGATTCCATCGTGAAACACCTTGCCCATGCACATCCGACCCGCGACCGCCCGGCGGTCCTGGCCATGAGCACCGCCGCAGAGCCGGCGGATCCGCTCTCGACCGCCCTGCTCGACACCATGATGCTGGCCAATCGCCTGGTCACCACCGAGGCCATGCGGGCGGCGCCGGATGGCCGGCTCACCCCGCCGCAGTTCCGCATCCTGAACTACCTGGCCGGCGCGTCCGGCGCCTCGCTGTCGGAGGTCGCCGCCCATCTCGGCGTGCGGCTGCCGACCGCCTCGGTCATGCTGGTCAAGCTCGCCTCGGAGGGGCATGTCGTGCGCAGCCGCGACCCGGATTCCCGCCGGCGCATGCAGCTTCGGCTGACCCGCCAGGGCGAGACCGTCGTCGCCGCGGTGCGGGGGGCGCTGCTGGCGCGGCTCGGGACCGGGCTGCTGGCGCTCGGGCCGGAGGACCGGGCGGCGCTGCAGGGTGCGGTGCCGGCGCTGCAGAAGCTGCTTGGGGCGGTGTAGCGTCTGATCCGCCGAGGCGCCGACCCGCCGAAGCGGTGAAGCAACCGCTCCCGCCGCCGGCTCAGGCCCGCGCCGGCATGCCCGAGAGCAGCCGCGGCACCGGCCAGGGCTGCACCAGCAGGCGATAGGCGAGCAGCGAGAGGATCGTCCCCCCGATCCAGACCGCGAGCACGCCCCAACCCGGTGCCCAGCCGAGCGGCAAGACAGCCAGGCCGAGCAGCAGCACCGGCACGTGGTGCACCACGTAGACCGCCATGGTGCTCTCGCCGAGCCAGTTGAACAGCGGCGTCGCGCGCGGCGGATGCCGCCCGGCGAAGCCGAGGCCGGCGCCGATGCTGCCCCAGGCGCAGAGCCCGACGCCGATGCGGCCGAGGGTCGACGGCCCGGCCCAGAGCACCAGCACGAAGCCGGCGAGCGCCAGCAGCGCGAGCCCCGGCGCCTCGGCCCGCAGCCGCGCCTCCAGCCCCGGCCAGGCCGCCAGCACCGCGCCGACGCCGAAGCAGGTGGCGAAGTAGAACAGGTTCGCCCAGTCGTGCACCAGGCTGGGCAGGAAGGGCCAATAGGCGCCGGTCGCGGCGATCAGCGCGGCGAGGCCGAGCGCCGGCGCATAGGCCGCGAGCCGCCCCGGCATGCGCTGCTCGACCGGCCGCCGCGCCAGCCAGCGCAGTGCCGGCAGCAACGCGACCGAGATCACGAAGAGATAGGCCAGGAACCAGAGGTGCGACCAGGTCATGGTGTCGACGCGCGTGAGGTAGCGGCCGAGGAATTCGACGAAGGAGTATTCCGGCGGCGGCACCAGGCGGAAGCCGCCGAGCCGGAGGTCCCTGCCCTGCTGCAGCTCGATCCACTTGATGATCGGGCCGAGCAGCAGGATGCCGGCAAAGAGCGGCAGCAGCACCCGCAGCAGTCGGTCCGTGACGTAGCGCTGGGCGTCGCGCCGGCGCAGCGAGCCGACCGCCGACCAGCCGGCCAAACAGAAGAAGATCGGCAGCGAGGTGATGCGGATCGCCTCGTAGAGCACCGTCGCCGGCACCCATTCGGTCGGCGCCTTCAGGTGGTAGCGCGGCTCGGCGGCGTAGATCAGCAGCGCATGGCCGAGGATCACCCCGGCACAGACGATGATCCGCAGAAGATCGAGATCGGTCCGGCGCGTGCTGGTGCGCGGGACGGGGCGCGTGCTGCCATCCATGGCGCGGGGATGCGCGATCACGCCGGCGTGCGCAACCGGATTATGCGGCCTTGGCCTGGGAGGCGACCTTGGCGATGGCGCCCAGCAGCTCCTTCGCCACGCGGATGCGCTGCGGCAGTTCCATCTCGCGCAGCAGGGCGAGCTTGTGGTCCGGGCGGAGCTTCACGAGGCCCTTCTGCGCGGCGACCCATGACACCAGCCCGCCTGGATTGCGCGGCGCGTTGCGGAAGAAGCCGAGCACGATGCCCTTCGGCCCGGCATCCAGCTTCTCGACCCCGCCGGCGCGGCAGAGCGCCTTGATCGCGACCACCTGCAGCAGGTTCTCGACCTCCTCCGGCACCGGGCCGAAGCGGTCGGCGAGCTCGGCCGCCATGGCCTCGATCTCGGCCTCGTTGGCGAGGGTGCCGATGCGGCGATAGAGGCCGAGGCGGACCGGCAGGTCGCGGACGTAGTCCTCGGGGATCAGCACGGGCAGGCCGAGGTTGATGTTCGGGCTGAACTCGCGGGCGCGCTCGGCCTCGCTCCGCTTGCGGCCCTGCCCGGCCTTGATGTCGGCGACCGCGTCTTCCAGCATTTGTTGATACAGCTCGATGCCGACCTCGCGGATATGGCCGGACTGCTCGTCGCCGAGCAGGTTGCCGGCGCCGCGGATGTCGAGGTCGTGGCTGGCGAGGGTGAAGCCGGCGCCGACGTTGTCCAGCGTCTGCATGACCTCGAGCCGCTTCTGTGCGGCGGCGCTGAGCTTATGCGCCTGCGGCCAGGTCAGGTAGGCATAGCCGCGCTGCTTGCCGCGCCCGACCCGGCCGCGGAGCTGGTAGAGCTGCGCGAGGCCGAACATGTCGGCGCGGTGGATGATCAGCGTGTTCACGGCGGGCATGTCGAGGCCGGACTCGACGATGTTGGTCGCGAGCAGGATGTCGTGCTTGCCGTCGCCGAACTCGGTCATGACGCGCTCGAGCGCGGTGGCGGCGAGCTGGCCATGCGCTTCCACAATGCGCGCCTCGGGGACGATCTCGCGCAGGCGCTCGCTGACCTTCGGCATGTCCTCGAGCCGTGGGACGACGCAGAAGATCTGGCCACCCCTGAACCGTTCCCGCTGGATCGCCTCGCGCAGCACGACGCCGTCCCAGGGCATGATGAAGGTGCGGACGGCGAGGCGATCGACCGGCGGGGTGGCAATCACCGACATCTCGCGCACGCCGGTCAGCGCCAGTTGCAGGGTGCGCGGGATCGGCGTGGCGGTCAGGGTCAGCACATGGACATCGGTCTTCAGCGCCTTCAGCCGTTCCTTGTGGGCGACGCCGAAATGCTGCTCCTCGTCGACGATGACGAGGCCGAGATCGCTGAACTCGATGCCCTTCGACAGCAGCGCATGGGTGCCGACGACGATGTTGATGCTGCCGTCGGCGAGCCCCGCCTTGACCTGCGCGGCCTCCTTGGCGGTGACCATGCGCGAGAGCTGCGCCACGGTGACGGGGAAGCCCTGGAAGCGCGCGCCGAAGACCCGGTGGTGCTGGCGGGCGAGCAGCGTCGTGGGCACGACGACGGCGACCTGCGAGCCGGACATCGCGACCGCGAAGGCGGCGCGCAGCGCGACCTCGGTCTTGCCGAAGCCGACATCGCCGCAGACGAGCCGGTCCATCGGGCGGCCGGCGGCGAGGTCCTCCAGCACGTCGGAGATGGCGCGGATCTGGTCATCGGTCTCGACGAAGGGGAAGCGGGCGCAGAACTCGTCGAAGGTGCCCTCGGGCGGGACCGCGATCTCGCCCTCCTTCACGCTGCGTTCGGCGGCGATGCGGATGAGCTGCGCCGCCATGTCCTGGATACGCTGCTTGGCCTTGGCCTTGCGGCCCTGCCAGGCGCTGCCGCCGAGCTTGTCGAGCGCGACCCCCTCGCCCTCCGAGCCGAAGCGCGACAGCACCTCGATATTCTCGACGGGGAGGAACAGCTTGTCGTCGCCGGCATAGATGAGCTTCAGGCAGTCATGCGGCGCGTCGTTGACGCTGATGGTCTCGAGCCCGGCATAGCGGCCGATGCCGTGCTCCTCGTGCACGACGAGGTCGCCCTGCTCGATGCCGGTGGCATCGGCGATGAACTGTGCGGCGTTGCGGCGGCGGCGCGGCGGGCGGGCGATGCGCTCGCCGAGCAGGTCCTGCTCGGCGACGATCGAAAGCCCGAAGCCGAAACCCCTCGCTGTGGGCGGGGCGATGAAGCCGCGCTCGAGGCCGAGGATGGCGAGTGCGACCGTGCCCTTCGGCAGCGCCGCGAGCTCGCCGATATCGGCGACCGGTTGCGCCACGATGCGATGCTCGCGCAGCAGATTGCCGAGCCGGTCGCGGGAGCCGCGCGACCAGGCGGCGACCACCGGCTTGCGGCCCTGCTTGATCATGGCCTCGGCGTGCTCGCCATAGGCCTCGAAGACATTGCCGCCGGCGTTGCGGACCTCGGTGAAGAGGCGTCCCGGGCGGCCGCCGGCCTCGATGCCGTCGCTGCCATCGGCCTGGGCGAAGGGCGAGAAACGGAAGACCGGGTGGCCGTGCAGCATCCGGTCCCAGGCGGTGCGCGTCAGATACAGCGAGCTCGGCGGCGCCGGGCGATAGGGCACCTCGCCCTCCGCGGTGCGGACGGGCACACGGCGGGCCTGGTAGTGGTCCTCGATCATCTCGAGGCGGGCGGAGAGCGCATCCTCGGCCTGGTGATCGAGGCTGACGGAGGCGCCCTCGGCGTAGTCGAGCAGCGTCTCCATCGCCTCGTGGAACAGCCCGGCCCAGTGTTCGAGCCCCGGGTGGCGATGGCCGGCGCTGACCGAGACATAGAGCGGGTCCTCGGCCGCGGCATTGCCGAAGAGCTCGCGGTAGGCGGTGCGGAAGCGGGCGACCGAGGCCTCGTCGAGGAAGACCTCGCCGACCGGGCGCAGCGCCAGCGTCTCCAGCGCCTCGCCACTGCGCTGCGTGCCGGTGTCGAAGCGGCGCAGGCTCTCGATCTCGTCGCCGAAGAGGTCGAGGCGGACGGGGTCAGATTCACCCGCCGGGTAGAGGTCGATGATGCCGCCGCGCACGGCGTATTCGCCCGGCTCCATGACGGTACCGGTGCGGTTGTAGCCATTGGCTTCGAGGAAGCGCGCCAGCGACTCGGGCGCGACCTTGCCGCCCCTGGTCAGCGTCATGGTCGAGCCCGCGAAGACCGCGCGCGGCGGCACCTTCTGCACGAGCGCGTTCACCGTGGTCAGCAGGATGCGTGGCCGCGTGGCGGGTTCCAGCAGCCGGGTCAGCGTCGCGACCCGCTCGGACACCACCTCGGGGTTGGGCGAGACGCGGTCATAGGGCAGGCAGTCCCAGGCCGGGAAGACCAGCACCTCGACATCGGGGGCGAAGAAGCCGAGCGCATCCGCCAGCCGCGCCATCCGGGCGCCGTCGCGGCAGACGTGGACGACCGGCGCATCGGTCTCGGCGCGGCGGCGGGCCAGCAGCAGCGCGTCGAAGCCTTCCGGCGCGCCATGGACGGTGAGGCCCGTCATGGCTCTCGCAGAGCTTCGGGCAGGCCGGCGCCGGGCTTGCCGCATTCCTCGACCATGCGGTCCAGCATGGGGGATCGCAGCTCCTCGGGGATCGGCTGGCGGCCGGTCAGCCACTCCGTCAGGTCGACATCGGGCAGCTCGAGCACGTTGGCGAAGGCCTCGAGCTCCGCGGCATCGAAACCGGCCAGGTGGCGTTCGGCGAAGCTGCCGATCATCAGGTCGGCCTCCTTCGTTCCGCGGTGGCGGGCGCGGAAGAGCAATCGGCGGCGGGGAGGATCGAGGTCGGAAAGGTCAGGGGGCATGGTGTCTGGACTGCAGGAGGCTGGCATATAGGCGCCCATGGGAATCCTGTCAGCCCAACGCGATGATCGCGCATGACCGAGCCCGATCCACGCATCGCCGCACTGCGCGCGCCCTTCGCCGGGCTGCCGGGCGTGGGGCCGGTGATCGCGCGCCGGCTGCGCGAGGCGGTGGGCGGTGAGCGGCTCATCGACCTGCTGTTCCACCTGCCGGAGCGCTACGCCGCGCGGCTGCGCATCGACAGCCCCGCCGAGGCGCCGATCGATGCGGAGGTGATCCTGCCCGCGCTGATCGGCTCGCTGCGCGCGATGCGCTCTCGCCAGGGAAGGCCCTATGTCGAGGTGCGTGCCGAGTCGGGGGGCAAGCGGCTGCTGGTCCGCTACGTGAACGGCCGGCTCGACTGGCTGTCGAAGCTGCTGCCGGTGGGGACGGAGCGGCTCTTCGCCGGCAAGGTGAAGGCGGAGACCGGGCATTTCTCGATGATCAACCCGCTCTCGGCGCCGCTGGCCGAGGGGCTGCCGGAGCTCGAGCCGGTCTGGCCGCTGGTCAACGGGCTCCGGCTCTCGCATGTCGCCCACGCCATGGAGGCGGCGCTGGCGCGCATCCCGCCGCTGCCGGAATGGCTGGACCCGGCGTTGCTGCGACGCGAGGCCTGGCCGGATTTCGCGGCCGCGCTTGCCGCGCTGCAGGCGCCCGACGGCCCGCCGCCGCCCAAGGCGCGCGCGCGCCTCGCCTATGACGAGGCGCTGGCCGGCCAGGTCGCGCTCGCGCTGGTGCGGCGCCAGGTGCGGCAGCGGCCGGGGCGGTCGATGAAAGGCACCGGCGAATTGCGTGCGGCGGCGCTGGCGGCCTTCGGGCATGCGCCGACGCCCTCGCAGAGTCATGCGCTGGCGGAGATCGATGCCGACCTCGCGGCGCCGCATAGAATGCTTCGCCTGCTGCAGGGCGATGTCGGCAGCGGCAAGACGCTGGTGGCGCTGCTGGCCATGCTGCGCGCGGTGGAATCGGGTGCGCAGGCGGCGCTGATGGCGCCGACCGAGTTGCTGGCGCGCCAGCACGTGCGGACCTTGGCGCGGCTCTGCGTGCCGGCCGGCGTGCGGGTGGAGCTGCTGGCGGGCAGCGTGAAGGGCGCGCAGCGCAAGCGGGTGCTGGAGGGGCTGGCCAGCGGTGCCGTCCCGATCGTGGTGGGCACGCATGCGCTGTTCCAGGAGGGTGTGGCCTTCCGCGACCTCGGCCTCGCGGTGGTCGACGAGCAGCACCGCTTCGGCGTCGCGCAGCGGCTGATGCTGGCCGAGAAGGGTGAGGCGGCGGACATGCTGGTGATGACCGCGACGCCGATCCCGCGGACGCTCCTGCTCACCCAGTGGGGCGAGATGGCGGTCTCGCGGCTGTCGGGGAAGCCGGCCGGGCGGCAGCCGATCACGACGACCTTGCACGGGCTGCGGCAGATCGAGTCGGTGGTGGCGGGGCTGGGGCGGGCCATGGCGCGCGGCGCGCGGGTCTATTGGGTCTGCCCGCATGTCGCCGAGAGCGAGCTCATCGACATCGCCGCGGCCGAGACGCGCTACGCCGAGCTTTCCGCGCGTTTCCCGGGCAAGGTCGGGCTGGCGCATGGCCAGCTGGAGACCGAGGTGCGCGAGGCGGCGCTGCGCGACTTCGCGCAGGGGCGGACGCAGCTGCTGGTGGCGACGACCGTGATCGAGGTCGGCGTCGACGTGCCGGAAGCCACCGTCATGGTGATCGAGCATGCCGATCGCTTCGGCCTCTCCCAGCTGCACCAGCTGCGCGGGCGGGTCGGGCGGGGCTCGGAGGCGAGCTTTTGCATGCTGCTCTATGATGAGGCGCTCGGCATGACCGCGCGCGAGCGGCTGCTGATCCTGAAGGATACCGAGGACGGCTTCACCATCGCGGATGCCGATTTCCGCCTGCGCGGCGCCGGCGAGGCGCTGGGGACGCGGCAGTCCGGCAGCGTGGTGTTCCGGCTGGGGCTGCCGGAGGGCGAGCACCAGGAGGGGCTGATCCAGATGGCCAACCGCGACGCGGCGCTGCTGATGGAGAAGGACCCGGGGCTCACGGGCCCGCGCGGCGAGGCGGTGCGGCTGCTGCTCGAGGTCTTCGATCGCGGCGGGGCGATGGCGAACTTACGGGCGGGGTGACCCCCCTCCCCCTTGCAAACCCCTCCTGGGCTTGTACATCCGCCCGCCGGGGTTCGGCTTCCGAGGGGGTTCCACCTGACCGCGCTGATCGAGATCGAGCGGCTGACGAAGCGCTTTGCCGGCTTCACCGCGGTGGACGACGTCTCCTTCAGCGTCGCCCGCGGCGAGGTGCTGGGCTTCCTCGGGCCCAATGGCGCCGGCAAGTCGACCACCATGCGCATGCTGGCCGGCTTCATGCCGCCGACCTCCGGCACCGCACGGATCTGCGGCGCGGACGTCGTCGCTCGCCCGGTCGAGGCCAAGCGCAACCTGGGCTTCCTGCCGGAGGGCGCGCCGACCTATCCGGAGATGACGGTCACGGGTTTCCTCGCCTTCACCGGCCGCATCCGCGGCTTCTCCGGCGCCGGCTTACGCGAGCGGGTCGCCCACGCGATGCACCTGACCCAGCTCGAAGGCGTGCGCCTCCAGCCGATCGAGACACTCTCCAAGGGCTTCAAGCGCCGCGTGGGCCTGGCCCAGGCGCTGCTGCACGACCCGCCGGTGCTGGTGCTGGACGAGCCGACCGACGGGCTCGACCCGAACCAGAAGCACGAGGTCCGCGAACTGATCCGCCGCATGGCGCCGGAGAAGGCGATCATCATCTCGACCCATATCCTCGAGGAGGTCGCCGCCGTCTGCACCCGCGCCATCATCATCGCGCGCGGCAAGGTCGTGGTGGATGCCTCGCCCTATGTGCTGGAGCGCCGCGGCCAGTCGCTGGAGGAGGTCTTCCGCGAGCTCACCCTCGGGCGGGAGGCCGCCTGATGGCCGCCCTGATCGTCGCGCGGCGGGAGCTGGCCGGGTATTTCTCGACGCCGGTTGCGTACGTCTTCATCGTCATCTTCCTGATCCTCTCGGGCGCGCTGACCTTCACCCTCGGCGGTTTCTTCAACCGCGGCCAGGCCGACCTGCAGCCCTTCTTCGGCTTCATGCCCTGGCTCTTCCTGTTCCTGGTGCCCGCGCTGACCATGCGGCTCTGGGCCGAGGAACGCCGGCTCGGCACGATCGAGCTGCTGCTGACCCTGCCGATGGCGCAATGGCAGGCGGTGCTCGGCAAGTTCCTCGCGGCCTGGGCCTTCTGCGGCATCGCGCTCGCCCTGACCTTCCCGCTGTGGTTGACGGTGAACAGCCTCGGCAGGCCGGACAATGGCGTGATCCTGACCGGCTATCTCGGCTGCCTGCTGGTCGCCGGCGCCTATCTCGCGATCGGCGCGGCGGTCTCGGCGCTGACCAAGAACCAGGTGATCGCCTTCGTGCTCGCCGTCGCGCTGTGTTTCCTCGTCGCCGCGGCCGGCAGCCCGATCGTCACGGAGTTCCTCTCGGCGCGCGTGCCGGTGCTGGCTGAGATCGCGCGCAACCTCTCCATCGCCGACCGCTTCCAGGACTTCACCCGGGGCGTCATCGCGCTGACGGACATCGTCTATTTCGCCGGCTTCATCGCGTTCTTCCTGTTCCTGAACGCGCTGATCCTCGATCACACCAAGGCGGATTGAGCGATGCGCGCCTCCCGCCTCTGGACCAGCTTCCTCGCCGCGGTCGCGGCCCTTGCGCTGGTGATCGGCGTCAACCTGCTGGCCGCGCGGCTCGCGCCGAATGCCCGCGTCGATCTGACGGAGCAGAAGCTCTACTCGCTGTCGGACGGCACGCGGCAGGTGCTCGCGGGCCTGAAGGACCCGATAGCGCTGCGGCTGTTCTACTCGCGCAAGCTCGGTGCCGAGATCCCGCTCTACGGCGCCTATTACGACCGGGTGCGCGAGCTGCTCGGCGAATATGCCGCGCTGTCGAAGGGCAAGCTCCGCCTCGAGCTCTTCGACCCCGAGCCCTTCTCCGAGCTCGAGGACCGCGCCATGGGCTTCGGCCTGCAGGGCGTCCCCGTCGACCAGTCCGGCGAGCAGGTCTATTTCGGCCTGGTCGGCAGCAACCTGGTCGATGACGAGCGGACCATCGCCTTCCTGCAGCCGGAGCGCGAGCGCTTCCTGGAATACGACCTGACCAAGCTGGTCTACGAGCTCTCGAACCCGAAGCGCGCCGTGCTCGGCGTGCTCTCGCCGCTGCCGCTGAACGGCGACCCGCGGGCGATGATGATGCGGCGGCCGGATCTCGGCCAGCCGGCGGTGGTGATGACCCAGCTGCGGCAGTTCTTCACCGTGAAGGATGTCGCGCTGGATGCGACCGCGATCGAGCCGGAGATCCAGGTGCTGCTGGTCGCCCATCCGCAGAACCTGCCGCCGCCGACGCAATACGCCATCGACCAGTTCGTCATGCGCGGCGGCAAGCTTATTCTGCTGGTCGACCCGCATAGCGAGAGCCAGGCGGCGCGCCCCGGCCCGGGCGGCCAGCCGCCGCGGGACACGGCGTCGTCGATGGATAGGCTGCTCGACGCCTGGGGCATCGAGGCGCCGAAGGACAGCGTCGTGCTCGACCTGCGCGGCGCCTGGCGGGTGCGCGCCGACCCGCGCGACAGGGTGCAGGCGGTGGACTATGCCGCGTGGTACAACCTCTCGGGCGAGAGCCTGAACAAGGCGGAAGTGCCGCTTGCCCAGCTCGACCAGATCACCGTCGCCTCGGCCGGCGAGGTTCGCGCCAAGCCCGGCGCGCGCATCGAATTCACGCCGCTGCTGACCGCCTCGCCGCAGAGCATGCTGGTCGACGCCGCGCGCGTTCGGCAGGACCCCAGCCCGACGCGGCTGCTCGCCGAGTTCAAGCCGGACGGCCAGACCCATGTGCTCGCCGCCCGCATCCGCGGCGAGCTGGCCTCCGCCTTCCCCGACGGCCCGCCGGCGCCGGCCGAGGGCCTGCCGCCGCACCGCGCCCGCAGCGAGGGGGTCGCCACCATCATCGTCGCCAATGACAGCGACATCCTCGAGGACCGCTTCTGGGTCCGCGTGCAGGAA